>Ga0335396_10005665_pt1 | contig 12786 bp, 13 predicted proteins | sample FRY02_FD_205743 | JGI IMG/M metagenome (GOLD analysis project Ga0335396, IMG submission 205743) | Freshwater microbial communities from Lake Fryxell liftoff mats and glacier meltwater in Antarctica - FRY-02 (spades assembly) (version 2) | ecosystem: Environmental > Aquatic > Freshwater > Ice >... | reverse complement strand
CAACGAATCATCTTTTATTAATTCTTTGGCTACTTTGGTTGCAATTATTTTAAAATTATTGTTTCTTATTGTATCAATAAGAAAATCGGAAACAAATGGTTTGTCTATTAAAAACATAATATTTAGTAATTTTTTGTTTTTTAATTGGTTCAATATTCTGGCTATGATTTTGGCGTGGATAATTCCGCAGGAATTGTCCGTAAAGAAATTAGGTTAAATATATACTTTAGGGTTAAAGGTTGCACTATTACCCCGCTGAATTATATCCATTATTTGCAACTGTTTTTATTTTAAAGCAAATTCTACAGCACTTTCAGCATGAATTCTTGTTGTGTCAAAAGCCGGAATATTTATATCGCTACTTTTGATTAATAAAGAGATTTCTGTACAACCTAAAATTACTCCTTGAGCTCCATTTTTTATAGAATTATTAATTATTTTTTGATATTTCTCTTTCGATTCAGGGTTTGTTTTTCCGTGAACGAGTTCTTCATATATTATTTTATGTACAATTTTTCTATCTCTTTCATTTGGTATAATTACTTCAATGCCAAAATCTTCGCTAAGAATGGTTTTAAAAAAATCTTTTTCCATTGTAAATTTTGTTCCAAGCAATAAGACTTTACTAATTTTCTGCTCTTTTATTTTTTCTCCTGTTGCTACTGCAATATGTAAAAAAGGAATGTTTATGTTCTTTATTATTTCTTTGCTGCACAAATGCATTGTATTAGTGCATAAAACAATAATGTCAGCTTTTGCATTTTCTAAATTCTTTGCACAGTCTACCATTATTTTATTCAATGAATCCCAGTCTTCTTTGTGCTGAAGTTTTTCTATTTCAGCAAAATCAACAGATTCCATAATACACTTAGATGAATGAAATCCTCCTAAAACTTCACGAACTTTTTCGTTTATAATTTTATAATAAACTTGAGACGACTCCCAACTCATTCCGCCAATTAATCCTATTTTTTTCATATTCATTCGTAATTTTTAGCTTGTTGCTAACTAGCCTATATATAGTTTTATACAACTAACACAAAAACAGATTACACTTTTTGAGACAAAAGCATTAATCTGTTTTTGGGTATTATATTTTTCAAAAAAAAGAGAGCTTTGCTCGAAAGCGTTTTCTGTAACCGAGTTTTTAACTATTTATATTTGTGTTATATCATTAGAAGCTGCTTTTCTAATCTTAAATTCTTCTAGATTCATTGTTTAAAGTTTAGATTGAATTTCTAACACCTTTTTTTCTTTCTTAATTTTATATATAAAATACGAATGTATAAACATAGCAATTGTACAACCTATAATTAATGGTGGAGCATTTAATAAAACACCATATATAAGATATAAAAAGTTTGCAATTAAAGACAGCACTCTTAAATATAAAATATTTTTCATGGTCATAGAGGTTAAGTTCAACCCCAATGCTATATAGCCAATTATATGTATCAAAATAAATTTGTTTACTTTTTATCTTGGCTAAATTAAGAAATTTTATGCTGTATATTTTTATTAAAATTTTGTAATGTTAATTGCCACATGTTAACTTCTTGTAAATAGTTTAACAATCCAGGTATTGTAGTGTGCTTTTTAACAAACTTAAATCCAACTTTTTCTAGTGTTTTATTTGGCGCTTGGTTAGTTGCTAAAGGCTGACAAATAAGCGTTTTTAGGTTTAAATTGTTAAAATAAAAAGGCAGCGACTTTTTAACTAATTGTTCGCCAAGTCCTTGTTTGCGGTTGTTGCTTTTCCATAAATGTAAATGCATGTTAGCAGTTTTGCCAAACTCTACATCTGTAACGTTGCTATGTCCAATTGGTTGGTTGTCTAATTCCCAAATTAAAGCATACGTTTTTTTGTCTTTTATATCAGTATTTATTTGTAGCGTTAACATGGTTGTTAATGCTTCTTTTGATGGGAGTTTATCTAAATCAACTCCCATTGCGGTTAAAAAGGCTGAATCTGATTCTAACCAATACCTACAAATTAAAGCGATGTCTTTTATTGCTATTTCTCTAACGGTTAAATGTTTAGAAACTACCATGTTTATTAGTAATTATTTTGATGAATTTGCTTTTGCGGAATAAAATTAAGATAAAAAGTAATAAGTTTTAATAAAAAAGGGTTTCTATTCTTAGGGTTTAGTATATTTGAAGCATAAATTTAAGCTTTGAGTACAAAAATATATTTTGCATCAGACCAACATTTTGGAGCTCCAACTCCAGAGCAGAGTTTTCCGCGTGAACAAAAATTTGTTGCATGGTTAGATTCTATTAAGCACGATGCTACTGCATTGTTTTTATTAGGCGATTTGTTCGATTTTTGGTTTGAATATAAAACCGTTGTGCCAAAAGGGTTTGTTAGAGTTCTAGGCAAATTGGCCGAATTAAAAGACAGCGGAATACCTATTTACTTTTTTGTAGGTAACCACGATTTATGGATGAACGATTATTTTGAGAAAGAATTAAACATTCCTGTTTATCACGATAATCAGGAATATGAATTCAACGGAAAAACCTTTTTGATTGGTCATGGCGACGGGAAAGGTCCTGGCGATATGGGTTATAAAAGAATGAAAAAGGTTTTTACATATCCGTTTTCTAAATGGGTGTTTAGATGGATTCATCCAGATATTGGTGTAAAATTAGCTCAATATTTATCGGTTAAAAATAAACTTATTTCTGGCGATGAAGATGTTACTTTTTTAGGCGAAGAAAACGAATGGCTAGTACAATATGTTAAACGTAAACTAGAAACTAAACACTACGATTATTTTATTTTTGGACACAGACATTTGCCCATGATAATAGATGTTTCTAATGATACTAAATATGTAAACCTAGGCGATTGGATAAGTTATTTTACTTACGGAGTTTTTAACGGGAATACATTTGAGCTTAAAACCTACAAAGAATAATTTATCTTATATCTTTTAATCTAAATTGCACGGTAACCTTGCCATTCCAAGTGTTTTCTTCTATACAATAAGCCATTTCTAAAAGATTGTTGTTTGTAGTTAAATCTAATTTGTTGCCTAGATTAAAACCAATAGCAGAAACACCTTCAGAATTTCCTTGTTTTACAAATAGTTTTAAATGGTCTTTATCTTGACCAATTGTTTGGGCATAACCTGTATCTCTAACATCTTTAGATAAAAAAACAGGAGTCATATTTTCTGGACCAAAAGGCTCAAATTGGGTTAAAAGTCTAATAAATTTATCAGAGATATCATTAAAATTTATCTCGGCATCAATTAAAATCTCGGGTTTTAACAACTCTGGATTTATGGTTTTTTTTACTTCTTCTTCAAAAGCATTTTTAAATGCTTCAAAATTTTCTTCCTTTAAAGTTAAACCAGCAGCATACATATGTCCGCCAAATTGCTCAATATGTTCGCTGCAATTTTCCAATGCATTATAAACATCAAAATCTTTTACAGATCTTGCCGAAGCAGCATATTTATCGCCACTTTTTGTAAAAACCAAAGTTGGTCTGTAATATGTTTCTATTAATCTAGAAGCTACAATGCCAATTACACCTTTGTGCCAATCTTCTTGATAAACTACTGTGCTAAATTTTAATTCTTCTTGATTGGTTTTTATTTGAAGTAGCGCTTCTAGTGTAATTTTTTTATCTAAGTTTTTGCGTTCTGTATTAAATAATTCTATTTCTTTAGCAAATTGTGTGGCTTGTTCTAAATTAAATTCGGTTAATAATTGTACTGCATAATTACCATGTTTTATTCTTCCAGCGGCATTTATTCTTGGAGCAATTACAAAAACCACATCTGTTAACGTAAGTGGTTTGTTTTTTAAAGAAGTAGCCAAAGCTATTAATCCAGGTCTCGGATTGCTGTTTATTACTTCTAATCCAAATTTTGCAAGAATTCTGTTTTCGCCAGTTAAAGGCACAATATCTGCTCCAATTGCTGTAGCAACTAAATCTAAATAAGGCAGTAAATCGTTTATAGTTTGGTTTTTGTTTAACCCTAATGCTTGTATTAATTTAAAACCAATGCCACAACCGCAAAGCTCTTTGTACGGATAATTACAATCTTCTCTTTTTGGGTCTAAAACAGCAACAGCATTGGGCAAAGTATTTCCGGGTCTATGATGATCGCATATTATAAAATCGATACTTTTAGCATTAGCATATTCTATTTTATCTATAGATTTTATGCCGCAATCTAAAGCAATAATTAAGGTAATATCATTGTCTTCGGCATAATCTATACCAAGGGTAGAAATGCCATAACCTTCGTTATATCTATCCGGAATATAAGTATCTACATTTGGGTAATAACTTTTTAAGTAAGAAGACATTAAAGAAACGGCTGTTGTTCCGTCTACATCATAATCGCCAAAAATCAAAATATTTTCTCCGTTTGCAATCGCTGTTTCAATTCTTTTTACAGCTTTATCCATATCTTTCATTAAATAGGGGTCGTGCAAATCTGATAAAGAAGGTCTAAAAAAAGTTTTAGCTTGCTCAAAAGTATTAATGCCTCTTTGAACCAATAATGTTGCAACAAAATTTTCTACATTTAATTGCTCGGCAAGTTCTTTTACTTTATCAAGTTCTGGTTTAGGTTTAATTGTCCAACGCATAGAAATATTTGAATGGTTTATAAAAACAGACTCAAATTTAGGATAAAAAATATTTATATATTAATTTAGATAAAAAATAAAAGTACAAATGCAAATTCAAGGTCAAATAGTAGATATAATTAATAAGAAAATATTTTCTGGAGAAATTACAGTTAAAAACGGAAAAATAGTATCAATAGAACCAAAAGAGCATAATGTTAAAACGTTTATAATGCCCGGTTTTATAGATGCTCATATTCATATAGAAAGCTCTATGTTAGTTCCGTCAGAATTTGCAAAACTAGCTGTAATTCATGGCACGGTTGCAACAATTTCTGACCCGCACGAAATTGCAAATGTTTTAGGCAAAGAAGGCGTTTATTATATGATAGAAAACGGTAAAAAAACACCGTTTAAGTTTCATTTTGGAGCTCCATCTTGTGTTCCTGCTACCTCTTTTGAAACTGCCGGAGCAATTATAGATTCAGAGGGAATCAAGGAATTATTGGCTTCGTCAGACATTTATTATTTGGCGGAAATGATGAATTATCCAGGTGTTTTATTTGATGATGCCGAGGTTTTAAAAAAAATTAACTGGGCAAAACATTTTAATAAACCTGTTGACGGACATGCTCCAGGATTGCGAGGCGAACAAGCTAAAAAATATATTTTGGCAGGAATAACAACAGACCACGAATGTTTTACTTATGACGAAGCTTTAGAAAAACTAACCTTAGGCATGAAAATTATTATTAGAGAAGGTAGTGCTGCCAAAAATTTTAATGCTTTAATAGATTTATTGCCAGAACATTATAATAATATTATGTTTTGTTCAGACGATAAACATCCAGACGATTTAATAGTTAGTCATATTAATAAACTTTGTGCAAGAGCTGTTGCCAAGGGATTAGATGTTTTTAAGGTTTTAAAATCAGCTTGCATAAACCCAATTTTGCATTATAATATGAATGTAGGTTTTTTAAATGTTAACGATTTTGCCGATTTTATAATAGTAAGCAATTTAATAGATTTTGATGTTATACAAACATATATAAACGGCGAACTTGTTGCAAATAATAAGGTTTCGCTAATTAAAAATGTCGCTTTTAAAACGCCTAATAACTTTAATGTTTCAGAAAAAAACGTGTCTGATTTTAAAATAAATTGTTCGAGCAATAAAATACGAGTTATAGAAGCTTTAGAAGGACAATTAATTACAAACGAAGTTCATATAAACCCTTTAGTTGTTAACAACAATGCAATTTCTAATCTAGAAAACGATGTGCTAAAAATGGCTGTTGTAAATAGATATTCTAATACAAAACCTGCAATTGCTTTTATAAAGAATTTTGGATTAAAAAAAGGAGCTATTGCTAGTTCTGTCGCACATGATTCTCATAATATTATTGTAGTTGGCACAACAGACGAAGAAATTTGCAACGCTGTAAATGTTATTATTAAAAACAAAGGCGGAATTTGTGCCGTTAACAATACAGAAGTATATTCTTTAGCATTACCAGTTGCCGGAATTATGAGCGATAAAAACGGGTGGGAAACAGGCAAACTTTATCAAGAGATAGACCAAAAAGCAAAAGAATTTGGCAGTTGCTTAAAAGCTCCGTTTATGACGCTTTCTTTTATGGCATTGTTGGTAATTCCAGATTTAAAACTATCTGATAAAGGATTGTTTAGCGGGAATTCGTTTTCGTTTGTAGACTTGGAAGTGGAGTGATGACTTTTGGAACCTATTATTTTAGAATAAAGTTGTAAGTTTGAGAGATAAACGAAATAAAGCTTCGCAAAGCAGTCCCGTTTTGGGTATTAGCGAAAGTTTATATTGTATACAAACGAGTTGGCAAACATTTAAGGTTACGCTGAAAACATTAAAATAATTTTAAAATGGCTATAATAAATTGTCCCGAATGTAACAATAAAGTATCTGACAAAGCAAAAAGTTGTCCAAATTGTGCATTTCCAATAAATAGAAAAACTAATATAAACAAAGCGCCTGAAAATAAAGAAGGATGCTTCCTTCAAACTCTGAACACTGGGTGTATGATAATTTTTATAATTATAGCATTTATTGTAATTATTGGAATAATTGGTGCAATGACTTCTTGATTTTTAAAAGCAGATAATATATTAACTTTATCCAATGAAAGTTTAAAAACATAATAAGAAAGACCCGATAACGCGGATTTGCAATCCGTGTCCGCAAAGAAATTCAGAAAATGGGAAAAATATTATCGCAGGATTATTGATAAATAAGGTTTTCAATGAATATGTAAATTACCCAAATGGAGGAATTGAGTATAATGGAAAAGGCTTTATCTACTATAATGATTCAATAAAACCATTTAGAATGCTAAGCCACTCTGTTTCTGGAAATACATATAGAAATTGTTCGAATGAATTGAAATATATTTATTTTAAACAAATTGGCACTTCAGAAAAGAATTATAATATGAACGATGTTAGATTTTTGAAAAACAAATAAAAAAGCCAGTTGCCAACACCGCATATAATTTATGCTTAAATTTGAAATGTTACAAACTGACAAATATTCAACAAACGATTTGCTACGTCTGAAAAATCTCCAATTTTTACGTCGCACAAATCATATTCAAACTCGTTAGCACCAATTATAAAAGACGACACATATGAACAAAATCACATTGACATTATTAGGCATTTGCCTTGCAGTCTGCAGTTTCGGACAGACGACTGAAAACGAAAAATTAGTTGAATTAGGCAAAGCTTACAAAGACTTTATGTTTCGTAACGAACCCCCAAAGGACTTTGTAAAAGACTTACAGTCCAATGTTCAAGAAAATTTAAAGGTTACGACAAATTTCATTGCCCAAATGATTACAACTGACAACGACCTTTTAAAGCAAGAGTTTCTTGCTCTTCCAGACAATCAATCATTAAAACTGATTTACATTGTCCGTGCCATCAATCACAATATTAGAAAGGAAAATCAAATTGATAACATCAAGCTAATTGACAGCTTAAAAACTTCAAACATTCCAAAGAATGAATTGGTTGACGGTTATTATTCAATGTTGTTTGCTTCGGTCGGCAATAAAATTCAGCCGTTTAACTTCTCTAAAGTTGACTTTAAACTAAAAGACTACAATTTAACCAACGACACAGAAAAGGGAATATTTTTCTTGGAATGTATGGACTATTGTGGCAAGACAATTTGGGGTTATATGAATGTTGTTAAACCTGTAAACACTTCAAAGGCTTATGACAACATTAAGAAGTTCCCAAAATTTAACGGACTAAAATATTACCAATTTACCGACCTAAACTTCCCTGACTTTGAAATGCTTATAGTAAAAGACAAAGGGAAACAAAGCTACAAGGGTTATTACATTGACAAGTATTACGACTTGCTTTTATCTCACTTGACTTGCTTAAACAAAGAAGGAGCAAAAGAAAAAGACATCAACGATTTATTACTTGGTTCAATTCTAAAAGATAGTAATTTATATAAATACACTAAAAATAAAGAGACATTAGAAAGTATATTCAAGGAGCAGAAAAAAGAATAAACCGATAACGCGGATTTGCAACCCTGATTCTCACATACAAGGAAGCGGCAATTTGGGATTAAATGAAGTTAAAACGGTATTGGGCATTAAAGACAAACTGGCAAAATAAAAATGGAAAATACAAAAATAATTATTTACCAAACCGAAGACGGAAATACAAAAATAGAAACCCGTTTAGAAGATGAAACCGTTTGGCTAACTATTGACCAAATGGCTGACCTTTTTCAAAAATCACGTTCTACCATCAATGAGCATATTTTAAATATTTATGAAGAAAAAGAGCTTGACAATGAGCAGTCTATGAGAAAAATCGGAAATTCCGATTTTTCTACCAAACCCACTAATTACTACAATCTTGACGTAATAATTTCAGTTGGCTACCGAGTAAAAAGCCAACAGGGAACAAAGTTTCGCCAATGGGCAACAGCCCGATTAAGAGAATACATTGTAAAAGGATTTACAATGAATGATGATTTGCTGAAACAAGCTGGTGGGGGTAATTATTTCGAAGAATTATTGGCACGTATTCGTGATATTCGTTCTTCCGAAAAAGTATTTTGGAGAAAAGTATTAGATATTTATGCCACCAGTATTGATTACGACTCTAAGTTAGAAATGTCTATTCAGTTTTTTCAAACCGTTCAAAACAAAATGCACTGGGCAGCTCACGGACATACAGCTGCTGAAATAATTTACCAACGAATTGATGCAAAAAAACATAATCTTGGCTTAACTCACATTAAAGGAAGCAAGCCCACAAAACAGGAAACCGAAATAGCTAAAAACTATTTGAACGAAAAAGAACTGAATGTGCTGAATAGAATGGTAACTGCTTACTTAGAGTTAGCCGAATTACAAGCACTAAACCGCAAGCCAATGTATATGAAAGATTGGATAGAACGCTTAGACGATTTTGTAAGAATGACAGGGAATAATATTTTACAAAATGCAGGAACAGTAAGCCACCAACAAGCTTTAACAAAGGCGAATGCAGAATATGAAAACTATAAAGAGAAAACCAAAAACGAACTTTCGGAAGCAGAAAAACATTTTATAAAGCAAATAGAAAATACTGCAAAAAAACTTAACCCAAAGAAGCCCAAAAAGTAATGAGCAGCTATACTGTTTCAAAATCACTCAATCCAAAACGAGTTTTCATTTTACAAAAAAGCGAATTGGAAAAACGCTTTGACCCTTTCTTTTATGGCATTGTTGGTAATTCTAGATTTGAAATTGTCTGACAAAGGGTTGTTTAGCGGGAATTCGTTTTCGTTTGTAGACTTGGAAGTGGAGTGATTTATGGGTTTAAAATAGGATGATGTTTTATTAATGAATAAGTTAGCGACAATATTCATAACTACAAAAAGCAAAATGATGAATAAAAATGAAAAAATAAGAACTGCTAAAAACTTTGATGAGTTATTAGATGTCGAATATGGAAAAATTGGAACAGAAAAAAGAGATGTTTTTGAAGGAAAAGCTCAATATTTTGTAATCAGTGAGATGTTAAAAGATGCCAGAAAAGAATTAAAAATGACTCAAGAACAACTCGCTTAAAAAGTTGGGACAAAAAAAAGTTATAGGCAAGCCTAAAACGACCAACAGAAAAAAGAACAATCAAATTTACAACTTGACGGAGGAAAAAATAAAAATTATAGAAAACAGTAAAACAACATGAAAGCAAACGAATTACAGATAAATAGCTTTTTACAAGCACCCAATGTGCAGTTTGTAATTCCTGTATATCAACGAAATTATGATTGGAAAAATGCTGAATGCAAAGAGCTATTAAATGATATTATTTCGGTAGAAACGGAAGATAGAGGAACACATTTTATTGGCAGCATTGTATTTGTACACGAAGGTACATATAGCACCAGCGAAGTAAAAGAATTGGTTATCATAGATGGGCAACAACGTTTAACCACCATTAATATATTGTATGTGGCTCTTTACCGTTTTGCAAAAGAAAACAGCAAAGCCCAAGATGCCGAACGCTTGTACAATATGTTTCTCACCAACCAATATGTTAAGAATGAATCGAGCAAATTAAAATTGAAGCAAACCGATACCAATTCAGTAGCATTTAAAGCTATTTTGCTTGGTACGGAAAACGAATTAACGATGTTTTCAAATGTTACAGAGAACTACAATTATTTTAGAAGCAGTATCAATGACGACAATTTTGAATTGATTTTACGAGGATTAAATCGTTTGGTATTTGTGGAAATTTCTTTAGAAAGAGATAAAGACGACCCACAACGTATTTTTGAAAGTTTAAATTCAACCGGATTAGATTTATCGCAATCGGATTTAATACGAAATTTTATTTTAATGGACTTACCTCCAAAAGACCAAAACAGAATATTTGAAACCATTTGGAATCCAATAGAAGAAAATGCAAAGGATTTAGTAAAACAAAGTTCTTTGGTTTCCGACTATATTAGAGATTACTTAACACTTCGTAACAAAAAAATACCCAATAAAAATAAAGTTTACGCAGAGTTTAAAAGCTTGTACGCCAACAAAAAAGACGAAGCCTATCATCAGGAATTAGAAAACATTAAATCCTTATCTATTCACTATAAAAAGTTTATCAATCCAACAACGGTTACTGATGCCAACATCAGAAAGGAATTAGAATATATCAATCGCTTAGAAATAAATGTGGTTTATCCTTTTCTACTTCAAGTATTTGAAGATGCTGAAAACGGTTTGCTTACAAAAGATGAATTGATAAAAGTGCTTAAACTGATTCAAAGCTATGCTTGGAGAAGGTTTATTGTTGGCTTACCTACCAGCGCTTTAAATAAAATATTTATGACCCTATATTCGGAAGTAGATACAGAAGAATATTATGATTCTATTGCAAAGGCATTGCTCAAAAAGAAAGGTAGTGCCAAATTTCCAAGCAACGAAGATTTAAAAACGGCTTTAAAGGATAAGGATTTGTATAACACTCAACCGAAAAATAGAAATTATTTGTTTGAATTGTTAGAAAATTTCAATAACCGTGAATATGTTAATACAAGTAACGAGCAAATTACAATAGAACATATTTTCCCAAGAAACCCACATGAAAATTGGAGTAATGATTTATCTTCAGAGGAGTATTTTCTCTTTAAAGAAAAGTATTTAAACACTATTGGAAACCTTACACTTACTGGAAACAATGGTGCTTTGAGTAACAAATCTTTTTTGGCAAAAAAAGAAATGAATATTGATGGCAACGAACAAGGTTATCAATTTAGTAAGTTGTGGCTGAACACTTATTTAAAAACATTATCCAATTGGGATGTGGCAAAATATGAAGAAAGACTACAAATCATATATGAGCGATTCTTAAAAATATGGGAATATCCAGATGTAATAATTGCAGATGGAGATGAATCGGAAGAACAAAGCATTTTTGATGCAGATAGCCCAACACATAAAAAACTGGAGTATTTTATTTTTGAAAATACAAAAATTGAAGAAGATAAAATTGCCCAAATGTATTTTTATGTAATTAGAAATCTTTATGAAAAAAACTCTCAATTATTGGTAAGTAATCAAGAAGTATTTAAAATAACAAGAAATGAATCTGATTTTAGAGCATCCCAAGAAGTAATAAATGGTTGGTTTATAGAATCAAATATAGATAGCAATTCAAAATTCGCAATTTTAAAAAAGCTACTTTCATTATTTGAAATTGAAGATGAATTATCTATCAAATATTTATCAAGTGTAGGAAACGAAGCAGAGCTAAATAGATTTGGAATAAGAAAAAAATATTGGCAACAAATATTGCCTCTATTAAATCACACTAATTTATTTGCAAATGTTAACCCAACAAAAGACCATTGGTTAGGCACAGGTGCAGGTATTGGTGGCGTTTCTTACACACTAGTAATTACAAAAACTCACGTTAGAATTGAATTGACAATTTCAACTTCAAGCAAAGAAAAAAACAAAATGTATTTCAAAAAACTTCAAAAAAATAAAGAAGCAATTGAACAATCTTTTGGGAATACTTTAGTTTGGGAAGAACTTCCTGATAATAAAATGAGCCGAATTAAAATTGAACAGCAAGGCGTTAACTTATTTAATGAAACTGACTGGACAAATATGAATGATTTTATTGTTTTAAATCTTCCAAAGTTTGAAAATGCAATACAGCCTTTTATAAAAAATTTGAAATAACACACCAGCTAGTGCGAACACAATGTCATTAAGTTAAGAGATTTTGATTTCAGATTTGGTGTTAATAAATCCAAATTTGTTATTTTTAGAAGACCCGATAACGCGGATTTGCAATCCGTGTCCGCAAAGAAACTCAAGCAATACAAGTAAAACCAACAAAGCAATTTTTCAACAAGTTGCTTTTTACATTATACCAGCCCAGATGGCATTTGGAGGAGAAAATTATAACTATAATTAATCTCGAAGTTTTGGGATAAAAAAACACCTTCTGAATGGAAGGCGATTTTATAGAATTATAAAAGCAACCGAAATAGAAATTACTATAATTTTACACTCAAGAATGGATTTGAAAAATAGAATTCAAGAATAAAAATCTTATTCCTTTTCCCTTTCTTTCTTATTCTCTTTCACAATAATTTTCCCTCCAACAACCACAACAATTTCGCCTCGT
>Ga0335396_10005664_pt1 | contig 12786 bp, 10 predicted proteins | sample FRY02_FD_205743 | JGI IMG/M metagenome (GOLD analysis project Ga0335396, IMG submission 205743) | Freshwater microbial communities from Lake Fryxell liftoff mats and glacier meltwater in Antarctica - FRY-02 (spades assembly) (version 2) | ecosystem: Environmental > Aquatic > Freshwater > Ice >... | reverse complement strand
GATCGGCCAGAAAGCCGATGCCGATGTCGTCGCCGTTCTCCCCTATAGCATACCCGGAAAGGTTCTCGCGCAGCAATTTTTGATAGAGCGTTTCGCCCGCGGGGGTGATGTCGTAGATTTGGCGGGCCGGTCGGCGTCCCGGCTGCTCGGCGTGGGTCTGGACAAGGCCCTCTTCGGCCATCCGCTCCAGCGTGTAGTAAGCGGTGGACGGCTTCAGGCTGGCGATAAAATCCAGATGCTCGTCCAAGAATTGGTTGAGCTGATAGCCGTGCATGGCCTGGATGCGCAACAGGCCGAGCAGCAGGAGTTTGCGCTCTTTCAGGCTCATTTGACCGCCTCCCCTTTGCCCTGCAAGCCCAACGCCAGGAATATCAGCCCCACCGCGACCACACCCACAAAAAGATACGAGACAGTGTAGCCGCTCGTGCCGCCGCCCTGGCTGGCCGCCACCGCACCGATCAGCGCACCGCTGACCAACTGGCCCACGCCAGCCGCAATCGTAATCACGCCCTGGGCCGCGGCCCGCTCGTCAACGGCAAAGGCGGTCTGGATGGCAGGCAAAGCTGGGCCGATAATCGCAATGTCCAGCGCACCCATCAACACGCCCAGGAAGAGGACGGTGAGTAGGCTGCGATTCGTCGTTGTTTTGCTCTGCGGTGTGTTCACGTAAATATCTCCTGCGTCAATCAAATGTTATTCTGTTTCATATAATCAAGATTGACTAATATGAAATTGACTATACATCGGCTCAGATATTCTTGTCAATTCTGTCGTGGAGGGAATCGATTCTTCCGAACTTGCGTTCTTTGTCATCTGCCAGGGTTTGGCCTACAATAGCTTAGGGGTTCTGGTCGTTTGCATAGATAGAAAACGCTTAGTCGCCTATGGAAGGTTGTCGCGCTCGGCTGTAGTTGGGCATATGTAACGGTAGGAGAGCCAAATGAATTATGTAAACCAGATACTCCAGGGTGATTGTGAAGATGTTTTGAGAAAGCTCCCTGACAACTCCATCGATCTTATTTTTACTTCACCCCCCTATGCGGATCAACGCAAGAGTACCTATGGCGGTGTAAAGCCGGACGCGTATGTTGATTGGTTTTTGCCAAAAACCGAGCAATTTTTGCGTGTTCTCAAGCCAACCGGGACATTTGTGCTGAATATCAAAGAACGGGTTGTCGATGGTGAGCGACATACATATGTAATTGATTTAATCCTGAAGATGCGAGAGCAGGGGTGGCTGTGGACTGAAGAATTCATGTGGCACAAGAAGAATTCTTATCCAGGGAAGTGGCCTAATCGGTTTAGAGACTCCTGGGAGCGATTATTGCAATTCAATAAGCATAAAAAGTTCAATATGTATCAAGAATCTGTAATGGTACCTGTCGGGGATTGGGCGCAAGATCGCCTCTCCAATCTTAGCGAAACTGACAAAACGCGAGACGAATCAAAAGTTGGGAGTGGGTTTGGGAAGAACATTTCCAATTGGATTGGCCGTGATATGGTTTTCCCAAATAATGTCATCCATATGGCAACTGAATGTGGAAATAGAAGTCATAGCGCTGCTTTTCCCCTTGAACTTCCTTCCTGGTTTATCAAACTGTTTACTGAACGAGGGAACATTGTGCTTGATCCTTTTTCTGGTTCAGGGACAACAGCCGTTGCTGCGGCTGAATTGGGGCGGAGTTATGTCGGCATTGATATTAGTGAAGAGTATTGTGAATTGTCTCGCACAAGGCTAACAGGCGTACAGATGCAACTAATGGTCAAATCAAAACAGGAGACATACGACGCACATGCAACCTCTCAAACTGGATGATGTCCGCAATTTTGTCAATGAAAACATCGTGGACTTTCATCGACGCCGTATAAAGTCTCTGGACGACCTTAAGCTGGAAAGATTGCTGCGCAAGAACCCCGTATTTGTTTAAGGCCAAGAATCTTGTAACTGCTGACCAACTGATTGTCGATTTGCTTGACGCCTTCTTATCTTCATCAGAAGAAAAATTGTTTGGCGATTTCTTGGAGCAATTGGCGATCTTTATCGCCAGCCAAACCTGCGGTGGCCAAAAATCAGCGGCAACAGGCGTTGATCTGGAATTCGTCAACACCGGCGTCGAATATGTGGTGTCGATAAAGTCTGGGACAAATTGGGGCAACAGTTCACAACAGAGCAAATTGGAGCAGGATTTGCGTAAAGCAGTTGCCACAAAAAAGCAGGGACGCCCCACTGCCAATGTGCAAGCTGTGCTTGGGATTTGCTATGGGAAGACCAAAAGCAGTTTTGTACGGGGCTATCGCAAACTTGTCGGCCAGAGTTTCTGGTATCTGATCAGCGAGAATGAGGACCTGTACACCGATATCGTTAAGTCGATTGGATACAGCGCTACAGCACAAAATGTGTCATTCGCTGCGGAGAAAGCGAGAGTAACTGACCGGTTTGTGAAGGAACTCACCGAACAATTTTGTGATCCAGCGGGTGTCATTGACTGGAAAAAGTTGATTGAATGGAACAGCGGCAACTTCGATCCGAACGAATGGTAGAGATTTGGACACCCTTGAAAGTGTCTTTTTTTGTTCATTCTGGTACACTAGACGACTGTGTGTCCAGACTCAAATCCCCTTTTTTGGATAGAGACATTTGATGGCAGACAAAGCACTCTCGAAAAAATTACAGGGGCAGGTCGCTCTGATCACCGGCGGTGGCCGGGGGATCGGCGCGGCTGCGGCGGAACTGCTGGCCCAGGCTGGCGCATCCCTCGTCCTGACCGCGCGCAGCGAGGAAGAGATCGACGCGGTTGCCAAGCGCATCCGCAAGAATGGGGGCAAAGCTATCGCCGTCACCTGTGATGTGAGCGATTTCGGCCAGATTGAGGAAGTGATTGAGTCGGCTATCGATCAGTTCGACCGGCTGGACATTCTGGTCAACAACGCGGGGCTGATCTGGCCGCTGGAAGAGATTGTCGATTCGGACCCGGACGAGTGGGCCTACAACATCCACGTCAATCTGGTGGGGCCGTACAATATGGCCCGCAACGTTTTGCCGCTGATGATCGATCAGGGCTACGGGCGCATTCTCAACATCACCAGCGGCGTGGCTGCGGGTGGTTTTGTTGGCATCAGTGCCTACAGCGCGGCCAAAGCCGGGCTGGACGCCTTTACCCGCACCCTGGCCGCGGAAGTGACTGGCACGGGCGTGATGGTCAACGGGCTGAACCCGGGGATGGTGGAAACGGAGATGCAGGCGGACTTGCGCAGCGTGGACACGGAAGGCACGCGGATCGATCTGAGCAATTTTCACGCGGCCTATGAAAGCGGCAGACTCGGCTCCTCGGCAGAGACGGCCAAGCAAATCTATTGGCTGGTCGGTCCCTGGGGGCGGAAAGAGACGGGGAAGATTTTCAGCGCGGGCGATGCGGAGTGGCGCGCGCAGGTGGAGATGGATATTGCGTGATGCGCGTCTCTGGCTAGCCGTCGCCGGTTGAGTAGCCGCCACAGACAACACCCGAATTACAGGCTCATTTGGCGGCGGCGTATTGAAACCAAGAGGGCGGGTGAACGTGGAAATTCAATGTGCGCTGGATTCCCCGCTTGGTTTCGCTATGGCTGGAAACTGCCCCGGCCTTCTCAACCGGCGCTAGTCCTGTACAAAATACGCAGCACGTTTTCAGACATAAATCAATCACACATACACTTCTTTGCGGAGGAAGATCCAATGGCGTACAAGCACATTACCGTCCCCAGCGGCGGCGAGAAAATTACTATCAAAGATGGCGAGTTACAGGTTCCCAACAACCCGATTGTCGCTTTTATCGAAGGCGACGGCACGGGTGTGGACATCTGGGCGGCCAGCCAGCCGGTGTTGGACGCTGCGGTGGAGAAGGCGTATGGCGGCAAGCGCAAAATTGAGTGGATGGAAGTCTATGCGGGCGACAAAGCCAACGAAGTATACGGCGAAGTGGTCTGGCTGCCCCAGGAGACGCTGGACGCCATCGACGAATATCTGGTCGCCATCAAAGGACCGCTGACCACACCCATCGGCGGCGGCATTCGCAGCATCAACGTGGCCCTGCGCCAGAAGCTCGACCTCTACGCCTGTGTGCGCCCGGTGCAGTATTTTGAAGGCGTGCCCAGCCCGGTCAAGCAGCCTGAACTGGTGGATATGGTTATCTTCCGGGAGAATACGGAAGATATCTACGCCGGTATCGAGTTTGAAGAGGGCACAGCAGATACGGAAAAATTCAAAAAACTCTTTTCCGAAGCCTTCCCCGACCGTTACAGCAAAGTGCGCTTCCCCGACACCGCCGGTTTTGGCATCAAACCGGTGAGCCAGGAAGGCACGGCCCGGCTGGTGCGCTCTGCCATTCGCTACGCGCTGGAGAACAACCGCAAAAACCTGACCCTTGTGCATAAGGGCAATATTATGAAGTATACCGAAGGCGCGTTTATGAATTGGGGCTATCAGGTGGCCGCGGACGAGTTCGGCGGCAAGCCCCTGGACGGCGGCCCCTGGCACGTGCTGCCCAACGGTCTGATCATCAAAGATGTGATTGCCGATGCGATGTTGCAGCAGATTCTCACCCGCCCTGCGGAGTATGACGTGCTGGCGACGCTGAACCTGAACGGCGATTACATCAGCGACGCCCTGGCCGCGCAGGTCGGCGGCATTGGCATTGCGCCGGGGGCCAACATCAACTACGAGACGGGCCGGGCCATCTTCGAGGCCACCCACGGCACTGCGCCCAAATATGCGGGCCAGGACAAAGTGAACCCCTCGTCGGTCATCCTCAGCGGCGAAATGATGCTGCGGCATATGGGCTGGGACGAAGCCGCCGACCTGATTCTGGCCGCCACCAGCAAAGCCATCAGCCAGAAGCGGGTGACATACGACTTCGAGCGGTTGATGACCGGCGCGACACTGCTCAAATGCAGCGAGTTCGGCCAGGCGCTGATCGAAAATATGTAATGTAACGCAAGCTGTTAGTTTGCGAACAATCCGGCGCAAGCTAACAGCTTGCATTACAGTTCAGCCGAAACGTGAAACGTGAGATCGCTCGACCCATCTCACGTTTCACGTCTCCTTTTTCCACCCAAGCAATGGCGCTGAATTACCCGTGACAATCCCATTTTTCGATCCATCCCTCGCCACCCGTCCGCTCCCCGCGCCCCTCTACGGCGGCTGTCATCTGGACCTGATCGCCCCCGGCACTGTCACTTTTGTGATGTTCGCACCCTTCAAACCTTTTGTCAGTCTGGTGGGCGATTTCAATGGCTGGAACAGCCGGGCCAATCTGATGGTGACCAACGGCGCCGGCCTCTGGTGGACGACACTGCCCCATCCTGGCCCCACCCGCTACGGCTTTTACGTGGCCGTGGACGACCAGTCCCACGCCTGGGTGGCCGACCCCTACGCCACGGAAATCCGCTGGGAAGAGACCGGCCCCTGGGCGTGGCTGCCGGACGAAGAGACACTGCGTCGTCGGCAAAGCTTTCCCTGGCAGGATGAGGACGAGGGCTGGCGCACGCCCCGGCTGGCCGATTTGGTCATCTACGAGCTGGGCGTGCGGGACTTCACAGGGCGCTGGCAGAACAACCGGCCCGTCTATGGCACATTCAGCGGCGTGGAGTCGAAGCTGGACTATCTGGCCGATCTGGGCGTGAATGCGGTCGAACTGATGCCCATTCAGCAGTTCCCCGGCCAGTCCAGTTGGGGCTATAATCCGGTCTTCTACTTTGCCCCGGCTCAGGTCTACGGCACGCCAGAGGAATGCAAGCGGCTGGTGGATGCCTGCCACCGGCGGGGGATGGCGGTGATTCTGGATGTGGTGCTGAACCACGCCTGGGGCGATCACCCCTATTATCCCATCTATCCACCGCTGTATGGGCCGAAAGGGGAGAAGTTGGAAGACCTCAACCCCTTTTTCCACCACACGCCCTCGGCTGTGAATATGTGGGGCGGGGTGGATTGGGATCATTTCACGCAAGAGACGACCCGCTACTTTCAAGAAATGATGCGGTTCTGGCTCGGGGAATATCACATCGATGGCTTCCGTTTTGATTGGGTGGGCGGCGTGGACTACGACAGCCGGGAGCCGATGCAGCCCGGTTTCAACCCCTGGCACGGCATTGCCGCGGCCTGCTGGGCCGCGCGCCAGGCCAAACCGGATGTGCTGCTGATCGGCGAATATTGGCCGATTGACGGAACGCATCCAAGCAAGACGGCGGCCAAACTGGTGGCGGAGACGGAGATGGATGCGGTCTGGAACGGGGAATTTCATCACACGCTGGAAGTTGTGCTTAAGCAGGGCTGGGAGTGGGAGAAGAAGAATATCCAGCGGGCGATTGGGGGCTATAGGGCGCAAGGTTTCACGCGGGCGGATCAGGTGATCAACTATACGGCCAGCCACGACGAAGTGCGCCCGGTACACGAAATTCTCTACTACGCCCGACGCAACATCCAGAAACTGGACAACTACACCTGGCTGGAAGTGGCGCTGGACAAAGCGTTGGTGGGGCTGATTGCCCTTTTCACTGCGCCGGGTGTGCCGATGCTCTATGCGGGCCAGGAGTTTGGCGAGGACACGCCCCGCACCGTCGATTTTCTGCCCATTGACTGGGCCAAGTTGGACAAGCCCCTCCATCGCCGTCACTGGGAGATTGTGCGGCGGTTGATCCACGCCCGGCGCACTTATCCGGCATTGCGCGGCGGACACATCGAATTTTTGCCCGACGACTTCGCCGCGACGGGTCTGGTGCGCTACCGACGCTGGGACGACAGCGGGAATCTGGCGCTGGTGGCCCTCAATTTTGGCGGTGAGGCGCGGGAAACGACGCTGGACTTTCCCACGTATGGGCTATGGAAGGAGGTAGTCAGCGGACGAACGGAGCAGGTGGACGACGAGACCCATCGCTTTCTTCTGCCGCCCTGGCAGGGACGACTCTTTCTCCCTGGCCTGTAGATAACGCCCGCTCCCCTGTAAAAAGCTGTCAGTGGTAGAAACCGATTGATAACCGACTGAATATCGCCGAATTACGCTGTGATTTTCGCCCGGATGGCCTGATAGTTGCGGTTGCTGACCATCAAAAAGAGACACTGGCCGCCGCTGCGTTTCTCCCACAATTCGCCAATGGCATTCTTCTCCACCGAATCGTCATTCGTGCGGTAGACTTCGCCTTTGTATTCCACCACCAGAAAGCGTTTATCCCGCAGGCGGCAGACAAAATCGGGGTAGAATTTATCCGACGCGGTTTGCAGCCAGAAGGCTTTGGCCGAACGCACGGGATTGCGCACCCAGCGCTCCACCCCATCCAGCGCTTCGATGTGTTGGGCGCACTGGTGTTCCTCTTCGCTGTCAAAAGCGCCCACATCGGAATAGTAATGTTTGGGGAATTGGGACGGTCCCGGATAGGGCCGGTTGATGGGGTAGGCGTGGGGGTCGTAAGTAAAGACCAATTCGGGGGTGACTTCCAGGGGGGAAGTGTCAAAGAGCATCTGAGCGAAGGCTTCGCCGTGGACGGTCTGGCGGTGTTCCTCAATTTTCGCATCCACAGCCTGACGCAGCCGGTATTTGTCGTGGATCAGCCGATCCAGACTCTGCCCCCGCGCCCGTTGCAACCACTGCACAACCCCGGCAATAAATGCCAGGCTATCTTTGGACGGGATGTCGGGATGGGGAATGTTTCTGTCCAGCCATAAAATCAGGTCTATCTCCGTCCAGCGCTGGTCCCGGGCCAGCAGACGCATTTGGCTGTGGACGCTTGCCACAAAGCGATAGGCGATCTGCTGCTCTTTCGTCACGTCAATTTCGGCCAGCTGACCGGAGGCGTGCTGGCTGGGAAAGAGTTCTTCGCCGATTTCCTTGTCCCGACTGTGCAGTTCCCAAAGCCGGTCCAGAAAATGGGGCTTTTCGAATGGCTCCAACAGATCGCCCTGGCGGTAGGCGAGGACGGGCACAGAAAAGTCTTCGCCCTGCTCGGCGGGGCTGGCGGGCGGGGCGGGCGCGGCATTGGAGGCGGCGTAGACCTGCTGCAGAACGGCCCGATCCGCCGCGCTGGGATAGATGGCGTGCAGGGCTTCCCGGCTGGCCGGGTCCATCGGCCCGACAAAGACGACCGAGCCATCTGCCTGCTGGGCGACGCGGGCAGCCACATTCATAGAAAGGGTTGCCAACTGTTCAGCGCTGGCCTCGGGCAGTGTAAATGTGTTGTCCGGGGTGCTGTTGAAAAGCGGGCCAAAATCGGTCTGCCGGGGCTGAAGACCCCGCACCATTTCTTCTGTTTCAAAAGCCTGAAAGCCGTTTTGGATCAGCCCTTCGCGCAAAGAAGCCAGCACAGCGGCAAAGTTGGCCGAGGCCACAAAGGCGTAGGCCCGGTTCAGCCGCTCGTCGTTCTTGCGCCGGGCATAGGGCAGACGCATCACCCGGCCCAAAATCTGTTCGGCCGCGGTGGACGATTGGACTTCGGCCACAGAGCAGAGAACGTAGGCAAAGGGGCAGTCCCAGCCCTCTTTCAGCTTGGAAACGGTAATCACAAAACGCAGGGGACAGGCCGGGTCTTGAATATCCACCCCGGCCAGATCGTCGTATTCGTAGGCGGAGAGGGCGATCTGCGCTTCTGGAATGGCAAAATCGGTCAGGAGTGTCTGCTTGACAGTCTCGACGGTGACAGTCTCCCGGCTGGCCGAACGGTTCTCGGCTTGGATGAGCATTACAGGACGAATGTATTCGCCGCTGTCAAGTTGCGCTGCTTCGGCGGCCCGCTGCAATTCGTTCAGCCGGGCGATGGCGTCGGCGAGAAGCTCACGCCACTGGGGACGGGTTTCCAGCAGAATGGGCATTTTGATCATCTCCTCGGCCTTCAGTTCGGCGGCGGAGACGCTGTAGAGCACATTGCTGGGATGGCGTTCGGTGTCGGGGGTGGCGCTGAATTCGAGAATGGCGGAGGGGTCGAAACGGCTGAGGGTCTCGAAGGAGAGGTCGGTGCGGGCGTTGTGGGCCTCGTCCACAATTACCAGTGGTCGGCGCAGTTTGAGCAGGTTGCAGAGGGAAGGAATGGGTTTGCCGTTCTCCCAGCGCTCCAACCGCTGCACCAGCGGGGAAGGCAGATTCTCGAAGTGGTCCATCAGATAGCCGGAGGTATCGTAGACTTTGCGCCCTTCGGTGTCGTCCACCCGGAAGGCCTGGATCGTCGCAACAATAATTGTTGCGCTGCCGTCCAGTGTGGAGCGGTTGATGCGCAGGGCCTCGGCCACATTCAGTACGGAAAGCGAGCCGCCCACGGCCTGTTCCACGGCCCGACGATAGGGGTGGTTGCGCTCTTTCAGCGCGTTTATCGTCTGTTCCAGAATGGCGTTGGAGGGGACGAGCCAGAGGACGAGGGGCTTTTCGGTCTGGAGCAATTCCCGCGCGGTCAGCCCCACAGCGTGGCAGGCCACGAGGGTTTTGCCCCCGCCGGTGGGGATGCGGATGCAAACGTATGGCATATCTAGCAGACCGGGCGCGGTGCGATAGGGGATGCCCCGCCCGTAGACCTGCCGGGTCGTCTGGTAAAAGGCGGTGTCCGGGTCGTTGGTTTGGACGGTTGTTTGGAAATAGCGACGCAGCCAATCCAGCGCCTTCTGTTGGTATTCTTTGAGTTGGAGCATATACTCATCCCATCAGGTGGAACTACAAATTATCTCCCGCGGAGAAGCGGAGGCGCAGAGAAAAAACTCTCCTCAATCTTTTTCTTCTTCCCCCCTCTGCGTCTCTGCGCCTCTGCGGGAGACTTTTATTTTCTCCCGCAGAGACGCAAAGGCGCAGAGGAAAGCAGAACTTTTCTCTCTTCTTTTTCAGCGTCTCTGCGAGAGACTTTTATTATCTCCCGCGGAGACGCGGAGGCGCAGAGAAAAAACTCTCCTCAATTTTTTTCTTTTTTTTTCTTTCCCCCCTCTGCGTCTCTGCGTCTCTGCGGGAGACTTTTATTTTCTCTCGCAGAGGCGCAAAGGCGCAGAGAAAAAACTCTCCTCAATCTTTTTCTTCATTCCCCCCTCTGCGTCTCTGCGCCTCTGCGGGAGACTTTTATTTTCTCCCGCAGAGACGCAAAGGCGCAAAGGGGGGAAGAAGAACTTTTCCCTCCTCCGCGCTTCTGCGGGAGGCTCTCTATTCTTCCAGCCCATTGACGCTGCGGGTGATGCCATTTTTCATCAGGGCTTCGCCAAAATTCAGCAGATAGCCGAGCTTATTGTTCGTCAAGCGGAGATAGGTCTGAATCTGTTTTTTGTGGGCCAGTGTCACATGCTCAACAGATTTCAGTTCGAGAACCACTTTGTTGTTGACGATAATGTCAGCCCGAAAGCCCTGATCAAAGGTAACACCGCGATATACAATTGGGACCAGAACTTCGCTTTCTATTTGCAAGCCGCGTTTCTTCAGCTCCCAGCCCAGGACGATCTGATAAACGCTTTCCATTAGTCCCGGACCCAACGCACGATGGACTTGAATGGCTGAATCAACGACAATCGTTCCAATCTCATTTTCGTGCATCGTCACTCCTCCTTTTTATTCTCCCGCCAAGACGCAGAGACGCAGAGAAAAAGCTTTTCTCGCCCTTCTTATTCTTCTTCCCCCCTCTGCGTCTCCGCGCCTCTGCGGGAGAAAATAATTATTTCCCGCCAAGACGCAGGGACGCAGAGAAAAATCTTTTCTCACCCCTCTTTTTCTTCATTCCCCCCTTTGCGTCTCTGCGCCTCTGCGGGAGAAAATAATTATCTCCCGCCAAGACGCAGAGACGCAGAGAAAAATCTTTTCTCACCCCTCTTTTTCTTCTTTCCCCCCTTTGCGTCTCCGCGCCTCTGCGGGAGAAAACAATTATCTCCCGCCAAGACGCAGAGACGCAGAGAAAAAGCTTTTCTCGCCCTTCTTATTCTTCTTCCCCCCTCTGCGTCTCCGCGCCTCTGCGGGAGAAAACAATTATCTCCCGCCAAGACGCAGAGACGCAGAGAAAAAGCTTTTCTCGCCCTTCTTATTCTTCTTCCCCCCTCTGCGTCTCCGCGCCTCTGCGGGAGAAAATAATTATCTCCCGCCAAGACGCAGGGACGCAGAGAAAAAGCTTTTCTCACCTTTTTTTTCTTCATTCCCCCCTCTGCGTCTCCGCGCCTCTGCGGGAGAAAATAATTATCTCCCGCCAAGACGCAGGGACGCAGAGAAAAAGCTTTTCTCACCTTTTTTTTCTTCATTCCCCCCTTTGCGTCTCCGCGTCTCTGCGGGAGAAAATAATTATTTCCCGCCAAGACGCAGGGACGCAGAGAAAAATCTTTTCTCACCCCTCTTTTTCTTCATTCCCCCCTTTGCGTCTCTGCGCCTCTGCGGGAGATATCCCTTCCCTACCGCACCCGAATTTGATAGGGCGTCTGGCGGAATGTGACCTGGCGGGCGGCGAGATAGTCCGGCGAGAGGGTGGAGCCTTCGGCGTAGACGACACGGGGACCGGTGTGGGCGGGCAGCCCGGCCAACACAGCCCGTGTGAGCAGATTGCCGCCCGCGGGCCGTTTGTCCCCCATCACCCCGTTGAAGAGCAGATAGACCGCCGTGCCTTTGTGGATGCCCACCAGCGGCAGTTGGAGCGGATCGCCGGCCAGAGGTTCGCCCGTCTCGCTGAAGAAGACGTGGCGGGCCAGCTCCCCGTAGGAAACGTCGGCACGAATCTGCCCTTCGGCGTCGAAGAGAGTGGGGCCGAGACGACAGTAGCGGAAGCCGCCGCCCAGGCCGGGTTTGAAGCCGTCGATACGCTTGACGCCGTAGAGAACCAATTGCTCGTTTTCAATGCGATTCTCAAATTTGTCGTAGGCGTCTTTGTTCTCTTTTTTGATGCGGTCAATTTCGGCAAAAAGATCGGCGGACTTGCGCACACTCGTAACGGTCAGTTTTTCGCTGTAGAGCGCTGTGCGTTCATTGCCCGTGTGGGGATAGCCTTCAATCACCCGCTGCACCCGCTGGCGGGTGACAGGCACAGCCACCGATTCTTCCATCTCCACCAGAATAAAGCGACGATTGCCGCCGTCGGCCTCGTTCTGCGCCAGCACCGCGTGGCCGGTTGTGCCTGTCCCGGCAAAGGAATCCAGCACAATATCGTCATCGGTTGTTGCGATATGCAGAATTCTCTGAATCAAAGTACTCGGCTTCGGGGTGATAAATAAGTCTTGAGAAGCTTTTGCGGTCATAATCCTACTTAATTCTTGCTTTGAATGACGTGTGCTTCCCACATCCTGCCATAGCCATAATGTTCTCGGAACAACGCCCTGTTGCACTTCAGACAAGAAACGCTTGATTCCTGGACGATTGTCTCCTGAATCACCCCACCAAATTCGATTATCGGCATCGAGCTGCTCGAATTTTTCCTTGTTTACCCGCCAATAACTGCCTGCTGGCGGGCCGTCGATTATTCTGCCAGAGTGCGTTTGAATAGAATAACGGCCTGCGGAGTAAAAATTTCGAGCGGCGAGATCGCTTAAAAGCCACTGCCCTCTCGGGTCATTGTCAGGATTTTTGTACCGATTGAGCATTTCTTCCGTTCGCTCCAATTTATTTGGACGCCATACATTTGTATTTTTTGCGTAAAGTAAAATGTATTCGTGATCTGTACTGAACTGTATCGCCGTATTTTTTGGGCTATCCATCATTTGCCGTTACTGCTCAGGCATTGAAATGAAGACAAAAGAGAAACGGAACGCAAATGTAGGACAAACAAAAGAGTGAGAGAATAGCAGGTATGCCAAACAAAGTTGAAATGAGCCGAGACGATATCAAAAAA
>Ga0335396_10005662_pt1 | contig 12788 bp, 11 predicted proteins | sample FRY02_FD_205743 | JGI IMG/M metagenome (GOLD analysis project Ga0335396, IMG submission 205743) | Freshwater microbial communities from Lake Fryxell liftoff mats and glacier meltwater in Antarctica - FRY-02 (spades assembly) (version 2) | ecosystem: Environmental > Aquatic > Freshwater > Ice >... | reverse complement strand
GGAATGTGAGTTCAAGGTTATCCAGCTGTGGTTCAAGCCTGGGTTTGACCTCGGGCATGCCAGAGTCATCAATCGCTGGAAATCTCTGCTGAATCCATAGCTGCAAGTCATCGTGACTGGTACCGCGAAAAACGGAGATTGCTCGTTTAAACCGTGACCAGCTGGCGCTGCGAATCGATGACGCAGGATTGCGAATCAGATAGGATATAACTGAAAAACCCAGGCTTGTGCGGGACCGTACGGCTGGCAATGAGGGGGACTTATACTCCCTGACGTGTTCGTTGGCGTCATTGAGAACACTCTCAAAATCTGTTCTCGAACGAGCTCTCAGTGTGACCAGTTTATAAAGCAGTACTACCATTGCACTTAGTCTGCCAGCCGGTTTTTTTCTATAGACTAGTAGTTTGAGGTAGGTCGTATTCAGTATGTAGATTAGCGCATCGTATTCCTGTCTTACTTTATTAAAATTCTCTCGTGCTAGATCTCGCTCGGATGTTACTGTCTTTAGTGCCGAACGAAGTTCCGCGACGTCAGCCAATTCAATAAACGCCTGGCCAAACGCCTGTATCCTTTGTGTGATGTTCGAGCCCTGAGCGGGTAGTCTTTTCGGCAGTTGACCGCTCTCACAGGCTTGCAGGAAAATCTCATGCAGCCGTCGTTGCTCCGCAGTCAATCGATTTTCATCCACCCGCACTGCCTGCGAGTGATCAAGCTGCTGATCGTAGTCAACTTCCGTATCTGCCAAGGCGATCGAGACACCGATCGCACCAAGCCGTTTTTGTAACTCTTCCCAGGCGCTCTTTGGCTCATAGGAGAATGCCTCGTAATGAATTAGGGCTCCGCCTTCGGCCTGCATTATCTTCATGGCTTGACGATTATAGATTTCCCACAAATCTAATCCATACTCTAACGGGAAACCATTACGCTTACTCAAGGAAGTAGCTACTGCCAACGGCGAACGGTAGACATATAATTTAGCTGCCGTTTTAAGCGCTGAAGCCCAGGCCGCCCACGTGAAAATTAACCGTGGATCCTTGAGTAACCAAGGGTTATGGGAACGCAGGTCTTCAAGCAATCGCCTGATTTCAGCTACCTCTTGTTTAGCCACGGGCGCTGGTTGAAACCAAGTGGACTTAACCGCTGACAGCAGCTTGTCGTTGAGTGCGACTACGTCGCGTCGCTCCCAGAACCCCAGAGGATTATCCTCAGCAGCTGACAGTAGTTCATTTTCGATACCGGCGTGGAATCCCGAGCGCACCAGTGCACCAGACACCATAGAGGTGCCGGATCGATGCATACCGAGAATTATCAGGTTTTTCCCCCGATCAGACGACGTCACTGCTTTATCATCAACACCTTTCAATGGTTTTCTAATGCTATGAAAAAAAGAATAGTGAGATCTACCATATTATAATTCACGCATATGTGAGTCGAGTGGCGAGCACGTTGGACCATCAAGCTACTCTTAGAGGAGACATGACTGCAGGTGTTAATGGACCCTAAACCACTATGGTCAATGCTATTATTAGAGCACATAATGGTATACATTTCGATGGTTCGGGTCGTGCAACGCTGTAAATACCGCTGTATGCCAATCAGGGTCGAATGTGGCCCGCCAAGCTGTCGTAGAAATCGGTGATAAATCTATTCAGTGACACTTTCTAAGCGCGGTTTAGTATAGCCAATTTTTTGCCCCCTTGCGGGATCGCCGGATAGGTCGCTTTCTATGCCCGTAAGTCAGTGGCAAGCCGCGTCTTTTTTGTTGACGGGCTTATAGCCTTTTCAAGGCATAGGCGACATTGAGTTGCGTATTACGTCAATGATGCATAGTGGAATCTGAGTCCCATCGTCCTTTTGTGGCCCGTACCGTGAGAATCTCGCTCAGAAACCCGGGGCCGTTGTCGGTTCGCAGCACCTGAGGCAACCCTCCTGCTGGTCGCGAATCTCTTCGAACACGCTTACTGACGCGACCGAGGTGTCGATCTCCATATGAATAGCCTCTCGGTCAAAGTCATTGGTAGCACTGAATCTGCAGAACCGCCTGTCGGCAAACAGGGTATCTGACAGCTAATCTGCCGACCATGCCGTATCGGGTAACACGGACACATACAGCTCGGTCTAGAATATTTGGCGAAGAGTAAGCGAAACCCCCTTAACAAGAAAGAAACCAAAAAGGTAATTGCTACGGAGATATGCCTTTCAGTTAGTCTATCGTAAGGCACCTATTTTCGCGTTTTGAAATGCCACTATCGAGCAAGTTCTCCGTCAATAGACGCTAGACACAACGACTACTGCTCTACTTTCTCAACATCAGAAATCAATAAAGATTGATTAGCACTTACATTTTGTAAGATGGTTTCATGCCCATTAAGCCAGCGGACTCGCACATCGACTACCGAATGCGCGCCAAGACCAATATGTAGAGGATTACAGCTGAATGACCGGAGGCCGCCACTCGTGCCAGAGTACTCTCGATATGCCAGCAATTTGTCCTTTACCGTGATCCAGACTTTATTTCCCAAGCCTAATTGATTGTTTTCCTCGCCATGAAACTGTAGCTTTAGCCAGCTGTTTGAAGAGAAGCTCTCATTTTTTAGCAGCATATAACCATTAGTGTCATCAGTCGCAATATCTAGTAGGCCGTCGCCGTTAAAGTCAGCCAGTGCGGCATCACCATTGAGTAGTTCTTTAATATCAGGCGCTGGCGCGTGTAGTCTTTCCGCTGAAAACGAAAGATTGCCCCGATTCCGAAAAATGTAGTAGCCATCAGAGCGGACCTGTACTAGATCGAGAAGGCCGTCATTGTCCACGTCGCCCCACGCGCTACCGGTCGTAATATCTTCTTCGCCAGACAACCATGCGTCACTGTCGGCTGTGTGAAATTCGCCATTATCATTGACCAGTAATAGATTTTTCGCGGCTAGACCGCTGAGAAGAATGTCGGTGTCGCCATCGTTATCTGGGTCTCCCAGTGTAATGCCATAGGCGAATAACCCTTCATATGGAAATTCCGATTTCTTTACTTCCTCGAAGTTTCCTGCGCCATTGTTGCGTAGCAATTTTAACGGCCAAGCTATTAACAGGTCGATATGGCCGTCCTGATCGAAATCTGCGGGTGCGACGCTAGGAGCTGAGAAACCAAGGCCAGTTTCTGCCGTAACATCAGTAAATGTTTCATCACCATTATTTCTATACATTACGTTGTTGGAAAGGAAGTTAGTGGCATATAGATCAACCCATCCATCGTTATTGTAGTCGATCCATATGCCAGCCCTGCCCCGTCCCTGCTGATTGAGAGTGCCAGCGGATTGCACGATATCAGTGAACGTAAAATCACCGTTCCCCCTTAGTAATTCATCGTATTTGATGCCCAGTGTCTCGCCCCTTTTTGCTCCGTGAGAAATATACAAATCCAGATTGCCGTCATTGTTAAAATCCGCGCAGCTTGCCCCGTGACGATCACCTTGTTCACTGTATTCCCAATTGGAAGCTTTGATACCAGAGGCACTGGTGACGTCTTCAAACATGTGATTTTCATTTTGGGCGAGCACCAAAACGCCGGAACCATGTCCCGAAAAGACAAGGTCAGGCCTTTGGTCGTTGTTAAAATCCCCCCATAGGCCACCGTAATCGCCGTAACTTTTCATCCTGGGAAGGGCTGAGGAGAAATCTTGAAAACTCACTTCGACTTTTGAACGATCATCGTCAAAAACAGTGTCTTCAGCTGTTTTTTGTTGATCTTCACTACATCCAGATATCGATAATATTAATAAGAACACTACACATTGAAGTCTCTTGTACATAGAGTTTCACGCCTGCTCAGCAAAGATATTTACAAGGGGTCTTATGATGCCTTTTTTGGTGCCATTAGCTTGGATCATCATATCTCAGTCGCTGTAGTCTACTGTATATTATAAATCGTGCCTGTCGGGATCGGCTTAACCATGGTTAGAATAATTGGTCTGAATCAACTCCTGGACACCTTATTTTTACTGCGCTAGATTAACGTAACACGAACAAGGGCATACCAATCTGAATACTTCTCAAGGTATAGTGTGCCAGCTTTACATTCTTGAGTATCGTGTAGACCTCCATCTCATTCTGGTATTTCAACGACCCCATCGCGCGACCGTAATTAGGCTTATTCAGTCTGGCACCCCCGGAATGAACCAAATCAAGTTGGTGCGGCGCCGGCGACACTGTAGCTTTGAGCTGATGAAGGCCGAAGATATTGCCTTCTTCACTTCAAGCTGTAAATGTTAATGGAACATCCGAAGCCGTTTAATAATGATTTTAGCCGTTTTGTCTGTTTTGAGATGTCTACAGTCTAGGCAAGCAGGCCAGAAAATCGGTATAGACTAAAGGAATGATGCCCACCGTATATTGGTAGGGATGAACGGTACAAGCTCATTCTCAGTGTGTCTAGGGGCAAATATGCGAACCTGTTGATTCCCCGTGAGTATTATAATTCTTGGTGAGAGGGAGGGGGCGCGTATGAGAATACCTCAGTTCACGTGGTGTGTAGTTGCCCTGGCATCCTTCTCTGTTGGTGCTCTATGACCTGCAGAATGACCTCTATCAGTGGATACTGCCGAACTAAAGCACAGGATTGCATTTCAGCGAGGCCGCCCGACCAGGCATCATCAGCTACGTAGTCAGGCTGTATTATTGATCCAACTGCAGCCACCGAGATATCTTGGATTCAAATCTGAAGTGCATCATCCAACGCTGTAGAAAAAGAGGCTAGCTGCCAGTAAGCTCCTACTCTTTTTCTCCGGCCGGAGATGAAGCGATTATGGGAACTTACCAACAGCTAACCTATGAACAACGATGCCAGATATCAGTGCTCAAGAGAAATAATTTGAGCCAGAAGGCGATGGCAGACCTTATTGGTGTCAGCCAGCCCACAATTAGTCGTGAGTTGGCGCGAAACTCAGGACAGCGTGGCTACCGGCACAAGCAGGCTCAGGAGAAGGCTGCCCAGCGGCGACAGGCTGCTAGGGGGCCAACCAAGATGCTGCCGCCACTAGTGACATTTATTGAATCAAAGCTAAGGCTAGAGTGGAGTCCAGAGCAGATAACAGGCTGGTTGAAGTGGGATCAAAAGCAGTCAATCAGCCATGAGAGCATCTACCTCCACGTATGGAGTGACAAACGATCGGGCGGCGACCTTTATGTAAATTTACGCCAGCGGGGCAAAAAATACGATAAACGTCGCCACGGAAAATCGACTAGCGGCCAGATAATCAACCGAGTTAGCATAGATGAGCGGCCACGAGTGGTTGATAATAGACCTCGAATAGGCGACTGGGAAATAGATACGGTTATTGGTAAAGGCCACAGCGGCGCACTGGTAACGATCGTAGAGCGAAAGATGAAGTTTACGGTATCAGCTCAAGTCATGAGTAAAAGTGCTGCTGACGTCACACAGGCGACGATTCGGCTACTTCGACCATACAAGGAACTTGTTCACACGATTACATCTGACAACGGCAAAGAGTTCGCTCACCATGAAAAGATCAGTAAAGCACTAGATGCCAAGGCCTACTTTGCGCACCCTTACATTTCCTGGGAGCGCGGTTTGAACGAGAATACAAATGGATTGTTACGGCAGTATTTTCCAAAGATCACAGACTTCAAATTAGTCACGCAGGCCGAGGTCAAAGCTGCGGTAAAACGTTTAAATGAGAGACCGAGAAAGCTATTGAATTACAAAACGCCTAGCCAGCTCATGAATGCCGTTAGGGCAAAGTTGGCAGCCTAAAACATGATGCACTTCGTTATTGAATCCAAGTATTAAAGATCTTCTAACCGGGCGCGGTATCACTGTCAGTCGTGAGTCAACTCGGCTCTGATGCATCAAGTTCGGTTCCATTTATTCACGCCGACTGAAGCGAAGACATCGAGGTTATGGTGACACCTCCTCCATCGACGTAGTTTTCGTCAAGGTCAATGGCAAGCAACATGACCTGAGGCGATCCACACTACCGAGCGCTGCGAGAATAATCGAGCAGAGCAATCTCACGAGGAAGAGGGTGAGGGCGTTTAAAGAATGGGTTAGGGCGGTTTCTGAAAGTCATACGGCAGGTTTCTGCGGCCTAGATCAGTTAACTTGCCAAAACCATTCTGCAGAGACTCGTGATAAAGCAGGAGATAAATCTGTCCCAGTTATACCTGGTCACTTGGAAAACCGCAATTATCGTATTGCACCGCCCGCTACCGTTTCGCTTTCTTATCGATCAGTTTTAAAGATCTTTGAACCAATAAATTTTTTATCCGATCTGAAACAGGTTGATAGAATCTTCGAAGCGATAGGCGGGACTCTGGCTCCCAGTAAACCGAATCGCCGTCGTGTATGGTTCCCGACCGTATCACTGTGGCATTAATGCCAAGGTGCCGTTTAGTGTATTTTTCCAGAGTGCGTAACACTTTACTGTCCTTTACCAACCCCGGCTGAGGTTGTGCTGGCATAGAGCATCGAACAGTTCTGGATTCACATTTTATAACTGTATCACCAATATGAAGTTTACCGCCAACCCAGCGGAACTCGTCCAGACTGTCACTCTCCTGTGCGCATTCAATATAGATATTGGGCCTGAAACGTTTCGATTGAAAGTCTCCTTGAGGCTCAAGAGATTTAAGCATTCGAATGGAGTTGCTTGTTACGATGTGTAGCGGATAAACATCGTAAAAACGCCCACGAGGGGTGGCATAGGATCCAAGCTCTAGCATTCTTAACCATGAAATAGAGCCGAGGCTGGGCATTCCGCCCCTCGCATCAAACTGCTTTTTCATCGCCTTCTCTCCGGTGAGCGTGCTCAGGCGATAGAAATCTGCGTTTGACTTGGGTTGTAACGGTTGCAGGCTAACTTCCCTTTTCAAATATCCGCTGAGAATTTTGTTACCTTGATCATCCCGTGTATTAAAGCTGGTGCCGTCGGGGAGTTTCACCTGGACATGAGGGACGTCAATGCCTGTCTGCCCGCGCAGAGGCTGCTCTTCGAACCGTGCGGTACAGTTCAAGAGGCGCGGTAGTTTGCGAACAGTGCTGATTTCATTGACGACCTCATCGCGGACAGCCCAGCCGCGGTCGCCAACCATACCTAACTTTTCTATCTGTGCCTCCTGGAGAATCTCGCCTTCCATGGATTTTACCGGATATCGCCAAATCTCTTTAACTGTCCCAACCTGTATTCTCATTCTTTTTGCACCTGGAAAACGGATAAGAAATAAGTATAGACTGCTATCTTTGAAAATTCTTGGCTCTAAAATACTCGAACTGAAATGCGTGGGCATAGAAATTGGGGCAAACCATGATTATTTCGAGCGCAAACTATCCAGGGCGCTTTACAAATCTTCGATCTGGGATCGTGGAACGCAAACAACAGGCACAAGCGCTTTACCCCGGCAACCAATATCCCAGTCTATTTCTGTGACCCCTAAGGCTCTTGGTAGGAATGCTTTACTAAAAATACCAATGGTTTGCTAAGGGAGTACTTTCCCAAAGTCACGGAGCTATTAGTAGTACATTCGCAGGCAAAGCTGAGTGTCGTGGCACGTCAACGAAACGAACGGCCAACGAAACACTTGGGGTGTGAAATAACAGCTGCTAGATTAAACGCTGGCGTTGCATCGACCAGTTGAAATTGCGGGATAAAGTGGTCGTACCATCTCTGCGATTAACAGCGATGAGAATGTTCGCTTTCGAGCCACTAGCGGTTATCGCGATAGACCCAGAAAACCGAGGGTTTCCTACGCAGCAGCGATTTTCGAGACTGCCAAAAATCTCCCCTCGAGATACCCAATAATATCTCTGGAGTCATAAATCCAGTGCGTCTGCCGCTTCATCCCACACCCGATATTATCCCGGCTAAACGGGGGCCATTCAATCAACACTTATGCATCCAACCGGATCTCCACCAATATCAACTGTTCAGCGATTGTTGCCAGGCTTGTCTCGACGATGTCCTTATTAGCATCCAACTCCAGGCCGTAAACCTTCGCGTCTCTGGGCAGAGCGCGGATGAAACGGCGCACGCCCTCGCGCAATGCCTCGCTATCACCCACCAGTAATACTGCGGTGCCCGGGTAGCGCTGCCGGGCAATCTCCATTTCAACCTTTACGCCCTCCCCCCGGAAGTTCAGCCACCACCGGGTATTGTGGTTGGACAGCAGGCGCACAATGTTGCCTTCCTGAGTGTAGCTCAGTGGCGTGCTGAGCTTGCGTCCGCTTTTGCGTCCAGAGAAATGGACGATACCGATATTGTGGCTGGTAATGCCATGCAGAGGCGAGCGCAGCAGGCTGCGCATTACCGGATTGAGGAAGTAGCGGTAAAAGCTGTTGGAACTCATGATGCTGTCACCCCTGACGATGATTGACCCGCCGGCTCGGGTTATGAAGAGACTCCCCTATGCCCGGCATAGTAGGATACTTTATCTATGCATAACATTATGATTTATAAAAAATGGCTGGTTCAGGCGCCCGGTAGCAGAAGGACTCGAACGGCAGCTGCCGACCGTCTTCGGCCGGCCGATTATGAGGATCTGTGAGAGCATCGAAACTCGATAGTCAGTTTACGAAGTGTAGCGGATCTTTCACGGGGTGTGGTGATGCACGCCTCAAACCGAACGCATGCGGAACCTGCTCACGGTCGGTGGGAGTAAGCCGAAGATTACTAAGGGGTTTTCGACACCGAACTTCGAAGCGGGGCCGAGACGCATTTTGCAGCGAAAGCTTGGCGGCAGTGTACCGGATTGCAATCGCGGGCAGGCTCCAGCGCCTTTATTGCAATCTTCAAGATCTTCTGGGCACATAACGCCACGCCACGCCACGCCACGCCATTGCATACAAAAAAAGGACTGCCCTCTTAGGGCAAAAAAGCTGTATTTACACCCGACGAACCTGGCGGCGCTACGCTGGTGTAACCCTGACAGCGACAACCTGGCTTTTGGCATGCTTGATAAAGCGACCTGTATATCCAGACAGAGTATGCGACCTACACATATGTCATTATGCTAGCGGTTCGAATAGTCTTTGTCGTTCATTCAAATATGTTGGGAGATAGGCCGTGAAAACGTGGAAGAAATTAGTCCCAGTGGTAGGTATGGCATTCCTGGCTCTGGCCAACACAACTGTCAGTCAAACAATGTGTCCGGACGGCAGTTATGTTGGCGGCGACAGCTGCAGCATGGCTCCTGATGGCACCTATGTCGGCGGTGACCCCAAGATGGCGCCAGACGGTCGCTATGTGGGTGGAGATCCCGAGATGGCACCAGACGGGTCCTACGTCGGTGGAGATCCCGAAATGGCCCCGGATGGAAGTTATGTTGGCGGCAGGCCCACAATGGCGCCTGATGGCAGTTATGTTGGGGATGATGGTTACGAATAATAATCATGCTAGGCCTGTCAGTATATCCCCCCGGCTACAGTGATGTTGTCAGCTAAGGGGATGTCCGGCTTCACTAGACCATCACACTCGGTTTCAACGCATCACATATTAAAATGTGTAGCCCAACCCTACTAGCACGTTGTAAGCGTTGAGGTCTGGATTAGCCGAGACGGAACCGCCAGGGCCATCAGTGTACGTTGACGACATATTGGCACTGGAGTAGGCCTGGTAATTCGACTCAATAAAGCCATAAAGCCCCTTTGCAATAGTTTGTCTGTAGCCCAAACCTAATATATAGCCATCGACACCGGCGTCGTTAGAAGGTACTGAGCAGCAGTTTGTTTGGCTATACTGAACTTCTTGATGTGAGTACCCTAATTTGAAGTAAGTCACCTTGTTGTCATCAATTGCATACCCGGGTGCGAGGAATATATTGAAACGGTTAGATATTGAAAACTCATAATCGTAGGTGCCGCTATCCGTTACGCTGGGGTAAGAAAAGCCCTTGGAATTGGTTGTTTGCGTCAGGCTAGAATAGTCGATACCGAAATCTAACGTAAATTGGTCTTGAAGCTTGAAGGTATAGCCCAATCCCAGTACTAACGGTGCAGCACTTGAGCTGGGGCTGGTACTGGTACTTGTGTTTGGTGAGCTGCCGTTGTCAGTGCCTATGAGCTCGACTGATTCAACAGTATTTTTTTCATATCCAGTCGAAACCTGGCCATAGACACCTTCAAAAGCGCTTTGAGAAAATGCTGAGCTCGCGAACAAAATTGATACAAAAAAAACGGTTGATCTAGTGATTTCCATTGGTTTTTCACTCTATATCTAATGTAGAAAAGTTCACATTTTTTCTTTCACACGATGTCAGAATCTGAGCAGGATTTTGGTTGCACATAGATGCGACGCGAGTGACTAATTGCAGTCTATGAGCAACATTAAACGCTGTTCAATCGTTAATCTGGCCGCGCATATTACCTGTTAACATTGCGTCCCCTGAGCGAAATAATGGGTTACAGTACACGCAGACAGGAGTTTGATCCCGTGGTGACCGGGGACACCATGGGGCCAGTTGGGGGATCATTGATCTTGTGTTTACTGAAGAAGACTTTCGAGGCTAAGCAGACTCACTCCAGGTCAAAGACATGCTGCCAGGAACCGTCCGCCAAATGAGTGGAGGTAACAACGCCACTAGCACCTGCATATTTGCCGGTGCCTCCAGTGATTGCGCGCTGCAGCGTTACGTCAGCTTTTAAGGTAGATCCAGTGGTCGGATACAGACCTACGCCCTGAAGCAGGATCGTATCTTTCCCTTTATCATCGAATGAAACTACAGAAAGTGTTAGGCGGCTTTCTAACTCCGTCGTGTGCTCGGCATGCCCAGTGGTGGTCATCAACCAATCCATTATTACTGCTTCATTACCGGATGATTTGCCACCAAACCTCCATATTCGAACGTCGCCAACGGAATCACCTGGCTCTCCAGCATCCAGATAAGTAGGCGCTGGTGTTGGTCCGTGAGTAACCGTGAGCGTGGTGTTAGCTAGCACTGAACCGCTAAAAAATAGCACGGAGACAGCAAATAAAAACAGTTGTTTCATCGTTAATTCCTGGTCTGAGTCGGGCAAGGGCAGTGGCTCCATACAGATGAAGCCCATCGGATTGGAAAGACTGCGTGCTCTTCGCATTCAGTAGATCCAGCGGGGTAATCTTAGCACGCAGCTACGACATGTCAACGGCCTTACTGCCGTGGAATAGACAGCGTTACTTTGACGCGTGGGATCGCCTTTGCAGCTCGAGCCGCTGCCAATTGCGGGGTACTCAGACGCAAAAGACGGGAACATCATGCCCGCACTCTGACGGACATTTTTTGTCCTGACTTACGAAGAATCACTAAGCGCATAGCGATAAAAACGCTTTATTTCCAGGGATATTATAGGGTTCCCAGCCGGGCAGTTTTTAGTGACGGCCCTGCTGACTGAATTGTGTAAGCACGGTTCCTTTCCGACGAAAAGAGGCAATAGCGCCCCAAGCCTGACAATGGCGCCGTGCACATAAGAGTGAAACGCCCTGCGCGTTGCGCCTCTGGATTTTTTCGCAGGTGTTGCTGCCCCCGCTATCACTGTACTTGACACTTGCCAGTATGCGCAATTTTCGGTTCAATAGCGCATAACCTTATTTGGAGTATTTTATGCAAGGATTGAAACTGGCGTTGCTAATGTCCTTAGCAGCCGCTGTGCAAGCCTGCGGTGATGGGGGCGGCAGCTCTGGCGATCCTGATACCATCAGCGTTGATGGTGGCACCAACCAAGAAAGAATCCTTGTCGTTGATCAGGGCCCGCCCTCGCTCCTTCATATAGATATTGGGCAGAGCGGCGGATCGCACGGTGACGTCTTGGTTTTTGACGCTGACGTCACCTCAACCGAGGGGTTGTCAGGCAAGCTTAGTGGGCGGCTGATCACCGTTGAAATCCCGGAGTTGGATCAAGTCATTCATGATAGAATTGCAGAGAAAGTCTTTGATTTTGGCGGTGCCGGCACTTTGGTAGTCGGTGGTAAATCCGTGTATCCATTTGATGGGAGCGGGGCCGAAGAAATGGCATTCAACACCCCTCAAATACGGCCGGTGATTGGCGGAACAGGAGATTTTCTGGGTGCTCTCGGGCAGGTTGCGACAACGCGTAATGATGACCTCAGCTATCAACATACGTTTCGTCTTGTGGGCATAACACAGTGGGCGGAGCCTAGCTCCGCCTCAGCCGGGCAGAGGACGATCACCCTTAATCAGGCGGCGCCCAATGTCGTTGATGTAGATTTTGGGAGTGAGGGTAGATCGCGGGGTGACCTATTGGCCGTTGATGCTCAATTCACCTCGACCGAGGGCTTGACCGGCAAACTGAGCGGGATAATCACAACCGTTGATCTACCAGAACCAGGCGCAGCGGTTTTTCAAGATAGATTTTTTAAGGGAGTCTTTGACTTTGGTCAAGCCAATACGTTGGTGGTGCTTGGTAAATCTGTTTACCCGCCTGATGCCAGCGGAACAGATGAACTGGGCGTCGATGTGCCGTCAATAAAGCCTGTTGTTGGAGGAACGGGGGAATTCATCGGCGCTCGAGGGCAGGTAGTAACAACCCGCAGGGAGGACGGCACGTACACACAGGAATTTCAGCTTGTGGGAATAAGCACCAGTGAGACTATTGCCGCTCAGCACAGCACACTTATCCTTGATCAGGCACTGCCCTATCTCGTTCACGTGGATGTGGGGCTCGAAGGTGGATCGCATGGTGATATCTTGGCTTTTGACGCTGAGGTCACCTCGACCGAGGGCTTACTTGGTAAGCTTAGCGGGATCATCACAACCGTTGATATTCCGTCACCCGGTGACGCACTCTTTGA
>Ga0335396_10005661_pt1 | contig 12789 bp, 13 predicted proteins | sample FRY02_FD_205743 | JGI IMG/M metagenome (GOLD analysis project Ga0335396, IMG submission 205743) | Freshwater microbial communities from Lake Fryxell liftoff mats and glacier meltwater in Antarctica - FRY-02 (spades assembly) (version 2) | ecosystem: Environmental > Aquatic > Freshwater > Ice >... | reverse complement strand
CATTATTTCAGTTGGGTATCGGGTAAAATCTTTGAGGGGCACACAATTTAGAATTTGGGCAACCAAAATCTTAAAATCTTATTTATTAAAAGGATATGTTATCCAAGAGAAAATAGAAAATATTGAGAGAAAACTAGTAGAGCATGATCAAAAGTTTGAATTGTTATTAAACACTTTCTTACCTCATCAAGAGGGCATTTTTTATAACTGACAAATATTTGATGCCTATCATTTTGTTTCAAAATTGATAAAATCAGCAAAAAATACTATAATCCTAATAGATAACTATATAGATGAAAGTGTATTACTGTTATTAGCTAAACGAAATAACAAAGTAAAAGTTACTATTTACACCGATAAAATAGACAATCAAGTACAGCAAGATATTGAGAAATACAACAAACAGTATAGCCCTATAACGATAAAACTATTCAAAAAATCGCATGATCGTTTTTTAATAATAGATCAACAAAACGTTTATCACATTGGCGCATCCTTAAAAGACCTTGGTAAAAAGTGGTTTGCTTTCTCAAAAATGAATATGAATCCCAATGAAATAATAAGTAAATTATAACCGTGTCTAGAACTAACAACCAAAAGTAAAAAGTCTAGAGAGAATATGGATATTTTGCAAAGACAAACAGATTCTATTCGCAGAGAATTAAATGGATTGATTACTGGAGTGGCTGTTGCCAATCATAATACTTTTAATTTGAATCCTGCTCTAAATGTACGTCGTGCACCTTCAGCTCGAAGACAAGTAGATGTTTAGGCTAATACTGCTGTCTTAACGGAATTGGTAAAGCAAAGTGAATTAGCAAAAGTTAAATTGCGTAAAGAGACCCCTTTAATTCAGGGTTGTTGATAAGCCAATTTTGTCATTAGAAAAGGAATTTCTGGAAAAAGCTATGGGGATAGTTTTAGGAGAGATACTTGCTGGTTTTTTGACGGTATTGTTTCTTATTGTGAGAAGAATAGTGAAGCAAATTATGTAAATATATGGAAATGAATATCATACAAGTGGGGATTACTTTTAGTTCTTTTGATTTGCTGCATGCCGGCCATATTAAAATGCTCGAAGAAGCCAAAAGACAATGCGATTATCTTATTGTGGGGTTGCAAACGGATCCAACTATAGACAGGCCAGAAAAAAACAGACCAGTTCAAACGGTTGTAGAGCGCTATATTCAATTGAAAGCGTGTAAGCCTGTAGACGAGATTGTTCCTTATTCGACCGAACAAGATTTAGAAGACATTTTACGTTCATTTAAAATTGATGTGCGTATTGTCGGGGGTGAGTATAAAGAGAAAGATTTTACGGGTCGTAATTATTGTGAGGAGAAAGGCATTGTAGTTTATTTTAATTCGAGAGATCATCGTTTTTCAAGTAGTGACCTACGTAAAATAGTAGTAAAAGAAGAATCTAAAGAAAAAGTATAAAATACTTTTATTCATTTTACTGTTTATTTTTAAGTATATTAAGAATTAAGATGTGCTTTAAAGCAAATCTCAGATTATGTATTACGACTATTAAATATAGAATTAGATAATAATTAGCATGAAAATATTAGTTACAGGTGCAGCTGGTTTTATAGGATATCATTTAGTTAAACGGCTTATTAGGGAAGGTCATACAATTATTGGCCTCGATAATATAAATGATTATTATAGTACAGATTTAAAATACGCAAGATTAAGAGATGCCGGTATTTTAAAGGAGAAAATAGATAATTCCTTTGAATTGGTTAAAAGTGAGATTTTCAATAATTATAGTTTCTTAAAGTTAGATATTACTGATTTGAAAAACTTAGATACTTTATTTGCTAAAGAGAAGTTTGATCAAGTAATACATCTTGCTGCTCAAGCGGGTGTTAGATATTCTATAGAAAACCCTCATTCTTATGTGCAATCTAATTTAGTTGGATTTGTAAACATGTTAGAGTGTTGTAGACATCACAAAGTAGATCATTTAGTATATGCATCAAGTTCTTCTGTTTACGGAGATAGTAGTATAGTACCATTTTCTGAAAAACAGCAGGTTGATACTCCAGTAAGTCTCTATGCAGCTACTAAAAAAAGTAATGAATTAATGGCTTATACTTACAGTCATTTATATGATTTACCTACAACAGGACTTCGGTTTTTTACTGTTTATGGCCCTTGGGGTAGACCAGATATGGCGCCCATGCTGTTTGCTTCAGCTATTCAAAAAGGGGAGTCTATTAATGTCTTCAATAATGGGGAGATGGAACGAGATTTTACTTATATAGATGATATAGTGGAAGGAGTGTTCAAAATAGCAAATAAACTACCAGATGGTAGTCCAAAAGCTGAAATATATAATATTGGTAATTCTAAACCTGTTAACTTAATGACTTTTATTCACGGTCTTGAGAAAGTAATGGGTAGAGAAGCTACAAAAAAGTTTATGCCGATGCAGGATGGCGATGTAAAGATAACTTATGCGGATACTTCTAAATTAGTTGCTGCTGTCAATTATAAACCAAGTACTGAATTAAATGATGGTTTGGTAAAGTTTATCGATTGGTATAAAGAGTACAATATTCATAATGATAGATAGATTAAAGAAACTTTTTATTTCTAACAAATCAATAGTTTCAAATTTTAGTTATTTATCAGCATTTCAGTTGTTTAATATATTGTTACCATTGGTTACATATCCCTATTTAATCAGAGTTTTAGGTGCTGAAATATATGGAGTAGTTATTTTTTCCCAAGCCATTATGATGTATTTTTCGATGCTAATTAATTTTGGGTTTAATATTAGTGCCACTAAAGATGTAGCTGAGTATAGAAAAGATTGTAAAAAGCTAAACGAAATAGTTTCCTCTGTTTTTATTATTAAAACTTTTTTATGGATTGTTTCATTCATAATTCTAGGTGGTTTAATACTTTTTATTCCATCACTTCAAAAGCATTCGTTGTTATTCGTTTTTTCATTTGGTATTACCTTTAATGAGTTACTATTTCCACAATGGTTTTTTCAAGGGATCGAAAAAATGAAATACATTACAATTATTAATATAATATCTAAAATTTTATTTACGGTATTAATTTTTGTTTTTATAAAAAATGAACAAGATTATTTGTTAGTGCCGTTGTTTCAAGGTATGGGAGCTTTTATTGGTGGCGTAATAGCAATTTATGTTGTGCTAGTAAAGGAAAAGGTAATTATTGGGCTTCAAAAAATACCTATTATAAAATATTATTTTTTAGAGAGTCTACCTTTGTTTATTTCAGCAGCTTCTGTTCAAATATATGTAAATGCCAATAAGGTTTTAGTAGGTACATTTTTAGGTATGACAGAAGTAGCTTATTACGATTTAGGAGAAAAAGTATTGCGTTTAATAAAGACACCAGTAGGTATGTTGGGACAGGCTGCATTTCCTTCTTTGGCGATACAAAAAAGCGTTACTAAGATAAATAATGTGATGAAAGCTGGTGTTTTTTTAACTAGTGGATTAGTCTTTTTCGTCTTTATTTTTAGTGATTTAATTGTTACTATGTTAGGCGGTAGTGGTATGCAAAAGGCAGTTCCTATTATGAGAATCTTAAGTTTGTCAGGATTGATGGTGGCGTTTAGTCAATTTTTAGGAACTTCAAGATTGATTATTTTTGGATATAAAAAAGAGTTTACCCAGGTTATAGCTAGTTCAGGAATTGTATTTTGTATTGCAGGGTTCTTTCTTTATGTGTCAGATAATGTAACTGTAATATCATTATCCTGGTTAGCTGTAGCAGTTGAAACGTGGGTGACTGTGGCATTTTTGTGGATTAATTATAAATATAAATTATTAGTATGAAATACGATTATTTAATAGTGGGTTCAGGATTGTTTGGATCTGTATTTGCACATGAGGCAAATAAAAGAGGTAAAAAATGTCTGATTATCGATAAAAGAACCCATATAGGAGGGAATATTTATTGTGAAGAAAAAGAAGGAATTAATGTGCACAAATATGGCGCTCATATTTTCCATACCAACGATAAGACTATATGGGATTATGTAAATTCATTTGTCGACTTTAATCGTTTTACTAATAGTCCCATGGCTAATTATAAAGGAAAGTTATATAATTTGCCCTTTAATATGAATACTTTTTATCAATTATGGGGAGTTAAAACCCCACAAGAAGCTAAGGATAAAATTAAAGAGCAAATAGGCGATTTAAATATAGATAATCCAAAAAATTTAGAAGAACAAGCACTATCATTAGTTGGAAAAGATATTTATGAAAAGCTAATTAAGGGTTATACAGAAAAACAATGGGGTAGGAAAGCAACAGAGTTACCTGCATTTATAATTAAAAGATTGCCAGTACGTTTTACATGGGATAATAATTATTTTAAAGATAAATATCAAGGGATTCCTGAGGGTGGATACAATAAGTTAATTGACGGACTTCTAGAAGGAATAGAAACTTTAACCGATATTGATTATTTTAAAGACAAAGAGAATTGGGATGCCAAAGCAAATAAAGTAGTATTTACAGGTAAAATAGATGAATTTTACAATTATCAATTTGGAAAATTAAACTATAGAAGTTTAAAGTTTGAACATGAAACTTTGGACACTGAAAATTATCAAGGAAATGCAGTCATCAATTATAATGAGAAAGAAGTGCCCTATACAAGAATCATCGAGCACAAACATTTTGAATTTGGAAACCAGCCTAAAACAATTATAACTAAGGAATATCCTCAAGAATGGGATGAAAGCAAGGAACCGTATTATCCAATAAATGACGAAAAAAACGGAAATTTATTTTCTAAATATAAAAAAATATCTGAGCAAGAAGTTAATGTTATTTTTGGTGGTCGTTTGGCGGAATACAGATACTATGACATGCACCAGGTGATTGGTTCTGCCTTGAAAACAGTTAAAAATGAGTTTGATGACAAATTGTAAAATTGCTGCTGTGGTAGTAACTTTTAATAAAAAAGAATTATTAGTTAATGCAATTCAAGGAATTTTAGATCAAGAAATGTTACCAGATCTATTGTTGATAATAGATAATGATTCAACAGATGGTACTTATGATGTTTTACTTGAAAAAGGATGGATTAAAGCAATTAATAAAAGTAAAAGGGATATAAATATTTCATCGTCAAATGAGTATTTAGCAGATGAATGTAATATTTTGATTAAATATGTGAAGAAATTTGAAAATGATGGTGGTGCAGGTGGTTTTTATGAAGGTATGAAGCAAGCATATGATTTGGGTTATGAATGGTTGTGGTTAATGGATGATGATGGAGTTCCAGCTAAAGATTGTTTAAAATATTTATATGATTATAAAAGTAGAGATTCAGTAATAGGACCTTTAGTTATTGATATAGAAACGCAAAAAACAGCAAGCTTTTTATTTGATCAAAATGGAAGATTAGCTAAAGTTGAAGAACTGGAGAAGGAAGAGATTATAGAAAATCAATTGACACCATTTAATGGAACTTTTATTCCTCGCGATATAATTCAACAAATAGGTTTTATAAAAAGGGAAATGTTCATATGGGGGGATGAACAAGAATATCAATTAAGAATTTTAAAGAATGGCTTCTCTGTTAATACTATTACAAAGGCTAAACATTACCACCCTATAAATAAGAAAAAACAAAAATATAGAAGTAACTTATTAAAGTTCACAATATATGATATTTCTAACCCTAAATTTCAATTTATATTTTTTAGAAATTATATTTATTTAGCAAAAAAATATCCTTTGAGAGTTAAATATGGTATTAATGTTGGTCTTTTAAGATGGATTTATGAAACCACTATTAATTCTTTTTATAACCTTATGATTGGTGATTTTTATAAATCTAAAATATGCATATTCGCAATAAAAATGGGATTAACAAAAGATTTTTCCTTAAATAGGATTAAATAATGTTAAAATTAAAATTATTTAATTAAACTTCATGAATAGGAAAATTAAAAATACACCTATAGTCTCCGTAGTTATGAGCATTTATTCTGAACCTGAAGAATGGTTAAGAGAGTCTGTAGAGTCTATTCTTAATCAAACTTATATAAATTTTGAATTTATTATTATCAATGATAACCCTAAAAGAGAACTAAATAATCTTTTATTGGAACAATATAGATTAAAAGACAAGAGGATTATTTTAATTGAAAATGAAGAAAGTATCGGGTTGACAAAGTGTCTTAATAAGGGATTAAAATTGGCGAAAGGGGCTTACATAGTTAGAATGGATGCAGATGATATCTCCTTATCCAATAGACTGGACGAGCAAGTTAAGTTTATGGATGAAAACCCACATCTCGTTGCATCCGGTACAAATATAAAATATTTTGGAAAGAAGCAAAACAATAGGGGAAAATTAATTTTACCTTCGGATGAAGGTACGATACGAAATTATTTTGTAATTCAAAATCCTAACTTTCCTCCTATTGCGCATCCCACAGCAATTATACGGTCTTCAGTTCTCTATGATAATAATATCACTTATAATGAGAATTATATTACCGCTCAGGACTTTGGTCTATGGAATGAATTGTTAAAGTATGGAGATATTTCAAATCTTAATAAGACTTTATTAAAATATAGATTGTCTGATAATCAGATAACTTCCAAGAAAAAAGACAATCAAATTTTAACGGTAAAAAAAATTAACAGAAAACACATTGATTATTTTTTTTTGAAACATAAGATTGATTGTGTAGTGCCGTCAATAATCAGTTTGAATGACATTATTGAGTTAAAAAAATATAAACAAAACAGTAAGGATAAGAATCTGGAGTCCAATTTTGATGGGTTTGTTTTTTGTTATTATTTGTCATTGGATGTATATGATTTCAAACTGCTTATTTATTATTTAAAAAGCCTTGATTTTATTAACATAAGAATTCCTTTAAACGAAAGACTAAAAATTTTTATTAAAATATTTGATAAAAATAAATACTTTAATTATTTATAACAATGAAATTATTAAGTTTACTTTTAGGCTTTTTTGTTATATTTAATTTCCCGGTGCCTTTTTTGTACAATTCTGCGATTGTGGCCGTTTTAATATCAATATTTATTTATAGTTTTAATTGGGGAAATAATAAATCTTTTAAGAAGCTAAGAATTATTCTCAGTTCAAAATATTTCTGGTCAATATTTGTATTGTACATAATATTGTTATTGTATTCTTTTACCACAACAATCTTACATCAAACGTATGATTATTCTATTATTAAGGCAAATGTTTTGACTTTATTGATAGTTTTAATTTCTTTTTTTATTTATCCAATTATTGAAACTTATTTTATAAAGAATAAAAATAATTTAGATAGTGTAGTTGCGTACCTGCTTTATTTGTTCTTAGTGCAATCCATAATTCAAATTGCAGCATTTATTTTTCCAAGCTTTGCTGATTTGGTTCATTTCTTTCAAAAGGTAAATGTTGCTGAAAAAGATTATGGAGGCATTCGTGCTTTAGGCTTAACAGGTAATCCTTTTTTTGATTTGGCAGCTGGTTATGGTTTTATTTTGATTCTGTACTTTTATTCTTTTATGCTGAAAAACGTGAATATTTTTCTTAGTTCTGGTTTATTTTTAGGACTGTTCATTGGAAGTTTTTTTGCAGGGAGGACTGCGTTTGTGGGCTTAGGAATTGGAGTAATCTACTATTTATTTTTCACGGGTAATTTTCTAATAAGATTATTTAGTTTATCTAAATTTTTCGTCGTGGGTCTTGGGATCATATTTGTATTGTATATGTTCTTGCCTGTAAATGTGAAAGAAATGGTTGAAAATAATTTGCTTCCATTTGCATTTGAATTTGTGTACAATTATATGGATAATAAAGAGTTGACTACAAAATCTACAGATGTATTAGACAATATGTATTTTCCAATTTCTAATATGACATTTATTTTTGGTGATGGGAAGTATGTTAACTCTGATGGGTCTTATTATATGCATACTGATGCGGGTTATATGCGAAATACATTATATTACGGTTTTTTAGGGGTGTTATTTATGGTTTTAGGTCAAATATATTTGTTGAAGAAACCTTTTTTAATAATCAAAAAGTCTTTAAGAGCTGGCTTGGGTTATAATTTGCAACATGCTTTTCTTTTTGTTTCTTTGTTTTTTTATATGGTAGTCTTACACTATAAAGGCGAAGTTTTGTTATTTATGCCATTATTGCAGTCTTTGATGGTGTTTTTAGCTTTAGCTGTAATTTTTCCTAAACAGCAGTTTATATGAAAGTAGTATTACACATTGCAGAATCAATAGCAGGAGGAGGAGCGGAGTCAGTTTTTAGAGATACAATAGCTATTTTGACTAAACAAGATTGCAAAAACAAACACCTCGTTGCTTGTATTCAGCCAGCGAATAATGTAGGTCAAAAAGTTGATTACCCTTTTGAGGAAAATAATGCAAAAGGAATTAAATTAATTCTGAGTCAAATTTTTTCATATCGAAACTATATAGATCTTAAAAGAGCTCTTTTTAGTTCTAAACCTGATATTATCCATTTGCAAAACTACGGTAACTTGTCGCCATCTATTCTTAGAGCCATTTTAAGGTATAAAAAACAAAATATACATGTAAGAGTAATCCATACGGTTCATACTTTTGAGTATGTTTGTTCACATAATGCGGGTTATGATTATAGAAAAAAGCGAAAGTGTACTGATTGTGCTGGCAAGAAGTACAAATTGAAGATCTTTTATAGGGGATGTAGTCGTTTGGGTTATTTTCATTCCATTGGTAAGGGAATTACAAATCTCATTTCATCTTATTATATTTCTCGTAATGTTATCGATTTATGGACAACTCCTTCTAAGTTTTTAAGATCGTTTATGATATCGAACCTTCTCGAGGTTGAAAAAGTGTCTGTTTTGAGAAATCCATGTGATTTTGAAAATTTAAAAAAAGACATAAGCATTGAAAAAAAAAAGCCATTTGAATTTGTTTATTTTGGTAGGTTTTCAGAAGAGAAGAATATTGAATGCCTTTTAAAGGCTTTTAAAATAGTTTCTAAAGAGGCTGGAAATGTTAGGTTATCATTGATTGGACAGGGAGAGAAAGAGGATGAGTTAAAAGAGTGGTGTGTGAAACTAAATTTACTGGATTTTGTGACTTTCGAACCTTTTTTACCAAAAGAGGAATTAATTGAACGCTTGAAGAGTAGTAAAGTTTCCGTACTTCCTTCTAAATGTTTTGAGACAGCATCTTTAGTTACAATTGAGAGCATTATGTTGAATTTGATACCTATTGTTTGTAATCACGGAGGTATGAAAGAGATGATTGAATTGACAGGGTTTGGAGTTACTTTTGAAGATAATGATGAGGTAGATTTAAGCAAAAAAATGCTTTTTACTATGAATAATTATTCAAATATAATGAAGGATATTGAAACAGTAAAATCAGATATTTCGAAAGTATTTGGTGCTGACGTTTTTATGGAAGATATAAAAAAATTATATTCAATTTAAGCTTATATTATTTCCGGATTATTTTTATTCAGTTCTAATTATTAAAATAGAACACAATTCAAGGTTTAAATCAAGAAGACATTAAAATAAGTTTTAACTTAAAAAGAAGTAACATCCTCCATTAATATTTTATGTAATAAGCAACTTTATGAATTTAGTTTCTATAATAACACCCTCATATAATTCCGAAAAATTTATTGGAAAGACTATTGAATCAGTTTTAGCTCAAACATATCAAAATTGGGAAATGGTTATTGTTGATGATAAATCTACAGATAACTCGCTTGATATAATTAAAAATTATAGTGAGAAAGATCATAGAATAAGATTAATAAAGTTAAATAAAAATGTGGGTGTGGCATCTGCTAGAAATCAAGCGATTCTTGAAAGCAAAGGAGATTATATCGCGTTTTTAGATAGTGATGATTTATGGAGTCCAAATAAACTAGAATTACAAATTCCTTTGTTTTTACACGTTAATGTAGGTATAGTTTTTTCTAATTATGAAAAGATAAATGAAAAAGGTGAATCTAATGGAAGGTTTATAATTGCTCCAAATCAAGTTTCCTATAGTAATCTTTTAAAGGGAAACGTTATAGCTTGTTTAACAGCTATTTATGATTGTAAAAAAATCGGCAAAGTCTATTTCAACAAACAAGGTCACGAAGATTTTGCTTTTTGGCTGTCAATATTAAAAAAAGGGTATTTTGCTAAGAATTCAAATTATATATTGGCAAAATACCGCGTTAGAAAAAATTCAGTTTCCTCGGATAAATTTAAAGTGGTTTCATGGTACTATAAAATTTATCGCAGAAATGAAAGTCTTTCAATATCACGTGCAGTTTATTATTTAATAATGGCACTTAGCAAGTCTTTTTTTAAGTACGTCAAGTAGTTTAAATTTAAATTTTTTAAATTAATATTTATAAATAGTGAAAATATTATTAACTGGCTCAAATGGATTTTTAGGTAAATATATTTGTGACCATATGAAGCTTAAAAACTATGAGATAACAACAGTTGGTAGAACTAATAGTAACCTAATTTGTGATTTGTCAAAGAGTAAGCCTGTAATTGATGTTAGATTTATAAATCTTGTCATCCATTCAGCAGGAAAAGCACATAGTGTTCCAAAAACAGAAACGGAAAAACAAGAGTTTTACGAAGTTAATGTTAATGGAACTGAAAATTTATTGAAAGGATTGGAATATGCTGGAGTGCCTCAACAATTTGTTTTTATCAGTTCAGTAAGTGTATATGGTTTAGAGCATGGACGGTTTATTACAGAAAATTATCCTTTATTGGCGAGAGACCATTATGGATTGAGTAAAATTGCTGCAGAGCAATTAATTTTAGACTGGTGTGGTCAAAATCATGTTGTGTGCACAGTGCTGAGATTGCCATTATTAGTGGGTGCAAATGCTCCGGGTAACTTAGGAGCTATGATAAAAGCGATTAAAAAAGGGTACTATTTTAATATTGGTGGTGGAGTTTCAAGAAAAAGTATGATTTTGGCTCAAGATGTAGCGCGATTCATAACCTTAGTTGCCCCAATTGGAGGTATCTATAATTTAACAGACGGAATTCATCCAAATTTTAGAGAACTTAGTTCTGCTCTTTCAGTAAAGAAAAATAAGAAAAAACCAGTTAATCTTCCTTTGAGTTTGGCTAAAATCTTAGGTTACATGGGAGATTTATTGGGCAGTAGATCACCTATCAATTCATCAAAAGTAAATAAAATTACCTCTACGCTTACTTTTGATGACTCAAAAGCAAGAACCATCCACAACTGGAAACCACAATCAGTTTTAGAGTATTTAAAAGAAAATAGTTTGTAATACAAGTACAACATCATAATAGAACAGATTATAACTCAAGACTTATAGTTAGCATCCCTGCAGTTTTTAATGACTTACAGGGTTGTTTTTGATGACTATAATCAAGCTATATCACACTGCATCGGAAACATGCAATAGCATTAATTAGGTGTATCCACCAAATATAATTCTAGTAATATATAGGTTTTTTTTCGAAAAGATAGTTTTGATGAAAAGTGATTATTCGAGTTAATATTGTGCAATAGGCAAGTTAAAGCGGGAATATTTGTGAAAAATAGAGGAAAAATCAGCAGTAATGACTCTCAATAAATTAATAAAATATCAGACCGAACTGCTTCACGAGACTTAGAGCAATTAGTTATAGCAAGTATTTTTAGAAGAATAGGGAAAAAGAAAGGTTCCTATTACGAACTCTTATGTAACGGATATGGAGGATAAATTGTTACATTTTGCAACTACTAAAATGAGCTAATAAAATTGATTGTACTACATAATATTAAAAATAGTAACAGATGGAGGTGCTATTTTTTAAAAACTAATAGCGCATTAATATGGTAAATAGCGCAATATTTGGGCAAATAAGAAATGTAAATAAAGACAAATTATAGTTAGCGATATTAAATCTAAATTCGGGCTGGCAACTTTAAAATTCTTGATTGCAGGGCATCAACGCTAAAAAAACTGAAAATAATTAATAAAAATTGTAGACGAAAATTTAAGAAATAGTAAAGATATAGTACTTACGACCCCAATAGTCATTTATGACGTGTGGGGTTGTTTTTTTTGCAACCATTGGTTTGTATTTTTGTTATTTTATATCTTTTACAGTTTTTTATATTTTCACTCTTATTTAAAATAACAATTTCCTACTTAAAGAATTACTATGGTCAATAGATTAATAGCAGCAATTGCAATCCTTTTTTTGTTACCTATATTTATATTGGTAGCACTTTTCATTTTTTTTGAGGATGGTTTCCCCATTTTTTTTAAACAGAAAAGAGTAGGAGTCAATTGCAGTTTTTTCAAAATTTATAAGTTTCGTAGCATGCGCAAAGATACTCCAAATGTGGCGACTCATTTATTGGGAGATCCCGGTAAATATGTACTTAATGTGGGCGGTATAATACGTAAGCTAAGTCTTGACGAATTGCCTAATCTAATTAATATTATTAGAGGAGAAATGGTTTTTGTAGGGCCTCGTCCTGCGCTGTACAATCAAGATGATTTAATGGCGTTGCGTGTTGCAGCAGGTGTAGAGCGACTTAAACCGGGCATTACTGGATGGGCTCAAATAAATGGACGTGATGAATTGTCTAACGAGGAAAAAGTGCGTTACGAAAAAGAATATTTAGATCGCAAATCTGTTTTGTTTGATCTTAAAATTATAGTGATGACTTTTACGCATGTTTTGGCTTCAAAAGGGGTGGCGCATTAGTTCTGTGCTCGTCTTTTTTATACATCAATTTATATGTCGCC
>Ga0335396_10005647_pt1 | contig 12806 bp, 11 predicted proteins | sample FRY02_FD_205743 | JGI IMG/M metagenome (GOLD analysis project Ga0335396, IMG submission 205743) | Freshwater microbial communities from Lake Fryxell liftoff mats and glacier meltwater in Antarctica - FRY-02 (spades assembly) (version 2) | ecosystem: Environmental > Aquatic > Freshwater > Ice >... | reverse complement strand
GTCTTCGATCGCCCTGCGGCACGCAACGCCATGACCTGGGCCATGTACCAACGGCTTGACCAGATCTGCGACCAGCTTCTGGCCGACAGCTCGGTACGGGTGGTCACGTTTCGCGGCGCTGGCGGTCAGGCTTTTGTTGCCGGTACCGATATCGAACAGTTCAAGGCGTTTGGCACAAGTCGTGGCAGCGGCGAGGACGGTGTGGCCTACGAGCAGCAGATCGACCAGTGCATCCAGAAACTAGAATCGCTGCCCATGCCCACCGTGGCGGTGATCGAGGGCTGGGCCATTGGTGGCGGCCTGGCGATTGCCACGACCTGCGACTTCCGCATCGGCACCCCGGGCTCGCGCTTTGGCGTGCCGATTGCCAAGACACTGGGCAACTGCCTGTCGGTGGCCAACCTGGCGCGACTGTGTGCTGTGTTCGGCCTACCGCGCGTCAAGCGCATGCTGATGCTGGCGGACATCCTCACGGCCGACGAAGCCCTGGACTGCGGGTTTCTCTTGCAGATCAATGAGCCCGGCGAGATCGATGACGCACTGCTCAAACTGTGCCAGCGCCTGAGCGCCTTGGCGCCGGTCACGCAAAGCGTGGTCAAGGAGGGCCTGCGCCGCCTAGTGGCGCATGATTTGCCGCATGATGAAGACCTGATCCGCCGCAGTTACGGCAGCAGCGACTTCCGTGAAGGCGTGGATGCTTTCGTTACCAAGAGAAGTCCGGTCTGGACAGGCACCTAATCTCCTATCGATCTGAAAATGAAATAAACTGCGTTCAGTGCAAGAATTTCAGGGGGAACACATCCGTGTCAGAACCATTGGCCCACTCTGGCGGGCATTTATTGGCCGATCACCTGCTTGCTGTAGCCGCCATGGCCGCGGATTTTTCGCAGGCGTTTGAGTCTGCCCCTGTCACCCAACGCTGGGCTTACCTGGCCGGTTTGTGGCATGACCTGGGCAAGTACAGGCCCGGGTTTCAGCGCTATGTACGTTTGGGGGATAACCCGGATGCCCACATTGAGAATAAAGTGGGCGGTCGCGAAAAAACGCACTCCGCCGCAGGCGCTATGTGGGCCATTCACAAGCTTGAGGAAACCCACGGAAAGAATGGCAAATTGGCGGCCCGTGTGCTGGCCTACCTCATCGCCAGCCACCATGCCGGCTTGTACGACTGGAACGGCGGGTTAAACGAGCGCCTTCAACAGGACGATTGCAAGACCGAACTGCAGGAAGCCTTGGCCGCCCATCCACCGGCAAGCATCCTCGACAAAGGCGATTTTGTACCTAACCTAACAAGCATTCCCGGCGGCCCAGCCGGCTTTGCGTTATGGGTACGCCTGTTGTTTTCGTGTCTGGTCGATGCCGATTTTCTGGACACTGAAGCGCATTTTGATGCCAACAAACCAGCCCGGCGCGAAGGCTTCCCCAAGTTGGCCCAGATGCAAGCGGCGTTTGATGACTCCATGACGACCAAGGCAGCCAGCGCCAGCGCCACACCCGTCAACACCTTGCGCGCCGACGTGCTGCGCCAGTGTCGCGACAAGGCTGCATGGCCTCCAGGCTTCTTTTCACTGACTGTTCCCACCGGTGGCGGCAAGACCTTATCCAGTCTGGCGTTTGCGCTGCAACACGCCTTGACGCACGGCAAAAGCCGTGTCATCTACGCCATTCCCTACACCAGCATCATTGAACAGACGGCGGATGTGTTTCGCAACGTGTTCACAGCGCTCGGCAAGGAGGTGCTGATTGAGCACCACAGCCAGGCCGACGCAGCAGAAAAAGACGAAACCGCCCGTAGCCGCCTGGCCTGCGAGAACTGGGATGCGCCGCTGGTGGCGACCACTAATGTCCAGCTTTTCGAGTCCCTGTTTGCAGCCAAAACCTCGCGCTGCCGCAAGCTGCACAACCTGGTCAACAGCGTCATCGTGCTGGATGAAGCGCAACAATTGCCGCCTGAGTTCTTGCAGCCGATTCTGGATGTACTGAACTTGCTGGTGAAGCATTACGGCGTGACGGTGGTGCTGTGTACCGCCACCCAGCCCGCGCTCAATACGACGGATTATTTTGACGCCAGCCAGAATTTGCGCGGTCTCGATCATGTTCGGGAAATCATCGACGACCCCGACGCGTTGTTTGATGCGCTCAAACGCGTGGATGTTGAACTGCCCAGCGATTGGAAAACGCCAACGCCCTGGGCTGACATTGCCACACAACTGGCCGCTGAAGACTGCGTACTGGCCATCGTCAGTACCCGCAAGGCCGCACGCGAGCTACAGCGCCTGCTACCGCCCGGCGCCCTGCATTTGTCCGCGCTCATGTGCGGCGCACACCGCAAAGCCGTGATTGACCAGATCAAGGCACGGCTCGAGGCCAAGCGTGAGGGGCGAGACCTGCAGCCGCTGCGCGTGGTCAGCACGCAATTGGTCGAGGCTGGGGTTGATATTGATTTCCCGGTGGTGTACCGCGCCATGGCCGGGTTGGACTCCATCGCGCAGGCGGCAGGGCGTTGCAACCGGGAAGGGCATTTGATCGGCAAAGGGCGTGTCGTGGTTTTTGTGCCGCCCGAGCGTCCTCCCAGAGGGCACTTGGCTAAAGGTGTTGAAGCTTGCATCACGACCTTGCATGACAAACCCGCTGAGCCCTTGGCCCGCGCCTTGTTTGCCACCTATTTTCAGCAGTTCTATCACACGGTTGATCTGGACCACAAAGGTGTGTGTGCGCTGCTTAAAGTAGAACCCGACACGCTGGGTGTGCAGTTTCGCTCCGCCGCTGATGCGTTTCGCCTGATTGATGACCAGGACAGCGCTACCGTGGTCGTTCGTTATGAAGCGCATCGTGACGAGCTGGACAAGCTGCTGGGCAGCCTGGCCGCCAACGGCCCGGAGCGCTGGCTGATGCGAAAACTGCAGCGCTACAGCGTGACCATCCACAAGCGCGTGGCCGACAAGATGCTGATGCAAGGCAGCTTGACGTTGCCGATACCTGGGCTTTATGTGCAGAAACAAGCTGACAACCTTTACGACCCGACTCTCGGTTTGAAGCTGGATGATGATTTATTCAACCCAGGTGGATTCGCACCTTGAATGGACGCTATGAACAAATTTTGTCTTGAAGTCTCAGGCCCCTTCGCCTGTTTTACCCGCCCGGAAATGAAGGTTGAGCGCGTCTCGTATGACGTGATAACGCCATCGGCAGCGCGTTCCATTTTTGAGGCAGTGCTGTGGAAGCCCGCTATCCGCTGGCGGGTGCATCGTATTGAAGTGCTCAAGCCACTGCGCTGGATCAACCTGCGGCGCAATGAGGTCAGTGCCGTAGTGTCCACGCGCAATGTCCAGCAGGCCATGGCGGCGGGCAGCGGCACGCTGGGGCTCTACATCGAAGACGAGCGCCAGCAGCGCGCCGGTTATTTCTTGCGTGATGTCGCCTACCGTATCCACGCTGACTTGTCGTTGGTGCCGGGACGGCCGGGTGAGCCTTTGATGAAGTACACCGAAATGTTCACCCGCCGGGCCAGCAAGGGGCAATGCGTGAACCAGCCTTACCTGGGGTGCCGGGAGTTTTCGGCTGACTTCCGCCTGGTTGATGCCGCTGCGCCAACGTCCGCATCGCCGATTGCCGAAACCCGCGAACTGGGCTGGATGCTGCACGACCTTGACTTCACTCATTCTTCCGATCCACAACCCCGATTTTTCAACGCCAAGATGGTGGCTGGCGTGATTGAAGTGCCGCCGTTTGAGGAGGCACGAGGATGATTCTTCAAGCACTGACTGATTACTATGACCGCAAAGACGATTTACCAAAGCAAGGGTGGATTCGTCGCGGAATCGACTACTCGATAGTCCTGGATGAGGCTGGAAATTGTCTTGCCATAGAACCACTGGGAACAACCAACAAAGGTAAGACGAGACCACAGGAAATGCTTGTCCCATCAATTGGGAAGCAGTCTCTCAAGCACACCAACAGCGGAAACGATGCCAATTTTCTTTGGGATAACGCCAGTTTCGTGTTTGGTCGTGGCAATAAAGGGCGGCAAAAGCTGGCGGCTTTTCTTGATTCCCTTCGACTATGGACTGATGGGTTGAATGATCCAGGCGCAACTGCTGTGAAGAACTTTTGCATTTTTATTCAGCAAGACTCAGCGCTTTCGACGCAGTTGTTCACACGGTTTCTGGTTCAGGACGACTTCGAAAGACGTGATCCGGTGGTTGTTTTCCGTTTGATCTCTGACGTTGAATGTGTACATACACGGATTGCGGTTCGAAGCAACTATGAAAAGAAACTCGCTGAGGCAAATGGTGCAACCGGATTGCGGGGGAATTGCTTGATTACCGGCGTGCGTGACACGCCAATTGCAGCGAATGAGACTGTCATCAAAGGAGTTTGGAATGCACAGCCTGCAGGCGCCAACATTATTTCTTTCAACAAACGCGCGTTTGAGTCCTATGGAAAAAAGGAACGAAATGGTGAGAATGCTCCGGTAAGTGTTCGTGCATCGTTCGCATACACAACGGCTTTGAACTCTCTGCTTTCTACCGCGAGTCAACGTATTCAGGTCGGTGACACTTCCACCGTGTTCTGGTCTGAAAAAGACTCAGAGTTTGAAACTACCGTACCCAATATTTTTGGCGAACCTTCCAAGGACGATCCAGACAGTGGTGCACGAGACGTACAGGCTTTGTTCTCTGCGATGCAAAGCGGCAAGCTGGCCGGGCCTGAAGGTCAAACCCGCTTTCACATGCTGGGCTTGGCGCCGAACGCGGCCCGTATCAGCATCCGCTTTTATCACTGCCTGCCGTTGCACGAGTGGGGCGAGCGCATCCTGCAGTACTTCAAAGACCTGGAGTTGGTGCGCGGTCCCCACGATCCGCAATACCCCAGTCTCAAAAGACTGCTTCAAGCTGTGTGCTTGTCAACCAGTAGCCAACCATATGGTGATATCGACAGGGTGCCGCCGAATCTTGGCGGTTCAATCGTCGATGCAGTGTTTGCAGGACCTGATGTGCCTTACCCGAGCCTTTGGTTAAACGCTGCCGTGGGCCGTTGCCGTGCCGAGCAAAACGTCAACTATTTGCGGGCAGCGGCCATCAAGGCGTGCCTCAATCGCCAGCTTCGTCGTTCATCTGTCTCATTGCCAAACCAGCCAACCGAAAAGGAGTTTTTACCCATGCTTGATCTCAGCAACACCAACCCTGCGTACCGGCTTGGCCGCTTATTTGCAGCGTTGGAAAAAATCCAAGAAGAGGCCAGTCCCGGTCTGAACGCCACCATCCGCGACCGCTACTACGGTGCAGCCTCCAGCACGCCCGTGGCCGTGTTCACCACCTTGCTTCGGCTCAAAAATTCGCACCTCAAAAAACTGCCTGTGGGACGCGCCATGGGGTTCGAAAAACTGTTGGGCGAAATATTGGGTGCCGTTGTGGACTTCCCCAAACATATGCCACTGCCCGACCAAGGCCGCTTTGCGTTGGGCTACTACCACCAGCGCCAAGACTTTTTCACCAAAAAACATGACGCCTCCAGCGCCACCCCATCGTCCCCCTCAACCCCCGAAGGAAACTGATCATGAATCTCGCCAATCGCTACGACTTTGTTTTGATTTTTGACGTGAAAGATGGCAACCCCAACGGCGACCCCGACGCAGGCAACATGCCCCGACTCGACGCTGAATCAGGCCACGGCCTGGTGACTGACGTGTCGCTCAAACGCAAAGTGCGCAACTTTGTGGGCTTGGTCAAAGAGCAAGACCAACGCGAACCAGCGCCTGGCGAAAAGCGCTTTGAAATCTACGTCCGTGAAAAAGCCATTCTGAATAATCAAAACCAGCGTGCATATGCAGCCTTGAAGCTCGACGCGGTGGAACTGCCTGATGAGGATCAAGCACAGGTTGAGTTCGCACAAGAAGAAGTTGATGTCAAAAAGAAGAAGGTGCTAAAGGAAAAGCGTAAAGGTGGTGCCGACGACGTAGGCAACGCCCGTCAATGGATGTGCCAGAACTTCTTTGATGTACGTACTTTTGGCGCCGTCATGTCAACCAAAATTAACTGCGGCCAAGTCCGTGGTCCGGTGCAGCTAACTTTTGCCCGCTCGGTGGAGCCCATCATTGCACTGGAACACTCCATCACCCGCATGGCGGTTACTACCGAAGGCGAAGCTGAAAAGCAGCAGGGTGACAACCGCACCATGGGCCGCAAACACACCGTGCCCTACGGTATCTATGTGGCCCACGGCTTCGTTTCATCGTTCCTCGCGAAGCAAACCGGTTTTGGCGATGACGATCTTGAGTTGGTGTTCCAAGCCCTCGAACAAATGTTCGAGCATGATCGTTCCGCCGCGCGCGGCGAAATGGCCACACGCGGGCTGTATGTGTTCAAGCACGATAGCGAACTGGGCAACGCCCCTGCGTATGCGCTGTTTGACCGCCTGCATGTCAAACCCAAAGAGGCAGGTGCCGTCGCCCGCAGCTTCGATGCATACTCTGTTTTGTTTGATAACCAGAGCTTGTCTGTTGGGCAGGTAGTCCAGCCCGCACCAGGCGTAACCCTGACAAGGAGATGCTGATGAACGAAATCGTTTTTGTAGTCGAACAAGCGCCCGAGGGCGGCTACACCGCCCGTGCCCTGGGCGAATCCATTTTCACTGAGGCAGACACCGAAGCCGAATTGCGCCTGGCGGTGCAAGACGCAGTGCATTGCCACTTTGACGAAGGCAAGTCGCCCAAAATCATCCGGCTGCACTTTGTGCGTGAAGAGCTGTTGGTCGCGTAGGTGCAGCCATGAGATTGCCGCGAGATTTAACCGGTGCGCAGTTGGTGCGCGCCTTGGGCCAGCTTGGCTACAAACCTACTCGGCAAACGGGTAGCCATGTGCGTCTGACCTGTGAGTCACCAGTACAGCATCACGTCACTGTTCCACTGCATGACCCCTTGCGTATTGGCACCTTGGCCGCTATTTTGGCGGCAGTCGCCGAGGCCCATGGGGTAACGCGTGACGAGCTACAACAGAAGATATTGGGTTAATCGGAATGGACGACCCGGCGCCCCCCGCGCTTGAACAAATTGCCCTCTCAGCCCTGCAGCACTGGCACTATTGCCCGCGCCAGTGCGGCCTGATTCACTTGGAGCAGGTGTTTGACGAAAACGTCTTCACCCTGCGCGGTCAGGCGGTCCACGCCAAGGTGGACAAACCCGGCGTAGAAACGGCCAAAGGTGTGCGCGTGGAGCGGGCCTTGCCGCTCTGGCATGACGAGTTGGGTTTGGTGGGCAAGTCGGATGTGGTTGAGTTTTTGCCGGGTGGCGCGCCCTACCCGGTGGAATACAAACATGGCAGCCGCAACAAGGCCGCTGACATTGCTGCGTGTGACGACATTCAGTTGGCGGCGCAGGCCATGTGTCTGGAAACCATGCTGGGCATACCCGTAGCCGAAGGCGCTCTCTATTACGCCACCTCCAAGCGGCGGCGGGTGGTACCCATTACCGCGCAGCTTCGTGCTGATGTGGTGCAAACCGTGCAGGCGGTGCGCCAGATGCTGACCTCAGCCAAGCTACCGCTGGTGCTCGCGCCAGAGCAGGCCGCCAAGCGCTGCAAAGCCTGCTCGCTGATGGATCGTTGCCAGCCGCAAGCCGCGCGTGTCAATCTGATTGCCGTCCGCGCGGCCCTGTTTGAGCCTGACGCCTGAAACTGGATACCCATGCAACTTCTCAACACCCTCTACGTCACCACGGCGCAGACTTACTTGCGGCTTGACAACGACACTCTGCGCGTAGAGATAGAGCAAGAGACCAAGCTGCGCGTGCCTTTGCATCACTTGAGCGCGGTAGTGTGTTTTGGTCACACTGGCTTGTCGACCCCGTTAATGCACCGCTTGGCTGAAGCTGGCATCGCGCTGGTGCTGCTGGACGACAACGGGCGTTTCAAAGCCCGGCTTGAAGGCGCGGTCACTGGCAACGTGTTGCTGCGTCAGGCGCAGTTTGCGCGTTTGACCGACCCGGCGTTTACGCTGGACATGGCACGCGCCTGTGTGGCGGGCAAGATCAAAAACACCCGCCAGGTATTGCAGCGTGGCGCCCGCGAGGCCAAGCTGGATGACGATGCCAAAGTGCTTGCCCGCTTGGCCGACGACTTGGCCGCCAGTTTGCGTGCGCTGCCAGACGCCAGCAACCTGGATGTGTTACGTGGTATCGAGGGCGAAGCGGCGCGCCAGTATTTCAGTGGCCTCAATTTGCTGGTACGCGCTGAGTCACGCGCAGCCTTCCAGATGGACGGGCGCACGCGCCGTCCACCGCGTGACCGCATGAACGCGGTGTTGTCGTTTTTGTACGCCATGTGGATGAACGATTGCCGCTCGGCACTGGAGGTGGCTGGCCTAGACCCGCAGGTGGGGTTTTTACATGCCTTGCGCCCCGGTCGCGCGGCATTGGCGCTGGACTTGATGGAAGAGTTTCGCCCCTGGGCTGACCGGCTGGCCCTGACCTTGATCAACCGGGGGCAGTTGGAGGCTGATGACTTTGTGCTGCGCGAGGGCGGTGGTGTGTCGCTGGAGCCGGATGCACGCAAGGCCGTGGTCGTGGCGTATCAGGAACGCAAGCGCGACGAGATCAACCACCCCTTGTTGGCACAGTCTGTCTCTTTGGGTTTGCTGCCTTTGGTGCAGGCACGATTGATGGCCCGGGCCTTGCGCGATGACGATGCACCTTATGTGCCATTTGTGGGTAGGTGAGGTGGCGTGATGCTGGTACTGGTGTGCTACGACGTTTGTACTGAAACCTCAGCGGGTCGCCGTCGCTTGCGCAGGGTTGCCAAAGTGTGCGAAAGTACCGGCCAGCGTGTGCAAAAATCCGTTTTTGAGTGTGAACTGGATATAGCGCAGTTCGAGACACTTGAGAGGCGACTGCTTGCAGAAATTGATGCGCTGCAAGACTGCTTGCGCTTGTACCGCATGCCCGCGACGCGTGGGTTTGAAGTGCTTGAGCATGGCACCTTCAAGGCGGTCAATTTTGATGGGCCGCTGGTGCTTTGACTGTTCTGCAATAGAGGGCTTCGGGCGTATAACCTGTGGTAAGGTCAACACCGCGAACCCCAAGTGACCGACTTCCCGCCATAGGGTTCGCGCCCTTCGCAAGCCATTGATTCGAATGAATTTTTTTGAATTGTTCTGTTCAAGGTTATAGGTTGACCCCTGTGACCCAAGCAGGTTCGCGCAAAGGCACCAAAAATGTCTTTGTTAACAACCGTTTGGCAGCGAAGCGGATCGCCCGGCATTGATGCCGGGCGTGGATTGAAACTACTACGGCTCCGACGGGGTTATAGGCTGGTCAGCCGGGATCGCCCGGCATTGATGCCGGGCGTGGATTGAAACCATCATGTCGGCGGCTTGCGTAGTTGACTTCGATGGAGGATCGCCCGGCATTGATGCCGGGCGTGGATTGAAACAATGGCAACAAGAGTCAAATGGCACAAGTGGCTAGGATCGCCCGGCATTGATGCCGGGCGTGGATTGAAACCAGATTGCTACGGAACAGTTGACTCAGTTATCATGGATCGCCCGGCATTGATGCCGGGCGTGGATTGAAACTTTTTGCTCTACAACAATGTCAAAGCCTAACGCTGGATCGCCCGGCATTGATGCCGGGCGTGGATTGAAACTGCTTGCGCAGGTAGTCAAGCTCGGTTTTGTCTCGGATCGCCCGGCATTGATGCCGGGCGTGGATTGAAACAGAATCAACGTTAAGTGGATGACGCATGTCCCAGGGATCGCCCGGCATTGATGCCGGGCGTGGATTGAAACTTGGCCTCACCAACCTCCTTGATCAGAGAAGCCAGGATCGCCCGGCATTGATGCCGGGCGTGGATTGAAACACTGGAACACAACAACAGAGGTGTGCCTGGACGGCGGATCGCCCGGCATTGATGCCGGGCGTGGATTGAAACACGTACGTAGTGTGACAGGCGGTGCCGTAAAAGACGGATCGCCCGGCATTGATGCCGGGCGTGGATTGAAACAAACCAAGACTACGACAGACTGTTTTGGCTCATCGGGATCGCCCGGCATTGATGCCGGGCGTGGATTGAAACAGGCGAGGGCAACGAATTGACTGGTACTCAGGTAGGATCGCCCGGCATTGATGCCGGGCGTGGATTGAAACAAAAACCCGTCATAGCTGAGAACCTGAATCAGCCGGATCGCCCGGCATTGATGCCGGGCGTGGATTGAAACACCGTCTTAAAGGAATTGGAAACGCAATCGTACCGGATCGCCCGGCATTGATGCCGGGCGTGGATTGAAACCTGCCCCACCAGCACGTGAGCTGCCGTCTAGGTAGCGGGATCGCCCGGCATTGATGCCGGGCGTGGATTGAAACATGCTGTCGATGTAGCTGTACAACTTGGCCAAAGGGGGATCGCCCGGCATTGATGCCGGGCGTGGATTGAAACTTTTAACACAGCCAGCCGCAACGGAGAGCCGTTTGCGGGATCGCCCGGCATTGATGCCGGGCGTGGATTGAAACTGGAATCATTACGCAGGGATTGCATAATCTGGTTGGATCGCCCGGCATTGATGCCGGGCGTGGATTGAAACATGCTGTCGATGTAGCTGTACAACTTGGCCAAAGGAGGATCGCCCGGCATTGATGCCGGGCGTGGATTGAAACGTCATGTACACCCATCTCCAAACAGAGGTGACTTGGATCGCCCGGCATTGATGCCGGGCGTGGATTGAAACATTACATTTGATTGCGTCAAACCATGTTTGAGAGGATCGCCCGGCATTGATGCCGGGCGTGGATTGAAACTTTGCAGTAGGCGTTAAATGGCACTTGCGCCTCGCGGATCGCCCGGCATTGATGCCGGGCGTGGATTGAAACACGACTAGGAAGGCTTCGCCTCCCACCGTGCTTGAGGATCGCCCGGCATTGATGCCGGGCGTGGATTGAAACGATCCATCAGCATCGCACCGCCAGCATTCTCTGAGGATCGCCCGGCATTGATGCCGGGCGTGGATTGAAACCCAGCGAAGGCTATTTGGCACGTCAAAGGGCCAAGGGATCGCCCGGCATTGATGCCGGGCGTGGATTGAAACCAGCCAGTCCTTTTCATCCTTCGTGATCTTCCAAGGATCGCCCGGCATTGATGCCGGGCGTGGATTGAAACTCAACTGAGGATAGGGTACTCATACTGACTCCATAGGATCGCCCGGCATTGATGCCGGGCGTGGATTGAAACTTTCGACAAGGTGACTCGGCAGTTTGAGCTAAACAGGGATCGCCCGGCATTGATGCCGGGCGTGGATTGAAACAGGGACACCAACACGCACGCAAAGGTCACGCTGGGGATCGCCCGGCATTGATGCCGGGCGTGGATTGAAACATCCGTTCGGGTGCATCCGGTGCGTTCGCTTCCAGGATCGCCCGGCATTGATGCCGGGCGTGGATTGAAACCTAATGGCGTTGAATGAGTCGATGCCCTTGCCCAGGATCGCCCGGCATTGATGCCGGGCGTGGATTGAAACTTGGCGTTGCTGATGATGGCTATTTGGGTCATACCGGATCGCCCGGCATTGATGCCGGGCGTGGATTGAAACACTAACCCGAACCCTATACCACCACCCTCAGCCAGGATCGCCCGGCATTGATGCCGGGCGTGGATTGAAACAACCAAAATGCTGGTACTGATGTTGACGGCGGTAGGATCGCCCGGCATTGATGCCGGGCGTGGATTGAAACACCGCTGCCCGCTTGCTATCGCTCAAGCTGTCAGGGGGGATCGCCCGGCATTGATGCCGGGCGTGGATTGAAACTCTGATCTGGTCGTTTTTGGCTTGGGCATCGGCTGGATCGCCCGGCATTGATGCCGGGCGTGGATTGAAACGCCCAATAGTGGCAAACTTCTTGTATGTTTTTTAGGGATCGCCCGGCATTGATGCCGGGCGTGGATTGAAACTTACTTGTTGCGGCGGTTCTATGAACATCTATCAAGGATCGCCCGGCATTGATGCCGGGCGTGGATTGAAACTATGGCGTACCAAGTACGCACCGCTTCGTTTGACGGATCGCCCGGCATTGATGCCGGGCGTGGATTGAAACATAGTAAAAACCCTCTCGCTTGCATAAAATCAAGGATCGCCCGGCATTGATGCCGGGCGTGGATTGAAACCCGACGCAAAGATGGCTAGCCGCCTTTGATGGGTGGATCGCCCGGCATTGATGCCGGGCGTGGATTGAAACAAGTCACCACACGCGCTAAAGCTGACGCTATGCAGGATCGCCCGGCATTGATGCCGGGCGTGGATTGAAACTCCAGTTATCGCGCCACAATGGGCGCAGGGTTAGCGGATCGCCCGGCATTGATGCCGGGCGTGGATTGAAACAATAGTTGTCACACAGGACATTGAAATGAAAACCCCTACCGTACACACCGGGCCACTGGTCGGCATGCGTGTGCTTGAACTCGCGCAGATCATGGCGGGCCCCACTTGCGGCATGATGCTGGCCGACATGGGCGCAGACGTGGTCAAGGTCGAGAAACTGCCAGGTGGCGATGACTCGCGCAGCTACCGCGAGCCGCGCGTCAATGGCGTCTCGGCTGCGTTCATGATTTTGAATCGCAACAAGCGCGGCATCGCGCTGAACCTCAAAGCGCCGGAAGGCCGCGAGATTCTTCTGCGCATGGTCGAGGAGGCCGATGTGCTGACCGAAAACTACCGGCGCGGCACGCTGGAAAAACTCGGGGTCGGCTACGACGTTTTGTCCCAGGTGAACCCGGGTCTGATTTACTGTGCCGTCTCCGGCTACGGTCGCGACGGTCCTTACGGGG
>Ga0335396_10005641_pt1 | contig 12810 bp, 7 predicted proteins | sample FRY02_FD_205743 | JGI IMG/M metagenome (GOLD analysis project Ga0335396, IMG submission 205743) | Freshwater microbial communities from Lake Fryxell liftoff mats and glacier meltwater in Antarctica - FRY-02 (spades assembly) (version 2) | ecosystem: Environmental > Aquatic > Freshwater > Ice >... | reverse complement strand
AAACCTGACCGTTCTTCTTTCCGCTGAGCCAATTGCGACTGAGCATGCCTTGCTTTTTCCATGTCCATTATTGCGTCGTCATGAATCCACGGACACGACCGCATGGCTGCGTAAGATTGAACCTGACGAATTGGAACAGTTCGGAAGCAAACCTCGAATCGTTGTAGCTCACGGTAGTATCCAGGGTTTCGGGAGTATTGATGAGGATGACGACTCTGGCAGCAATTCCGTCAACCAGATCGATCTTTCACGCATTCCTTCAGGTGTCTTTGATTACGTGGCGCTTGGAGACTGGCACGGAACAAAACAGGTTGCGGACAACGCATGGTACTCGGGCACACCGGAACAGGATCGCTTTCCCAAAGGCGATTCCAACCGCCCCGGGAATATTCTCGTCGTTCAGTCCGCTCGAGGAGTTCCTCCTGTTGTCTCCGAGGTGAAAACGGCAAAGTTCGGCTGGCATAACGAGACCTTCCGTTTTTCAGAGGACAGCTCTGTCGAATTATTCCAGCAAAACATTGCCCAGGTCATTGAAAACCGTGTGGGCGAAGATCTTTTGAGGCTTGAATTAAGCGGCTCATTGGGGCTTAAAGCCCTAGGTCAACTCGAAGCAATTCAGGAGTCTTTGAAGTCCCGGTTGCTGCGATTGAAATTGTCCGGCGGTGTCAGGACGGCTCCCACTGCGGCGGAGATCGACTCACTAACGATGCGAGGCGATGACCCGGTGATCGCTGCGGTGGCCAAGGCCCTGTTGCTATCGGCTCAAGGCGATTCTGAAGAGGCCCAGATCGCTCGCTTAGCGCTTCGGGAACTTTATACGGCATGCCATTCCGCATGAGATTTCCCGTGCCAACCAATTTCTCTCTTCTAAAGATCTCACGGTAAGACTTCGTGCGGCTTCAGCCGCACTTCTATCGGCAGCGATCAGGATCCACCCCATGCATATCCATTCCGTTGTTGTCAGAAACTACAGAGTTCATCGCGAACTGGTTATCGCCTTTGATCGAAGGCTGACTTTAATCGGAGGGCCGAATGAAGGCGGCAAAAGCACTCTTGCCGAGGCCATTCATCGTGGATTGTTTCTGAAGTCCAAAGTGACTGGCGAAGCATTGAGTCCGATGAAATCCAACGTGGGTGACGGGGCGCCTGAAGTTGAGGTGGTGTTTCAGAAGAATAATGACGTCTATCGTGTTCATAAGAAATTCAGTGGAACAAATGGCACCACTCGATTGTCACAAGTGAACGGAAAAACGTGGCAGGGAGACGAGGCAGAATCACGATTGGCCGACATACTGGGAGTCGAGCAAGTTGGCGGCGGTCGCGGGATTGGTGAGCGAGTTGGGCAGCAGTGGGCTCATCTTTGGGTTTGGCAAGGACAGTCAGGCGCGGATCCCTCCGCGCACGCCACAGCTCAGCGGGAGTCATTACTGTCAAGATTGCAAAGCGGCGATTCCGTGATCATGCAGTCGGAACTGGACAGTAAAGTGGCCCGAATCTTTATGGACGCCGTAACAGCAGAGTTTTCAGCAAAGAGAGAGCCTAAAGCAAACAGCCCCCTCCGTAAAGCAAAGCAGGATTTCGACGACGCAAAACGTGAAGTCGAAGATACGGAAGTTCTATGCAGAAAACTTCAAAACGCTGCAGATGAATTCCGGCGTGCCAGTCAACAGTGGACGGCCGCAGATGCACAGATTAAGTCGCTGAAGTCTGACCTCTCCATTGTGAATGCGAATCTGGAACGGGCGACGAAGCTTGGCGAAAGCGTTCAGAATCTGCATTCCCTGATTACTAATCAAGAACAAGGGATTCGCGAACTGAAGACGGCGGAACATGATATTGACGAGGCGGGACGAGATCTGAAAAAGGTTCAGGACGCATTGAAGCCGGCGAGATCCAAAGAGATCGATCTGATCGCAGCGGAGAAAGATTCAGTCGAAGCATACAGGCAGTCTGATCAGAAATACGGGGAGGCCTGTGAGACGGCAAATCAGGCCCTCGGAGAATTTGAACTGGCTATGGCTGTTCAAAATCGCTTTCGTGTCTCGGCCGATCTGTGTGCTCGCATCGAGGATCAGACAGCAACGGAACAGATTCGCGGTAAAATTTCAAAATTTGAAGCGAAGCTTTATGCACTGCCTGCCATTTCCGACGTGCAGATTCGCCGCCTGCGCACCCTATCGCAGAAACGAGGTGAGTCCGATGCAACACTGAAGGCGATTGCCACCGGAATCGAACTTCTCGTTGCCGACCAAAGCGTACTTGTGGGAAACAAGGAGCTGCAGTCAGGTTCACCGCTCGTAATCACGGAAGTAACAGAGATCTGTATTGGCAGTGGTGTTCGTCTGCTGGTCCGGCCTGGCGGCGGGGATGGCGTGACCACGGCGCAGCGGAGGCTGCACGACGTTGAGATGGAGACCCAGCAGGAACTTACTGCAATAGGAGTCACCTCGTTGCCAGAGGCCGAAGTGATCTTCACAGATCGGCAGGAGTTATCTCAGCAGATCGAAAGTGGTAAAGCAGAGCTCCGATCATGGAATGCAGACACTCTTTCCAAAAGAATTGAAACTCTGGAAATGGAGCAGAAACAGTATGCGGAAGACATTGAGCGTCGAAAACGGATCCTAAACATTGATTTCGATGTTCCACAAACAACCGATGATGTGGCTGCGTTCATTGCTCAATGTCAGGAAGCTCGGGAGCAGTCGGAAGCGAAAGTTGAACGGTTGAAGATAGTGCGAAATCTGGCCGACGAAAAACGCAGCGAAGCTCGCGACAGTGTGAATGACTACAGGCGAGAACTAAAGCGGCTCGGGGACAAAGAAACATCGCTCGAAGGAAAGCTGCAGGGTCTAATCCAGGCAAGTGGCGATGCTGAAAAGCGAAAAGCACAGCTCGGCGAGTTGGAAAGAACAAAGGGCGCGGCAGCGAAAGAATTTGATGAGCTGGAATCAGCACTCAGGGAACTTGAGCCGGAAGAACTTGGCAGAAAAATGAAGCGGCTGGAGAGAGCCCTGGAGGGACAGCAAGCGGCCAAAACAACGATGGGAGAGACGCAGGCTGTGGCCAGGAGCATTCTGCAGAGTCAAGGAGTGACGGATCCCCAGGAACAGTTGGCATCTGCCAAAGCAAAACTTGCGGCAGAGGAGGAACGCCTTCAAACTGAAGAAAGGCAAGGTAAAGCGAAGCTTCTGCTAAGTGATCTCTTTCATGCCGAGCAGCAAAAGCACTCCGCAAAATTCACGACGCCCCTGATTACGAAGATCGCCGACTATTTGAGACCGGTGTTTGGTCGGTCGATTGATGTTCAGCTGAATAACGAAAACCTCAAGTTTACCGGGTTGGGCCTGAATCGTCGTGACAACGATCAGGGGGCAGTAGATTTCGATTCGTTAAGCGCCGGAGCCCGAGAGCAGATGGCCGCCGCGGTGCGATTGGCGATTGCTGAGTTACTCGCCGAGGAATCGGATGGTTGCCTTCCAATCGTGTTTGACGACGCGTTTGCCTATTCGGATCCAGACCGCGTCGAAGCACTTCAAGCGATGCTGGATTTGGCAGCCAACCGCGGTTTGCAGGTCATTGTCCTGACCTGCAGCCCCCGGGATTATTACCGCCTTGGTGCCAGTGAAGTAACATTGAGTCCAAAGACAACTTCGTCGGGCGCTGGTTTGAGCAATGCGCCGATGCAGCGGAGTTCAGCCGCACCGTTGGTTCTCGAGTCGAGACAACCGGAGGTTTCGCCGAGATCGGCATCGCGCAATGACAGACCGGTTCCCGAATATCAGTCACCGGCGAAACATGGTGCCGCCGTTGATCCAACCGACACTCCATCAGAAATTGTCGGAGTTGATCCAGTCGAGATGACGCGGATTGTCGATAAAATCGAAAGACACCCAATTGCTCTCTAAAACACTTATCGGCAGTCGGACCCGGTGGGCGCTTGTGGCTGGTTTTCAAATTGTGCTTGATTCTTTCAAACTCTTGCGCAGCCATCATTCAGCAGACCGAAAACAGCGACGACCGCGTTGGCCAGCGGTGCTCCGGCAAGTCAGGAATTCTCTTCCTCGCCGGGACTTGAATCGGGTGGACTCTTCCTCTTTTTGTCCTTTGGATCATCGCCTGAACGTCCACCGTTTTTCAGACGGAAGCTGCGACCAGTCATCTCCACCACTTCAGCGGCCTGCAGGAAGCGATCAAGAATGGCTGTCGCTGCCGGTACGTCGCCGATGAGTTTGCCCCAGTCTTCCAGCGGTCTGTTCGAGGTCATCAGAGTGCTCTTCAATTCATGCCGACGCATGATGATTTCGAAGAGATACTCACCCGATTTCTTCGGCAGATGCTTCATACCCATGTCATCCAGAATTAGCAGGTCAGGCTTCAGATAACGAGCCATCGCCTTCTCGTGGCCATCGAAAGCTTCGTCATGCAGCAGATCGCGGACAGCGTCGAAGATGCTGCGATAAAAGACGGTGACTCCTGAGCGAATCAGTTCACGTCCGATCGCCTGCGCCAGATGACTTTTTCCCACACCGGGAGGTCCGACTAAAAGCACATCACGATGCTGACGCACAAACTCCCCGGACGCCAGATCGAAGAACAATTTTCGACGGATCGTGCGATTGAAATCCCAGTCGAATTCATCCAGTGTCTTCTGATCTCGGAAACACGCGAGGCGAGTTCGACGTTCGACTTGTCGATCATCACGCACGGACATCTCATCCTGAAGAATCAACTCAAGGAATTCGGCATGAGTCAATCGGTTGGAAGTCGCCTCCTGCAGACGCACTTCCAGACTGTTCATCAGCCCGGATAAACGCAGTTCCTTCAGCATGTGTAACAGCGTACTTTTCATCAGTGACGATCCTTTCTGAACTGGGACAGGGATTCGAGCGAATAGTCGCTCAGGGGACGAATCACGGGATGCTCTTTGAGAAAATCAAACTGCTTCTGTTGCTGCTGAATTTCGCCTCTTCGCTTCAACAAGGTGCGAATGGTGCGAAGCCGCAATGCGCCGTAAGACATCGCTGTCTCGCAGGCAGCGTTGAGTTGGATCGCATCATGCTTTGACGCCAGAGCTTTCAGCCCCTGCAGCACGCGGATGCCTTCCACTCCGCGGGCCTGCAACATGGCTTCCGACCAGTCTTTTACCGCGTTTCCCACGATTGCCAGCTCTTTGAGCAGCACGTTTGCGCCACGTTCGATACACGACACTCGCTTCTTAGGAATGTGATTTGAATCCGTGCGGAATTTTCCCGGCTCGGTGCGTGCATGGACGGCGACCTGCTCCCACTTCTCATTAAAAAGTCGCACGAGCCGACTGTCCCAGCGGACCCAGACATCTCGTCCGATGAACTCGGGCGGCCCGGAGTAATACGACTTCGCAACTTCAATGTGTCCATCACGATTGACGCTTCGTCGCCCTTCGTGAAAAAACGGAAACCGCTCCACGGGTAACGCCACCAAAGCCGGTCGTTCAAGGTCTTCAAAACGCTGTCGCACCTGCTGCTTTGTGGTGCCGTGCAGACGCGTGTCGGCGACTCGATCTTCCCATTCGAGAAGATGCTTGTTCTCGGCGTCGAGGCTGGCAAACTCATGACCTTTCAGGCCGTTGTTCTTGACGTACTTCACGCCCGCTTCAACCTTGCCTTTGTGCTCGGGCGTATAAGGCTTCGTCGGAAGAATCACAGTGCCGTAATGCTGAGCAAACGATTGCAGTTTCGGATGGATCTCCGGGTCGTACCAGTCCGCCTGTTTCACGGCCGCTTTGAGGTTGTCGATAACGAGTGTCTTCGGTGTTCCGCCAAAGTACCGAAACGAGTTTTCAAGAGCGCCAAGGAAGGCTTCTGTGTTTTGATGAAAAACGGCTTCGCTATAGGCCTTTCGAGAGTGACTCAGCACAATGCGGAACACCCAGCTGCGACGTCGCTTGTTCTTGCCCGTGGCCGCGTCAGTCGTCGTGATCCACGCTCCGGTGCCGAAGTCTACTTGAGCTTCTTCGCCGGCAGCGACTTCCATGCGTCGGACAAGCTGTGGTGTCTTCTGTTGCAGCTTCGCCACATACCGCCGCACGCTGTGGTACTTTGCCTTGAAACCATGCTCTTCAAAGAGGTCCTGCCAGATCCGCTGGGCGGTGAGTCCCTGCTCGAGCTTGCGAAGGACCTCATCGCGCCACGGCTCACACTCACTGCGAGAACCGGCTGACGGTTCATCGCCGCCAGTGGTCGATGACGAGCCGACAGCGATGCCGGCCACGCTCGCTTCAGAGTCGCTTGCTGCGACTTGACGACCGTCCTGAAACCCGGTGGGCGCTTCCCACATCGGTGGCTGGTTTTGAATTTGAGACAAAGTTTTTGCAACCGTGCCTCGGTCGACTCCCAGCGCCTTCGAAATCGCCCGATTCGATTTCCCTGTCGCCGCAAGTGCCTGTATCGCCTGTGTTTGTGCCATTGATAGCCGATTCGACATGCTCGCCTCCTGTCCACGGAAAAAAATCCCGTCAACAGTCTGCACTGCATCTCTCAACTCTCAAAATGGCTGGTTTTGAAGCGCCTCCGACTGGCTGGTTCTAAGCGCCCACTGACACACAAAGAAGGGAAGAGCATGCACCGCCAATGAAGGCAAGGCGTGTGGAACCTGCGGCGGCTAGACCTTAAAAACTCCAATCAATTTGCAACAAACCCCTGACGCTCTCAAACCAATACACTCAACCGGATTTCAGCTGCACGGTTTGCGATTGAAACGCAACAGACAAACTCACGCCGCAAAGATGCTGATGATGTTCAGTTTGGCCGGGCATGCACATCCGCGACGCGAATGCAGCGTTTAATCTCTTGGTGGAACCGTTAGTGGTGCTCCATTCGCTCAGGACGAATAGGTGAGCACAGAGGAGTCTTCTGAAGAAATCGTCGAAGAAGGCATTAGGAGGTGCTGAACACTCGACACATTGCTGACGCAGTACGGAGTGCGTGTAACACCGTGACGCCATGACAATCATCATGCATCAGAGTTCAAGGGCATTCTCTGCAATTCCAGAGTCGAATGGAGACCGGCGTGCAAAATGGACCCAATTCCCGAGTACCCCTGCCCCTGCACTATCCTCGACCGCCCACCGGCATCTAAGGACTTACAACCGATCGCAAGAAGCGAGGGGTCAAGGGCACTCGGTTGTTGTTAGCTGCGGTACTGCGGTACTGCTGAAGACTAAATCACCCCACTAAATCAAAACGCGGGTGCATGAGATTCGCGCAAATCAAAACTCATTGAGGCATTGAGACGCGTGGGGCCAAATAGCCTCGCTGTAAAGCACATCCAGATAAAAAGGTAGAGGAGGATTCCGACTGTCAGCAAAAGCTCCGTCGAGGCTCGATGGGGCGTGTACGCAAACACAATGACGGCAGTTCTCACTACCACGGCAGGGAGCCAAACCAAAATGCTCATCATACGACACCGCTATTAGGCCAAATCCAGATCGAAAGGTACGCCCTGCGTGTTGCCTGCTTTCTGCTTGTGACCTCTCCGACAGGAGCTCCTGCGGTACCATGGTGGTGCTTCGTCTGACGGCGACCATACCTGCTGCTTTACAGCCCGTCAATGGGCGTTGTGCCAAATCCGGAAGAGATTATATTCGCCGCATTGCCTGTAGTCGCGCTCCCGCTGGATTACCGCAATTCTGGGTGACGTTTAGCTGGTTCGACATAGAGCATCTTTGGTTATTAATAACCGTCGGCTCTTCAGATGAGTCATCATACAGCAGTTCTACACAGCTTAAATCGAGCCGTCTAAGTTGATTTGTAAGGCATTGAGAGCTGGGAAAAGACTTCAGAGCCTCAACCACTGACGCTTTTGAACCGCTGTTGCAGCCGTCGTTCGTGGAACCGTTCATGGTGACGACCTTTCATAGCCGGAATGCGCGACTAGAAGGAGAAAGACACATCGATTCGTGGCGTGTGATAAATCAGGTTTCCAAATCGTCTCCCTGCCGGAGTCTGAATGAACTGCAAACAGCGATCGCCCAGAGCAATTCCGCCGTCTAAATCAAAGTCGACGCAACGCGCCGCTGTCATCAGATAGCCGCCCGGAATCAGCTGAGCCCGGCCAGTGCCATGATCCGCAGTCTCGATCGTGACAGTCGCATTAACTACTTCGTTCTGTTTTGCAACAGTTAACATAGGAACTCCGATCAGTCTGTAGAATCGTCATTAATCAATTTGAGCCGGCGGACCCTTGGGCGTCATTCGGTGTTTCTGTCGGTCTGTTATGATCTCGGGATTTGGGTGTTTTCTCCGTGCAGATCGAGAATTGCATCAAGAGATCGGTGGGTCGAAGAGTTTGTGAATTGTGTCGAAGCGGGTTCCACATCAGGTGGATGTATTTGTTAAACATCCGCCCGGCACGAAGGTTTGTTGTCCTGAATGCTCTGAGTCGTTGCCCTGTTACGACCTCACCTCAAAATAGCAGTCGCGGCATCTTGACAGTTGTCAGTTCCATACGGACTTGCATGCGAGTATTCCGCGATTTCAGTGCCCTCAGTACGGCGTGAAACAGATTCAGGTGCCGTAGGCCGAGAAAGACAGTCGTTTCACAAGTCTCTTTGAGCGGTTCGAGATTCAGATTCTCCCTGGCCACCCAAAAACGTTAAAGGTGCGATGATCTCATGCGAATGAATGGGATCAGACTTGGTCCATTGTGGAGCGTGCAGTGGCTCTTGATTCTCGACTGGGCGTACCTCCCGAACAAACTCCCGATGACAGGCAATTGCTGGAATCCAGGGTTACCCTGCCACTGCCACTGCCACTGTCGGTGGAATGGCAGAATCTAATCGCCGTGTTGCCTCTTCAATCATCCCGGGTGGGCAGCAGTGATAACCCATTTTCCACATGGGGTCCGACATTTCGAAAAAAAACGTGCGAAAGTGTCGCTCAATGGTTTTCGGAGTGAGTTCATCGAGTCGTTTAATATCCATTGGAAGCTTCTTTGGGCCGGTCCCATCACCTGCTTGCAACGCTGCGATCGTATCTAACAGATGCTTGCAGCTTGAGAAGACGGATCCGGTCCTGCTGAAGTACAGTTTCATAATCTCCTGAACCACTTCCGTGGAGGGTCGATCCCTCGTCATCTCTGCGGCATAAATGAGCAGACGGAAGTGGCGGCTGTTCGATGTGTGATCTAACGCCTCAATGACCAAGGTGCTGCACAACTGTTCGCGGCGCATTACTTGCGACAATGGGTACAGATGAGCGAGAACCTCGCTGTGGCCATGCCTGCCAGCCGTGAATAGAACCTTGAGAAAGCATTCTGCGGCATCCGGCGACGGCTCGCTGAGCTGCGATATCGCTGGGAGGATTCCCCGAACTCGCTTGCGAACAACGGTCGACGAGTCATGGGAATCCAGCACCTCCTGCAGACGTAGCTGGAAACCGTGACCGGTCGCAATCAACGCTGCCTCCGAGGCTTCTACGACTGGAGATGCGCGTCCTTCAAGGCCGCTCATCATGATCTCAAAAGCCTCTTCGCGTTGTATTTCCTCGTACCTCGTTTTCAACATGGTCGATAGCCCCTCCTCTCGCAGCCGCAGAGCCTCCATCTCTCTGTGACTGCGATCCTCTGCACTGGAACGCCTTGCCATCACCGAACCTAACCTTTCTGCTCAAGAACCAGGGAAATCATCTGCTGAGCTTCGACTCGCGAGGCCTGCATCTGCCCGATCAATGACCGCACGACCGACAGTTCACGGGCGGATTCGCGAACACGCTGAAAGCCTCTGCGGGTCACGCGGCCGTTCTGGGCACTGACGGCCTTACCAGCCACGCTCCGCGGCCCCGTTGAGTGCAGCCATGGTTGGTGCTTCTGAATCGCTGTAAGGATTTTTTGGCAGCCGTCTGCCGTTAATCCCTGACGTTTTTGCTGGTTTAGCCTTCCTGCATTCACTCGGCGAGGGTTTGGCGTCGACAGACTCGATGGGTTCTCGTTGTTCATTGTTGTTTTCCGGATCAGCCTCAGGAACGTAGTTACTACTCAGTTTGGTGTCCTTCTTTTTTTTCGCAGCCTGCTCAATCTGCTCAGCGGGCGACAGAACACCAACCTGCCGCTGGACGTAGGCTCCAACCTGCATCGGTACCTGCTGAAGCTCCCGAAACGCAAGCATCGACTTGCGCATCTCTGCCTGTAGCTTCGTTGCGGCCGACGTGTACGCCAGCGACGCCTCAGGAGTCCGGCCCTGGCTACTGGACATGTGGAGTTGAGCGATTCGGTGAAATGAGATCAGGATCTGCTGCAGCAACATCTTTAAAAGCGGGTCGCTACAAGTCCCACAGTCGCTCGAAACACCTGCGATGTAAGCTGCCGTCACGTTGATGTCACCCACATCCCCCAGACCTCTGGCGAGAATCATCTGCATATATGACGCAGGGCCCCCTCGCTCGATTCTATCTACTAACTGAGCCATGCTCACGTTTGGCGTGTCCTCTGCTTCATGCGGTTCCGGATCACGTTCAGGCTCTGAAGAGCTAGTTGGTGGCGGTGTGAAGAAAAATGGCGGAGTGAGGGGCCGCTTGATGCCAGCGGCCCTTAACACATCCGCAACATCGTTAGAAACCACAGGATCGCAGGCGTCGAAGCTCTCCGAGGTCTGTTGAGCGTGATTCCTAAAACCATTTCGAATATCGGACGTTTCCATACAGTGACTCCAGACGTGGATGTAGGCGAACAACAAAAGAGTGTCGGCACTGTCCAAACAGATGTACCGACATACAGGGCGATAATATAAGCTTCAGAAACTATTTTCGAAAGGAAATTTGCCAACAAATGTAATTCATTGCAACAAAGTCTCGTAATATGAACAGAGTCGGGTGTTTCACATCCGATGTACGCTGTCAGGTTCTGCTCAGGCGAATTAGAGGAGTGGTTATTAATAACCATACTTCAGGGGTGACTGAATGGTGATGATTCCTCGTCGATAAGACGCAGTGACAAAGCCTGGCATTCTCGGAAACTTCCACGTGTGGTTAGCTGCCTGAGGAAGGAGACTCATCTGTAGAGGCTGTGACGCAGGCAAAAGGTAAGCGATGTGCTTCATTGAGATCTATTGTGCTCCAGTCCGCACTTATCATTCTGGTTCAGGAAGGCATTGCTCTTCAGGTCACATGCGGCTACCTTCCAGACGACGCTCTTAGTCTGCAGTCTTCGTGTCTGGGGCGTTGGGGTCACCTGGGCCTTGCACGATGGGTCGCTTTTAGATGGCTGTCTGCTGTGAGAGGGGTTCATTACTGAGTTCCCGCATCTCCATCCAGCGAACTTTTGCATCTTGAAAATCTGTTTCGACGAGTGCATCAAAATGCTGTTCGATGGCTGCATACAACTTCGGTTGATTCTTCTTCGCAGCGATGCACGCGTCCGCTTTTTTTCTACGATCTTCTTGATGGTTTCTGTCTGGCAGCCCATCGCGTCAATCGTCACCATTCCGCCTGAAACATCAATTAAATCCAGCATTTTCGGGATCGCGGTGATCTCGTTACCCCCAAAAGACTAACACCGCGCGTCGACAACAACCTGACCCAGGCTGATGTGATTCAACGTGGCCCATGCGCTCACCATGTGAATGGCCGATTTGCTGTTCGTCGCGACGTAACTGCGACGCACGGATACGTCGGTTCGCCTCGCCGAGGATCGGTTAGATTTTCAAAGTGAACTCGCACATCTGTCGGGCTTCCAGTCGCGATCATCTGCTGTCTCCATAAGCCGCGTCTTTGTGCTGATTTGATGACGTCAAATCTAAGCTCGCTGGCTGCTTACCAAAGTATCACAGATTACCTAGTGTGGCGCAATCTTCGTGGTATCCTAGAAACGCACTGTCTATACCCTTCCCGGGCTACACAGAGCGATTTTCGAAAAACATCGAAAATGCTGGAGATTCTCCAGCGCACCACGGAAAAAGCCTTTGGTTGAAAACATAGCCGGAGCTTCCGGAGATTAGTATACATTAACGGTGAGGGTTAGTGTTCGGGGTAGTATTCCGGCAGTGAAGGGTATGAAACCGGTAACGGGAAGGGTATACCGAGGGTGATGTTAGCGTAGAAACACGGATATCAGGATAAGTAACCCTCGATATGGGCACCGTAAACGTTTTTGAGTTTGTTCTAAGTCGATCGGGGCGGATTTTGGAATTCTCGTCGTTTGCCGGGGAGTGGTGAATTGGTGCTGTAAAGGGTTCCGTCCCTGAGGCTTAGCTTAGTAGGCGGCACTTCTAACTGTCGCCGAACACCATTGAGAACGACGACTGCTGGCGGATGAGCGACGAGTCTCAGCGGCTGTGGGATGCGGCGACAGACCCTGTTTGGGAGATTGCCGAACTGTGTGAGGATTCACCGCTTGAGTTCGCCGCGATGAAACGGAGGCTGGTAGGACTGCCCTAGAAGTAGAAGGTCTTTGGGAAGGCTACCATCCTGTTGCACAGCCTGAGCGACACCAACGGTTTCAGCAGAGGCAGAAAGAGTTCATCTGGAAACTGCCTCACAGCATCACTCCCGAGGGCTACTGCAGAAAGTTCTGCATCTTGTTCGGTGGAGTTGGCAGACTCCCTCTGGGGAAGCGCCTGCTTCGTCGCGTGGATTGGCTCGATTGTGATCGAACTGGAATCATTACTTTCCGGCCGTCTCACAGAGGGCCTTCCCGTAGTCTTCGTGACCGGACCCCGCAAGATGCGTCGTTTTTGGGATCTTGCCAACTGCTGATATGAAGACCAATACAGCTCCCTCATTTTTCACACGTATCTGCTTCTATATCTCTCGATATCAGATGCCTCGCTGTGGCGGGTTC
>Ga0335396_10005634_pt1 | contig 12824 bp, 10 predicted proteins | sample FRY02_FD_205743 | JGI IMG/M metagenome (GOLD analysis project Ga0335396, IMG submission 205743) | Freshwater microbial communities from Lake Fryxell liftoff mats and glacier meltwater in Antarctica - FRY-02 (spades assembly) (version 2) | ecosystem: Environmental > Aquatic > Freshwater > Ice >... | reverse complement strand
GAATTTCTAATTCGTCAGGTATATTTTCTATGTCTAAAATTGTCTTTGATTGCTTTATTAAATCAAAAATGGCAGTCGTAAATTTTATTGCTTCTTGGTCTGTCATAGTATTGGTGCTAACGTTTTGCAGCTACCCGAAGGGCGGGACTTTTACCACAAAACTTCATTAGGAGAACCGAACTTTCGCCTTGCACAAATGTGTCTGCGAAGCACGAAACCCCGCCTTTTGGGTAGGTGCTGTTACCGGATGCCCTTCTGTCTGACCGAAGAAGTGTCAAGTTAAAAGTCTGCACAAACCTGTCTGTAAAGCGGTTTACATTAGATACCGGCATGTTCGGTTTATGACTCAGCACTTGCGGTGGCGAAAAAAAAATAAAAAAAAGATGGGAGGAAAAAATTCTTTCTTGGGTGGCAGAAAAAAACACTCTCTTAAAAAAAATGCTTGCAGCGTTGCCTTGTGCGTTTTTTAAGAGAGTGTTTTTTTGTGGGCTGGCTTTTCTCATGCTATTATTCTTTTGATATGCCCCAAAGTCCTCTGTTGTTTTCTCTTGCTGCCCGTTGAAGTTTTACAAACTCGTCTGCAAACTTTACATTGGGTGGAATGGTCATAACCATTGCGTAACCATTTTTCACTACGTCAGCATTAACAAAGGTTCCATTCTCCAAATACACATAAGCAAGTGTTCTTCCGTATTGGTCTTGCCTGTCAACATCGTATTCCAATTTCACATGCTTGCCTTTCAAAAGATTTGTGAGATACTCTTTTGCTTCTGTGCCATAATAACCTTGTTTTTTTTTGAAAACATTTCGTGATTCAGGTGCATCAACACCAATCAAGCGAATTTTTTCACCTTCCGTTGTGCCGTTGTAAATCCAAAATGTATCTCCATCGGAAATTTTTTTTACGGCAAAACTTCCATCATGCTTTTCCTGACTCTGTGTTTCAGAATTAGAGTTACATGAAACGCCACTAAAAACAAGAAGTGAGAGAAATAATATGATGCAATGAAGTTTCAACCTGAAATAAATTTAGTAAGCAATTTTCGCTTCCGACAAAATTCTTTTGACATCAGCAATTTTCAAAGCGATATTTTCTCCTTGTTGCGCTGTGGAACTGCTTCCAACTAAAATTCCAATAACTGTGTTGTCGTCTTTCAAAATACAAGGTCCACCACTATTCCCAGGATTTGAGGTTGCATCTAATTTGAAAAGATTTAAGCCCTGATATTTGTCGCTGTTGATATTTCCTTTTGTAATTGAGTAATCACCATTAGGATAACCAATAAGAACTACCTCGTCTAAATTTTGCACCGCATCGGATTCTCCCAAAACCAAAGGTTCAATGTCATTAATTTCTGAAACCTCCAACACTGCAACATCTGTGAGGAAATACTCGGCAGGAACTGTTCCTGCAACTGAATGAACAGAGGATGGAGAAATATATTTGATTGTGGCTTTCACTTGCAATTGATTTTTTGATTGCTCGAAAATCAAATCAACTTGGTCGCCTACTTTATTTTTTTCTACAACGTGCCTTGCTGTAAGCAAGATTGTAGGGCTAATTAAAAATGCCGTTCCAACACCTGAACCTGTTACAACTTTTGCAACTGGTTCTTGCACATCTGAACTGAAAGCGGGTTTGCTTGGCACAATGTTGAAATGAAAAAGTGCATAAAGCACAAAGGGCAAAAACACCGAAATTAAAAAAACGGTTGTTACTACTCCAATTCTATTTTTGATAGAGATTCGGTTTTGCTCCTGCAGGTTATCTGAAATTCCTAAAAGCATAGTTATTTAGTTTGTTGTGTAAGCACTACGATTATTTTTCCATCTTTCGCTTGTTATGTTCTCATCTGCCAAACCACTTGGAACATTTTCATGTGCATCTTTCATAAGATTTATGTATGACAAATCAGTAAGTGGAATGTAGTTTCCTTTTTCATCATAAAACACAATGATGTTTTTTAAATCAGTCAATTCTTTCTTACCGTCAATTGTATCAGGGAAATCATTGTAGTTCTGATTGCGGAATGCTGAAAGCACATCTGTAATTTCATTTGCATCATCACCAACAACAAATCTCGGAAGGTAAGGACTTGGTGTAAACACTCTATTTACTTTCAAGAATGGTGAAGTTGCTTTACGTGCAGTGCGAATGCTTTCTTCTGTGCTATTGCGTATGTATGCAGTAATATTAAAATCTTCAATACAATTTAATGTATCAACTTTTAAGCGGAATGCTTTGAGAAAATCAAGATAAATTTCCTCATTGAATTTGTTGTTTTGTTTTTGCTTAAAGTAATTTAAAATATTCTGTTGTTGAATTACCTCTGTGATTGAACGAACATTGCCTCCGCTTCTTTGAGTATAAGTTTCTTTAGCTCTCTCACATTCTTTACTGAAAGAGTTTGAAGGATACACTCTTAGGATTGGTAAAGTAGTATCATTAATATCTCCACGAATATCATTCAACCTCCTTGTGAAACTAATGCTTCCATTTTCTAACTCGTCTGTTTTTCCGATAAGTGTATTCAGCTTTTTAATCAAGTCGTCAAAGAATGCAAGTTTTGGTAATTCGTGAGTGCTGCCTTCCAATTTTATTTTTCCTTCTTTTACATGCTTACAAATGTCAATCAGCACTCGTATTGAAAGGTGCATTTTCATTAATTCAAAAATTGTATTGAGGCGGTCTTTCAAAACTGCATCATGTTCAAAAACTGATTTGTAAGTATTATTTGTGCAACCGATAGCAAGTTTTCTTAACTCATTATCCCAATTCTGTGATTGAGAAGAAAGTCCGATTGATTTCCAGTAATTCAAAGTTCTTCCAATGCTTTCTACAATATCTTCCAAAACATATTTTGAGTAATAAAGATTTTCCGTTGACTGTAAAGCAGTATCAACTTGTTGGTAAATGCTATCAACAAAAACATTCAATGCTGATTTGATATTGTTGTTTACTAAAGCATGGTAGTTATCATTGCCTGTACTTGTAAACATTGAAATAATAAACTCAACTGGACTGCCTTTTATTTCTCCTTTGTTTATTCGGGTTGCATCTTTATCAATTAAAACTAATAAATCTCTTGCTTCAACTGTGTTCAAAGTTGCAAATGCACTTTCCAAAATTCCATCAAAAGCAACTGCCATGTTTTGCTTAATGCTTGCTCTTGAAATTGAGCGTTTCTGTCCGTTCAAATAATACTCTCCTGAATCTGTCAAACGGTGTAGCAATTCAATGCTTAATTGAGAAGAAACAAATTCTTGAATTTGGTCTTTCGGAAATTGAATTGCCGACAAACCAAATGTTCCGTATTTACCAATCAAACTATTACCTGCTGCATCTACTAATCTCTCTCTACGTTTCTCATAAATACCTGCAATGTTTAAGAACAAATACAAACCTGCCATTTTATACAATCCGCTTAACGTGTTTATTGCAGGTGCTCCGTCCTGATAGTCCTGACTAATGAATTGCACCAACTCATAAGGTGGAACTTCCAAATCTTTTGTGAAACCGTTTGGCCACATTTCTTTATAGTTGTTTTCAATTTTGTTGTAGAACTCTAAATCTTTAATTGCACCGTAAGCATTTCCATACATCACTTCAAAGCCACGAATAACTTTCGGTTCGTTTGGTAATAAGAACAAACCGTAAATCTCTTTTATATTCTGAATGATGTGTCTTACCAAATATCCCATATCAATGAAAACGCCTGCACCTGTTCCACCTGTTAAACTACCTGTTACAAAAACGGTTGGTTGTGCTGCAAGGTTCGTATCATTATTATTCACGTGCATCACCTTTGCATAAGCGTTTGTAATAGCATTGATAACGTTTCCGAAATTGTCTCCCCTCTGATTTCTTCCCCACATTGCTAAACGACCACATGAACGGATGCCACCTGCACCCAAACCTGCTGTAAGCACAACTCTTGAATCGGGTAGCCAAGATGGATTGTTGCAAGAGGTTTTCAACTCTGCAATCATTTCAGCCATGTTGTCTAAACTGATGTAAACACGAGTGATGTCGTTACCAATTGGCGTTCCAACTGGACGATTACTTTCGTTTGTTTCAATGTAAATAAACTCTACATTTTTCGGCTTGTTCGTTTTGTAGGTTTCATAGTAAAAACGTTGTGCGTTTTCAAGGGTGTATAAACCGCTTGTGCCTATGCCTATGATAATTGTTGGTGTAGCCATGACTTTTAGTTAATTGATTTTTCGTTAATGATTTTTGTAAGAGAGTGGCGGTTGATAAAAAAGTAAGCAAGCAAGCCAATGTAAATTGTGAGTTGTGCAATGATGCCAAGATAAAATTTCGCACTTGTCCAATGCAATGAATCAATTCCATTTTTGGAAATCAAAATGAAAATGTAAACATTGAACAAAATGAAATAGGCAAAGATTGTCCAAAGAAGTACAAGCCGAAGATTGATTTCCTTTCGATGTTTGTTCTTTCGGAAAAGAAGTTTTGTTAAAGTAAAGTAGATTACGAAAAGCAGTAAACCACTCACTAAAAGAAAGGCAAAAACCTTTATCAGCATTTGTGATAAGGATGTGTAACTGGTGTCAAAAAAAATGTTTTCCATATTTTAGAAATAATCTGAATTTGGTGAATTGCCTGATGTTGTTCCTCCACTTCCTTTTGAAAAAATATCCTCTCCTTTATTGGATGCAAATACGTCAATTTTTTCCTGACGCTTTTTATCCCAGAAACACCAACCAATCACTGCTGCTGCAATAAGTATCAAAAGAAAAATAAGTAATCCGTAACCGCCTGTACTTACATTTACATAAGTGTAATCAGATGATGTAGGAAAATTTGATGATGAAACAGTAATTCTAAATTTTCCATCAGGGAGTTTGAAGGTTGCCGTATTTGCAACTAAATCTTTTTTTGTCTCTTTGAACTTTCCTCCTTCATATTGAGAGACCAATACTGTGTATTTTATTCCCTGCGGACAATTATTGCAAGTCCAATTGATGTTTACCGTTTCTGATTTCACTTCATGTTCTTTTCCCTTTTTTGCTTCGGGTGGTGAACTGATTGTAATTACTGCGTTTTCAGTATTGGTATCAACAATTGAAGGTGGTGTGCCTCCGGGTAAAGTATATTTTGATACATCAACATTCGGTGAAAACGAAAGAGTGAAATCTTTCGTTTTGTCAAATTTCAGTTTTGTATATCCCGATTCACTTACAGGATTTGTTGAAGTGTTGTAACCTTCTGCAAGATTCCTTGTGTAATCATCAGGATAATTTGGCTTACCGCCTTTTCCATAGTCATCTTGAATGTTGTCGCTAATTACATAGAGTTTGTATTTAGTGATGTTGTGGTTCTTTGCAAACTCAGCAATTTTTGCTTTTGCAAGTGTGATGTATGTCTGTCCATCTGTTGGTGTCCATGAAGCAGAATTGAGAACCTGACTTACATCAGCGTTTATATTTTGAATCGTTGTTGGGCTTGGATTGATTGCTAATGTGGTTTGCAAACTTCCAAACTTTGCAATAGCAAGTTTATCGCCTTGTGTCATTTTGAAGTTTACCAAATCTTGTGGACTGCCTTGTGAAATAACTGCTTTTGACAATTGGGAACCAGTTAAAATCTCATTCAATGCTTGTTTCGCATCGCTTAGTTCGTTTGGTTTCACAGAAAGTGAAACATCAACCAAAACAAATACATTGTTTTGAGCATACACCGACAAGGTACAAATTATTAAAGAAAGTATCGTGTATAGTCGTTTCATCTTAAACTATTTTTGTTGGTTGAATTAGCAGGGCAATAATCGTGAACAGAGAGAAAATAATTGCAGTCCAATAAATGAGAAACCAATTGTTTTTGAATGACTGCAAAGCATTGTCTAAAGCATCAAGGTATGCTTGCTTGTTATTTTCAGCAGGGTAAATGTCGCAACCTGCACTTGTGCAGCGTTGCAAAAATGATGTTGATGTGCCATTTGAATAGTCAATTACAAATGTGTTTTCTGATGGATAGAACTCTGAAAACTTTTCATCATCAAAAAGAAATTTACCTGATGCAAGTGTTGCATCAATATTGTCAGCACCGTCAGTAATGACAATCAAAAGTTTTTTGTCAAAAGTCTGATTTGGTTTTGTTTCTTGAACAAACAAATAAGTTTTCCAAAGGGCTTCGCAAATTGGCGAACCGTTGCACTCGTTTGAAATTTGACTTAATCCGTTTCGTGCATCAGTAGGGTTTGTAAAGGCAACGACATTTCCTCCTCTTAAATTTGAAGATTTACCTACAAGCATAATTTCCTTCATGTTTGTTTTTACAATGGATGCTTGGTCGGTTTCCAAATATCCTTCTAATGTTGTCAAAACAATTTCATTGTTAGGTTCTAAGTTGGAAAAGGTTTCGGACAAAGCATCAATCGCTGAAGTTTCTTGCATACTTGCTGAGTTGTCGTAAACCAGTGTAATCAAGTTTGTTCCTTTGTAGAAATAGAGGAACAAAAATAAAAAACCTACAAGCGGAATGAAGAAATAAAACTTATTTGCTGTGAACGCTTTTTTTGTAAGGACTATTACAGAATTTAACTGGTGAGCTGTTTTGGGTTGGTCTGTAATCTCCTTTATGCCTTCGGGTGTATAGTAACTTCTCAAATTGAAAAGAGAGAATACAGGAATAAGCATTGCAATTATAAGTGAGATAAGCAAAGCAAGTTGGCAGGAGTGCTGTGCAAAGAAATTTCTTGACCACCAAAAACAAATTAAACCGATAAGAATACAGGCTGCAATCAACGAACTAACTATCCAAGCCCGATTAATAACGAAAACTGTTTTCAGATTTTTTCGCTTGCTGAATATCTTAACTCCAACTGTTGTAAGCAACCAAATTAAAATGAGTGTGCCTAAAGGGAAAGCCCAAAACCAAATTGAGCTGAAATCCGCCTCTTTGCAGTATGTGCTGAAACTTTTTAGAAACTCTGTCATACTATGCTAATATTATAATTGTCTTTGTGTCATCACCAAAAGAAGTTTTTACACCATACGAAACAATCTCTGCAATTGCTCCTTTTTCCAACCCGTTAATCTCCTTGTATGCCAAACTTCTTTCTCCGCCATTATCTTCTACTTGACCAAGATATTTCTCCCAACTTTCAAAAAGCGGAACGTGCTTAATGTCCAGCCCTGTTGACTTTGCTTTGTTTACTATTTCTGTAACGTGTTTTCCAAAAGTGCTTTGTGCCTCGCTTGCAAAGTCGGCTGAACCCTGAAAACGTGAAAGGTTCTTAAATGCCTCTGCCAAGATAAGAATGTTACTACTATACTTGGTAAGAACCTCCGAAAAAAGTAAGCGTTGAAACTCCTTTTGTTTATCGCTGTCGTTTTGAATCTGTGAGAAACTGCGGGTTAGTTGTCTATTGGTTGTAGCTCCTGAATCTTTAATGTCTTGAACTGTTCGCAACCAATCGCCAACTGGAATTGAATTTATAGCACTTTGAAACTTCATCAATAAATGACCTGCTGCAAATGCTTGTTTCGGATTTTGCTGACTGATTTTATTGAAGAAGTTGAAAGCATCACTTGAAACCTGCTGACAGTATTTTAAATAAGTGAAAACACTTTCTGAATATCCTTTCAGAAACTCAACTGCAATAACTCTTTCTTTCAGTTCTTTGATTTCATTTTGAACTCTGCTCTTTTCATCGTTTGCGTTTTGCAAATTAGTTTCAAGGATTGTTTTGTCGGTCTGAATTTGCAAAACCTTTGCATCTACATTTTTTTTGTCAGTTTCAAGGCCTCTCAATTTATTTTCTAATTCTATTTTTTCATTCTTCAATCTGTTTATTTCATTTGTGTTGTTGTTGCCTGAACTCATTCGTTGAATTTCATGAACAATCTTATTTTCCATTTGTCGCAACTGGTTTGAAAGTCCGTTATTGTTTCCAATGTTTGTTTGTTGAACAAATGTTTCTTTTGGCATTTCATTTTCATTAGAACTGATTGTTTCAGATTTGTTTTGAATAACTGGTTCTTGAAAGCCAAAAGAAGTTTCATTGTCAGCACAAATAATTATTTTCTTTCCATACAACTTTTCAGTTATTCTTTGGCGGTCATTCTTATCTAACTTTTCGTAGTCGGGTGGAATTAACTTTGGGTTTAACTCACTCAATTTTTTTATTCCTCCATTCTGATTAGCAAAATCTTTAAGTGAGCCAGAATAGAATTCTGCGACATTAGAATTTGATTTGCTTTTAAAAAAATATTTCCATATCACAAGAGCAATTCCTACAATTGATAAACCAATAAGCACCCACACCCACCAAGCTAAAGCACTTTTAGTTTCTTCTGTTGTTTTTGTTTCTGTGGTCGTAGATGTTTCTGGCGGTGTAGATTCAACAAACTCCTTTAATGATTCTATTGAATAATAAATTGTCGGTGCATTTGATATGACTAACCGAATTGTATTACCACAATCTTCCTTTTTTATTGTTACTTCTCTAATACCAACTAATTTTGTCAATTGTGTTTTAGATTCTGAATACACAAATGCTGAATCTGTTTTTTCAATTGAATTGATATTAACTATGACACCAACTCCTTGTTTCAATTGAATTAAATCATCCTTCATTGTAAGATAATTCAACTTCGTTGGAGTAATTACATCATAAGATTTTGAGGTGATAGCCAAATCTTTAATTGTATCATTTCCGATAATAACATTTATTTCCTTTTGTTTTATGATCTTGTAAAACGGTACAATCTCACCTTTAAAAACTTTTACAGTTTTATTCCTGTATTCGGAATCAGTGTGATACTTAATATATCCGTCCTGTGCTTGTAACAGATTTAATGCTGATAGAAATAAAACAAGCGTTGCGATAAGTTTATTCATATTTTTTGATGTCTTTTTATTTTACAATCCATGTGTAATGTTCTTCATTGGCTTCATCTATTTCTTGGTCTGCTACAACTCCTCTTTCACGAATGGTTTGGTTAGTGTTCAAAATTACGGCACAATCCACTTCATCATTTTCATTAATTTTCATTGCAATTTTTGATGTTGCCTTATCAATAATAATGGTTGCAATTTTACTGAATTTATGTTTCTGCCCCTCTGAAAGAATTTTGTCTGCATCTTTTCCCATGACCTGATAAAAATTTACTTTGCTTCCATCCGAAGCAAAATCATCTTCAATTACCTCAACGCCTTGGAACGAATCAATACCGTCATTTTTTATGTCAAAGTTGCAACCCATTTCTACCAGCTCATAAAACTTCACATCTGTTTTGTCGGCTGACAAAGTTTTTTTGAAACCAAAAGCAGCGTTTGTTTTCGAGTTGTTCAAGTGTACATAATTTTTATTGACACCATACCAACATGCCCCTTTTGCTACGGCTATCTTTGATTCTTCAAGGTTTAATGCAATGCTTTTAGTATCACTTTTCTTTGCGTTCAATTGTTTCTCTACCGTTTCCTTAATCATCGGGAAAGAAGTGCTTCTTCCCGAAAAAATAATTTTATCAATGTGTGTATTCCCTGAAAGTTCTACTACTTCATTCACTGCATCTTTCACGTTATTGTAAATTGTATTTATAAAAAGAGGATGCTCAAACAGTTTGCATTTCCCAGAAACTTTCAAAAAGTATTTATACATCTCGCTTGTTTCCTCGCTTATTGAGATTGTAACTCCAAGAGCTTTGTTTATAAAATCTTCAAGATTGTAAGCGGTAATTAAGAAGTTATTGCTACTGTAATAATTAGCAATAATCACTTTCTTCATTTGAAAAGCTAATTCTGCTAATTCAACTTTCTTGTCTAAAATTTTCATTTCCTTAAAGACGGGAAATTCGTCTGTAAACTCCAATAAAAATTTTGCAATACAATAATCAATTGTGTCGCCACCGATACCGTAACCGATTTTACCTAAAAAATCAATTTCATATTTCGGTCTGTTATTCATTAAAGTTTTGTTCGCTGTTACAATCGTTGCATTGATTGTAGCACCTCCCATGTCAAAAACAAGAATTGTTTCTGAATCGGTTGCACTTTCATTATTGTTCAACTCGCTGAAATTTGAGAGGTAATAAAAAAGAACTGCCTCTGCCTCGTAGATGTATCTTATTTCCTTGAACTGTTTTAAATTGTCAATACAATCAACCATATCTTGAATTTTACTGGTTGTAAAATTGTTTGGAATAGCTACAACAGCACGTAAAGGATTAAAGGTTTTTGGGTCACCTCGTTTATAATCATCACCATTAAAATCAGGACGGTTGAAATATGTATTGATATCTTTGAACAAACCCTTGACTAAAAGAGCTGCAAGGTCTTTTCCTTTTAGTGAAAGAGTTTTATTGTTTTTAAAATTGATTTCTTTTAAATCTTTGTAACCGAGCAGTTTTTTAAAGGATTGAAACCCTTTAAACTGTACTTTGTTTTTTATTCTGGCGGCAGAAAATTTACCATAAAGCACAACTTCACCGAGTGGTAAGTTCCCATTTCCTTTATAATCTGCATCAAGGTCAAATGAGATTACCGAGGGAATAATTTTACTTCCTTCACTCTCACCTAAAATAATGTTGTCGGTTGAGCTTCCTACTGCAACGCATGAACCGCTTGTGCCGGGGTCAAAGCCCACCCACACATCACGGAGGTCTTCACCTAAATGAAATTTGTATGCTACTGTATCTCTCTGTTCTGACTTGATGAAAAGAATAGAATCCTTTATCACTGCTTCGACTGAAAACTTTACAAGTTCGGGGTCACCGATTGTTTTTGTCACATCTGTTTGACGAATGCCAACGGCAAACGAAAGTTTGTTGTTCTTACTTTTCTTTATTGTAGTTGGTGTTCCTGCACCAAATTCTTTAAGGTCTTCTAAGTCATGTTTCAAAAACATTTCAAAGCCAGCAGGGATTTTTTCTACTGTGAGTTGCAAATAGACAGAGGATTTCCAGTTCAATGGAAAATTTGGGGACTTATATTCAATAGCACCATTAACAAGCAAAAGGTCAGCTCCGTTTTGCAATTCGTTGTTCCATGCTTTGAACGGAGTAAGGAGTTTACCTTCGGTTTTGTAATCAATTTTTTCAAACGAATCTAAATAACCGTCTATCAGTAGGTGTAACCGTTTCGGTTTACCATATACTGCCAAGAAAATGAGCAGTCCTATGAGAATGAGTATTGGTAAAACTATGGTCATGATTACAATTGTTGCTTTGGAAGAGTAGTCAATGTTTTGAATAGGCAAAGCCCTTTCTGTTTTGTAAATAAAATTAAGCGGTTCTGTGTTTGCGACTTCATATTTTGTTTTGAATTGATACAGAAACTTCAGGTTTCCAAAGTTCCTTTTATTTATGATTGAATCAAGCGAAATTTTTAGACTCGGAATGAAGTAGTTGAGTTTTGAGCTATCAAAACTCATTAAGTCATTATCGTCAGTGTATTTTGATTTCCAAATTCCCGTTTCGTCTATTGCTGCAACTGCATCATCAAACAAAACTTTGTCGCCATGAGTTGACGGTAAAATTATGGTCATTCTTAACTCAGCAGGAAAAAGATTTTTGTTGTGTGTGAATTTTATTTTTGTTTCACTGGTCTTGAACTGCTGACTTTGATACCCCTGTTGGTCTAATCTCAAATCTCCATCAACAAAAAGCGAAACATCTTCGGGTGTTAAAACTCCGATTTTCGGTTTTATCTTGTAAGAAATAATTCCAATCTGGCTGTTTGTGTTGGTAGGTATGAATGAGTATTGGAAGAAATCAATTTTGTAATACTGCGATGCTAAAAAGTCAATCTGCTTCTTAATATATGTAACAGGCGAAGTGGGCGGCAGCCCACTTCCGTATGTTACTCTGTAAATATCTCTTACTCTGTCAAGGTCTTTTGTGTTACCTAACATTGAACCAGTGAGAAAGTCGCTTAGTAGAATGAGAACATATTCTTCCGCATATTTAGTTGTGTCAATTTTGTCAAGCACCAAAGGATAAACAAAGTTTGACATTGAAACACCACCACTAAAATTGGGTGGTGTCGGTTGAATTGCCAACGCAGTAGTCAGGTAGTTGGATGGTGTAGCGGTAATACCCTCTTTGGCTGAAAAGGTTGTCCAGTTAAGTTTTTTGTCTTTTAGAAATAGCTTGCTGAACTCCGCTACAATTCCTTTTTCGTCATAATTGTTAGCAGTCCAACGTAAACGGTCAAATTCACCCCCTGCAATATTGAAGTGAAAAAATGAAATCTCGTCTCGCTTGGGGTCAAAAAAAGCAAGTCCATTTTTTCTTTCAAGGTTTATGTTGTCTTGATACGCTTCGTTGTAGCGGTAAACTGGCTTGTTTGAAAACAGGTTTAGTAGTGCTTGTTGGTATGCTGGACAATTGTTTTCCGCATTGATAAAAGGCGAAGAAACATCATAAGCAATAATGAAGTGCCTCCTAAATGTCTGTGAAAACGAACTGCTGAATGTTAGCAGGATTAACAGAGCGGTGGCGATTGCACTCTTTTGACTTTGCCTTTTGGTTGGCTTTGTGCGTTGGCAGGCAAAGGCAAATGTGTGCAATGTGAGGTGGCACAGAACTTTTTCGTGCGAGGGCATTTTTTTTAATTTCTTTTCCTGTGCGTTTGCCATTATATGCTGTGTCTGTTGTTGGCCAATGTATTAAAAAATGTTTGTTCCATGTCAGTCAGTTTGAAGTTGCACGGTCGCCATAGGGTTTCCGGTAACTTGTATATACCCGAAACAAACTTTCGCAAAGCCACCCAAAAATAGGTGTATATGCGAAAGTTTGTTTTGTTTATTTAAAGGTATCAAAATAAGCTTATAAATCATCAAAAGGACTTTTTATTT
>Ga0335396_10005633_pt1 | contig 12827 bp, 8 predicted proteins | sample FRY02_FD_205743 | JGI IMG/M metagenome (GOLD analysis project Ga0335396, IMG submission 205743) | Freshwater microbial communities from Lake Fryxell liftoff mats and glacier meltwater in Antarctica - FRY-02 (spades assembly) (version 2) | ecosystem: Environmental > Aquatic > Freshwater > Ice >... | reverse complement strand
TTTTTTGGCGGGGCTCCTGTGGTATTCATTCCGAGACCTATTCCGAATGTCGCTAGCCACTTTCGTGTCTTTTGCGAAAAATCGAGTGGCACAATGTATTCTTTGCCGGCAAACATGATTTCGACGTGCTCGATATCCATCAGCGGTGTTTCGAAATAGTCAGCTAGAATCGCTAAAATAAGCCAGAACCCCCAGTCAAACGTATTTTCAATCATAGTTCCGATGAAAAGTGGCGCGAGTTCAATCGGCGCCGGGTCGATGATCCAGTTGAGTGCAGCATTGTAGGTGATATCTGCCCATGTCATGTTTTGGATATTCTTCCGAAGAAGCGCATTGCACGAGTGCATGTAGAGCGCGGTAGGAGGAAGTCTTGCTTGAGCCTTTTGAGTTTCGCGTCCACGCTGTGCTGCGATACGAGCATCTTGGCTTTGTATTTGCGTGTGCATGTACACATAGTTGGCCAGAATGTCAAAAACAGAAGTTTCGACACCGGCCTTGGAATCAGGGAAATAGCCACGCCATTGCGAGTTTGACACTGAAACACACACTGCCCGGACGTCATGCGCAAACAACCGTTTACACATTGCTACAGTCTTGTCATTCTTCGTGACTGTGAATTTAGAAGTGTCTCCCATGTCATTGTATCCCTGTTGTCGGAATGATGATTCTTGATCTACATCGGCATCGTCGATATCGACGGCACCTGCAGCAACAGTTGTGCATACAACGTTCAGAGTTTGTTCTAGCTGGTTATCACTCTCGCAGTTCTGTGCCAGACACAGCAGCGGGAAAAAGTAAACAATTCGTTGTTCTGCATTTTCGAAATTTCCAGTTTTCTCGTTCTTGACTGTAAAGGTTCTTTTGCCAGCCTGGTCTACTTCAGTATTGCGGGGAAGCAGTGAACACAGACGCCCAGCAATATTCACAGCAGTTCCTCCGCTTCTAGAGTCCTGCGCCGGCATCTCATTGCAGTACATCGGAATAGGCAACTCACCGGGGCGCCCATGTGCTTTGCCATTCTGATTATAAGTTACAGTATATGCATGCCATGTACCAGCTTCAGTTGTGCCTCGCCAATCTTCCGCCGGTGCGTACATAGAAATGTCCAGACAGTCAGGACAGTTGTTGTTTGCAGGTGACTGTGCTTCGAGAAACTTTGCCATTGTATTATCAGCACCAGTCCCCCAGTCTTTGCCATTCTTAACTTCAAATTGTGTGTTTGTGCGCTTGGCCTTTCGAAGAATGTTTCCTCCAAAGTTTTTGATATAGTTTGGTAACCCAATGCCATTAGGAGACGGGCCGATGCCATTCACAAGGTAACAGAGACGGACTCCGATATCCGATTGCTGCAGTCTGAAAAAGAGTTGGATATTATTGGCCTTGAGCCTGAAATTCTTGTTGAGGTGATCAATCGAGGCTTTCCACAAGTGGATGGTATGTTGCAGTGTTCCTTCATACAACTCCAGTTTCCATTCCGACTCGTTTTTGCAACTTTGCAGAACTTCATAGGCTTTGTGGAACCCCTCGGCTATGCAAGATTGGTATTCGCTACCACTATTTTGATATTCGCCAATCTCATTCAATACGCTTGCCACGCGATCGCGGCCGCCATAATGCCCCGTGTCGGAGCGCGCATTGGCGTATGAAAGCGGATAAACAGTTCCGACAATATAGTATTGAAAAGCGTAGCCACGCTGTGTTTTAATGGCGTGTGTTTTGATGCTCTGCATCTGTTTGTCACGGATGTTTGTGGCCCTACGGTACATCATACGGTTAGAGGAGCCAGTATCGGTGAGAAATGAATTACGGAGGTCAGACAAAGTCAGAATGTTTCGAGGGATAGCATCTGCCTGATCCACAAAATTGGAGAAAATCGGATGATTTGATATTTTCTTTTGGTGCATAAGAACAAGAATGGCAATTGTCATCTGATCAGGTAGCGCACAGTCTTTGTTTTCGACCAACCATTCGGAAAATGAAACCTGTGTCGACGAATGAGGCAACAACATACTCGGGTCAATGTATGCAACCATGTTTGTCACAGGAAAGCCCTGCATTTTGATAGAATCCGGATACTTTTGCTTGTGTTCGTCAAGGAGCCTCAACGAATCTGCCGACATGTCAATGGTATCATTCACACTCATCGAAAGTAACAAGTTTGTAGTCTCCTCATGATCCCAGTCAATGTATGTTGGCGTTGAAAACACAATAGGAGGATCAAAAATTGGCATTTCGTTGCTACCATTTGCATCCTCTTGCTGGTCGTCATCTAGGCCTATCTGCATGTCGGTATCCTCGTCATTGTTGCGCTTCTTCTTATTGCGACTTTCCATGAAAATCATGACACGTTGTCTGTAAGTGTCAAACTCATCAGAGTAAGCAGAGGCACACAGGTTTGAGATTCCTACAAACACGTTGTCTGCATGCGAGGGAGGGCAGTGTCTGCCAAAAATCTTGTCGATATTTCCAAAACGAATATTGATAAGCACATTCGCGATGTCGGCCGTGATCTTGGAGCGCGTTGTAATGTTGTCCATCGACCACATGTGCATGTGCTGTCGCGCCTGTTGGATACATCTGGGAATACGAAACAATTTCCAGAAGCAGTCAGGAGAATCGGGATCGAATATGTCGTTGAATTGGATCTTCAAGATTGAATCCAGCGAATTCTTTTTTTTACCGCTAAATGTCTGGTGTCTGTGTGCGATGTTTACCCACAGCCGTTTAATTTCTTCAGAAACGTATTTTTCCTTTCCAAACGAGTTCTGATTGCAGGATTTGTAAACAGCGTCGACAAAATCAAAAGTGATAGGTACTTCAACAACAAGAAACATGAAAAACATCATCAGTGGTGACTCACCACCCGTACTTGCATGCTCTATGAACAATTTCATCTTTATCAGCGGCACTGTAATGGCTTCGTCCTGCACATAAATCTTGTGAAACATAGCTCCGTTCTTCTGTGTACTCTTTGCATTGTTACATATTGCAGAAGGAATGTCAAAAAGTTGATCACTGCTCATCCGAGTAGACCGCCCGCTTTTCTTCCGACCGTCATAGTACTTTTGCACCATGTCAAGACAATATATGATCTCCACAATGTCGATTGGAGTTGATCCCTTTGGATCCATTCTCGAGACAAAACAGAAATAATTGCATTTTTGTTCAGCAGCACAAGGCTGTTTGATATTAATCGGATCTTGTTCAGCCGTTATACAATGTGTCATCATCTGCTTATTGATATTCAATCCACTCAGTACTTGACGGGCTGTGTTTGGCGGGTTTTTATTGACTTCGTTTTCTGTATTCTCTAGTGTAATTTGTAGTACGTTTATGATGTCATTCGCCTGCTCAATACTGATCACATCCAATTCCATCTCATCATCCACCACTGCACTCCCGCCGGCTGTTTTTTTGCTCTTTGGTTCTCTCCGTTGTTTCACAGATCTCTGGTGAGCTTCGTCTACCTGGATATCCCCGCAACCATACATGAAATTATTCAACTCCACTCGGATATTAGACAACTGCTCGGTGCTAACATTGATGGCAGCCAAATGTTTGTCAATAAATGTGTTGATAATAATCTCATCAGTGTTACATTGTCGACTGTTGATGATGTCAAACACCTCTTTCTCTATGGTCTCGACTGACAATTTTGTACATGCAATCAAAGTATCGAGCATAATATACTGCTTTTGGGCACATTTTATGCTCAGTGTGGTATATTTTCTATTATTTCCGAACAGTGACACAAACTCGTAATAAAAAAAAAACACAGACTCTGTTTGTGCGTATTCTGGGCAAATCACAGTCCCATGGCATATTCTTCAAACATCATGAACTACATTGATTTTTGCGACAACGACGTAATCGACACTGGAACGCAAAAAATCATTCTTGGTGCACGTTCGCGAATCCAAATATTGCACTTTCCACAAAACACATTGTTTGATACAGTGACACAAACTCTTGGAAAGTCCGTTGTTTTAATTCAAGTGTCTGGCGTCGAGTACTCCTACAAACTCTCTAATTTATTTATGCTCGACCAAATTATGTTAACGTCCAAAACAATTGTGGCCGAAGTTGTTGAGCTGGTTACGCGAGCCCATTCTCTGAAAAATCCAATCTGCACATGCACTGTCAACTTGCTACCACACCGAATCCTAGACTACGGGTTGTGTCTCGATTCGCGAAGACATAGCAACACAGCATGTCCTTTGTTGGCAAACAGGTCCCCAGTGTCCACGGAACAAATACAAAATGAGATCCGTATTACCGACATCATGGAAGTCCAGGTCGATAATCAGTCTGTGTTTGAGCTTTTGAAAAATTGTGGCTTACTTGATCAGAACACGGCAGGGTTTTGGACTCTGTTGCAACCCCAAAATATCACCTCCATTTCCTCGCTACACCGCTTCTTTTTCAAAAACAAAATGGGTATCGACGTCGAAGACAGTAGAATACAATACCCTAAATTGTTCAGCGATCTTCACATTCTGCAGCAGAAAAATGAAATCATCATACTCAAAAATCCACAACGGGTATTCTACAACTCAGTCGCACAGCAAAAATGCGACGAAGATATTTGCAAAATCTGGGAGAAATCAAAGTGATTTTTGTATTATTAAATAAACAAATATTAGAATAAAGACCCTCCTTGTCTTCTTTTTGTTTTTGAGGAGCAGTCAACTGCTTGTTGTTTTTCCATGTTGTTCAGCTTGGTCATGAAATCATCGCTGGGCAACAATATAGAATCAGTGATGCCAGGTGAGACCATATTTTTTTGTGCTTGTATTGGTAAAATGGGTTGCTTTTTTGATATTCTGGAAAAAATCACAATATACGTGACCAAAGGCACTACAAACCCAATATATACCACAATGGCCGGAACAAGAATCATCCAGCCAAACAAAGAGATGTTCAGCAACGGAGACATGAACATATTATGACTTGAGATACCATACAGATAAAAACGCGCACAGACATAGCAAGTGTAAAGAAATACACGTACACAGAAATCAGAAAACGACATAGTATTGCAAACGCCACTTAGTAGCGGATTCGTCAGCGACAGAGTCAGCATGGTAACGACCACCAACTGAATTATGTTCTCGTTGATCTTGATTTTCTGGCTGATCAGACTACTGCTACTTATATCACTCCTCACAGCTTGCATGATCTCATAGATGAATATAACATAACTTGCTAGAACCCAAAGCGTTTGTGCAGAGTAGAAAATATACTCGTCAACAAGCCCGTTATCGTATACATGCACCGGCTTGTTTTTGCTGTAGAACAATACACCGAATCCAATGAAAACGTCTCTGAAAAGATTCATGTTTGCCGTTGAATGTACACCCACGCCATTTCTGAAGAATGTTTCGTTTTTCCCTGTCACCAGTGTGTCGATCTGCCTCTCAAACAACACGAATTGCAATATCGAGATTAATATGAGCCGGTCATATATATTCATGTGATGCAATCCCCTGTCTGCCCCAACAGACCAATCCAGAACAATACTAGAGAACAGGCTCACAAGGATTATGAAGAAAACAAATTTTCCGAAAATCCACAAGAAGGGAATGAATGTTTCTGTTTTGGAGAAATCAAACGACATCTTACACCGTGATCCTTGTCGATGTAGTGTGCTGAGTCTTTATACATAAAATAACAAACAAACTAGTATTACATGCAATCCTCCCCGACTTGTTTCTCATGCTGTTTTCGATTTTTGATATAAAAATTGTATATAATGTCAAAGGATTGCAGTGTGGTTTTTAGTTTCGTTGACATGTCTCACAATGGGACATTAGCATCGAAACACAGTATCAATCTACTGACATACTACAGCATAGCACAGTGCATGTTTATTTTCGTGTGTGTCTCGTGCAGATATCGACTCATAGTCTACCATGTGTCGACAACACATGTCGACATTTCGAGAATGATTTCCGTCAAGCAACTGTGGGATGTCTTTGTAGTAAGCTCTTCGTCTGCATCTACGTTGAAAGACGGATCGAAACCGTTGTTGTCAAATCAAACAGGATATTCACCCAGGGTCAACGAGCTCGACGAGCAGCTCAGAAAATACATGGACGCTAAGACACCTGCAATCCACATTTACACGGTAAGTGACTTGTTATTTCAGATGCAGTACTTGACATGCATGTTACTGATTCGTTTTTTGTCGCAGGGCTTGTTTGATGCCGATGTCGTTCTCTCAGAAAAGATACAGCTTTTCATCAAAAACACAATACTCGATGCATACCCAGTTTCTTTACGAATCGATTCGGTCGACTTTGTGACTATTATATACTCACTCGGTGTCTTGTGTTACATGATACTCTATCATGCCACAGTCAACAGAGTCAAGACCGAAAACAGAAATACTTCACTCGAGGATGTCATCACAATAAAGCAGATCAATTCAGAATACATGCTCAACGACTTGTTCTTTTGGCTGTTGGTTTTCATCGTGATTTTTATTGTTCTCGAAATATCATGCCCAGTCAGTATCCAGACGGTTTCACTGTTCTTCTCTATTTCGTTTACAATGTTACTATACACGACTTGCTCGCTGGCACACACCGAACTGATTATTCTGAGAAGCATTGCCCTCTTATTCTGGGCCATTCAAGCCATTGCTGTCATTGTGCTCACAAACGCAACTGTGCTAGATGGTTCCTGCATACTTTTCATCAATATTATCTTTGGAATATTTTATTACATCAGTGTCATTGAAGACAACATGACTATTATAAAATTCCTCAACATGAGGGCATGGTGCTCTGTACTGGTGAATTTCTGTTTTGTTCTCATCTACATCAACAACATCATTTGCATCGACATCTCTGCATAGACTTTAATTTTCTTCAATAAAACTCGCGTACTTCTACGATACTGGCTGCCTGCTTCGCTTCATGAAACAAAATCATGAGTTCCACATGTAAATCAGCACTCGACTTCCTTCTCGAAACAGACTTTTGTGACATCACATCAGTCAATTGTTCTTGTAAATTTACCAATTTTTTCCTCAAGTACAACCTTTGGAATCGATAAGCAGTATATAAAACATTTTTTATGTCGGAATGTTTTTCCTCAAAATCCTTCTTTTCACAAAAATATGTCTGATCGCGTTTTCCTGATTTTGATCTTGACGAGAACAACTTGCAAAAATATTTTTTGATTGAGACGTGTAAGCGCAATTTGTCAAAACATAGCTTTTTCATGAAAAAAAAAATCTGTCCTTGTTCAATTTGTGAAGTTTAATGTTTGACGCAATAAGTTTTCAGGAAACGCATGTTTATATACTGTCTCGTTTGTGGCTGATTGGGCGATGCATCCAAGAGTCTATTTTTTCCCCGTTGATACCCATAAAAAAACTATTTTTTAAATATTCTATTTTGAGACATCTCCATATAAGTGCCACTGTTTTGCTTGTACGGATGCAAACATGCAGTTGTTTATTGAGCATATACATAACTTGAAAAACAGACAAGTTTCAAACATGATTATTGATACTATACAAAACTCCGCTTACAACCCACGCTACCTGCATTCTGTGTCTGATCAATTTGGCATCATTCTAGATGTTCTTTGTTCCGAAGGCATTGTGAAACTCGACGAGGCTGAAAAAAAACAAATTGTGGCTGAAACCGCTGAACGATTGCCTCAAAAGATGTACATGGAGACGGCATGCATCGAACTATCGACACTGTTTGATTTGATTGTGCGTGACGTGTTGTTTGGCGATGTGATGAACGAGAGCGACGAAATGCGTGAAATTATGCAAATCAACACACCATCTGTTACATTTTCTCGCTACATCGATGTGGCTGAACTGACTCGGCAAATGTCAATTCTAAGTAGAATGTTTCGCGAAAAAAACATTGCAGATGACAACACAGTTGAGCGAGTAATTGAGAAAATCTCGACCAAGATATTTATGAATATTGAGTGTATTCGCCGGTTCAACACAAACAATCGAGATGTCGAGAAAATTCATGGGAAACGCATTTCAGCAATCATCAACGAAAGTATTGTATATAATATTTGCAAGGAGATTTGTAGAATAGGCAAAAGCGGAATTGAAAACAATGAATTCTGCGACTTGTGGATTGGGATTTGCAACGTGTACCAAACACAGTACAAGAAAAATTTACACGACAGGACACAAAACACTGGGTACTGTCAGATGGTGCAGAAGATGGTCCAAGTCAAACAGGAGATGGCGTTTCAAATCAAGAAGCGCGGAGAACAGTGCGTATTTCAAAAAGTGAAGGAAATTGTGGAAACAGTCTGTAGGATCCTGACCAAATCCACTGACATAGTTGAGGTGCCAACGAATGACACTGAATTACGGGATATAGAATTGCTCTGTCCTGTTATCGTACACGAGTATACCCAGACGCGGGTACGGACACACTTTACGAATGCAAGAGGAATTCATATATTGAACGAGGAAAATAATCATACAGTCACGGACGCACAAAATATTATGCTGCCAGCACGAATTTGTTCAACCTTGCAAGACAGACACACCATCCTCGAAGAAGCTCAGATTTCACGGTTCAGCACAAAAATGATTGTCACGTGGCAACGCAAGAACATTTTGATTAGTTTTCTACATATTATATGGAGTATTTTTGGACGCGAATATAAATAAACAAGGTGAGTCTGAGTATTTACAGTCTTTTGCAATACACATATATGCACCCCATTTCTGGTCTCAATCCTATATAAGGTGACCCGAGCACTGGCATGCACGTGAAAAATGAACCCCTATGAGAATGATGAAGATGTAATTTACCTTGATGTTAAATATGATGATGACGAAAATGGTGATCAATTTCACTGTATGAGTGCTGCTGAAATGAAGGAAGTCTATGATTCATATGAAGACTATTCCGAGCCACGCTTTCAATTATACGGACCTCGAGCCGGTATTCCAGACACCGAGGTTACGGTTCCTGTATTAGACTCGACTATGGACCACGAGATGGGTTATTGTTGGAGAACCCAGAATGCAGATTTGCATTGTTTACGCGAAGACCCCATGGACTCCAAAATAAGAGAAATGGAACAATACAAAATCGATCGAGAGAAGCACGTTGATGACAAGAAATCTCTCGATGCATTGAAAACAACGAAATCAATGTATGGTTTGCAATCGTTTGTGGACACTTACAGTAACGCACTCGAAACAGTCAGGGTTTTCTTCCATCGTTATTCAAAAATAATGTCGATAGAAGAGAAGCAATGGGCTCGGAATGAGATAGAATACATGAAGGCGCTCCGACGAAGCTTGCAAGCTCTGGATAATACGATTTACGATGACCGCAAAACACAAATCGATGTGCTGCAGGCCCAGATTATGCAGAGTGTGCAGTTCGAAGACGAGCAGAGACGCCGTTTGGCGGAAATCGAGTGCTCAGAAGACATGAGCGAGTTTGCAATATCCGAACTCAGAACAGCCATACATTCGAGGGTACTACAGACTGATACTGCAGACCGACAAAATCTTGAAAAAATGGGTGTGCTCATGCAGGAGATGAATACATTCTTGAATAAACGAAACAACAAAATACTCCAGGATGTTGCGTGGAAATCCAAAGTCAATGAGTTTGTAAAGTTTTTGGAATACAGGAAGAACAGATCAAGGCTGGATGTCTGGAAATTGGAGATCAACATCATGGAAATCACAGAACTCTTAACATACAAGAACACGTACTCGAGTGTTTTAAATGATGTAGACACGTACTTTTCTGGTCTTGGGCATGTGAGTATCGAAGACAATAAATGGAAACTGAATGAACGATGGTACGGCGAGTACATTGCTCAAGTGCAAGCACTGCACAGTCAAGTCGCAATGTTGTCAAACACGAAGAGATGCAAAAAGGAAGCCTTTCAATCGACTGAACACATTTTGATGAAGATTGATTTTATACAGAAGGAACTAAAATTTACTATAACACGAAGTCAAAACTCATGGCAACAGGAAAAAGAATACATGGACTACCTCAGAAATCTGGCTATACTCGAAGAACACAGTGACAACGCCAACATGACGTACACACAAAATTCTCAAGACATAAAATTGTACGAGATCCAAAACCAGCAGCGAGTTGTTTTTGAGAATCGAGTTTAGACTAGTGGGTATAGTTTTTATAAAAAATGATAGGCACGATTTTTAAAGTGTCAATCTTGTGGTTATTCATCATCGACATGCTCTGCATGTTTGAAATCACCGAATCATCCCATTCAAGCGAAACCATTGTCTGGTTGCTTTTTTTCTTGTGCTTTTCATCTTCGAATCCAAACAGGTTTGCGTGAATATGTCCGCAATCTGCCGGCATGAAAAAGTCTTTGCACATTGTTTCTGCCATAGTTGAATATCGTTCTGGCGCTTTTAGCTCCTTTTTGTTGTGCGTGATTGGCGTTTGAAGTTCGGACAACACAGATTGGTAATCGATTGTCGACATGGATTGTATAAAGGATGCTACACATTTCGGGTATATGATGACGAGAGACTTGATGGTATCATGTCGGACACCGTAGAAAAGCGACTCGCCATACTCATTTTTTGATTTCAAGACTTGAACAAAGCTCGAATCAAGTAGATTGTGGTTTAGATTCATGTCGTACAGAATATCTTCGATTGTGAGATAGGTCAGATTCTTGTTTTCGTTTTGTATTTTCTTGACGTTTGACATTTCAGACTCTACTACGTTTGTGACAGGACACAAGTATGATTTTTTCTGCACTGAGTTGTTGACGAATTCGGCAGACTCTGTGTAAATTGCAAATGTATTTTTGTTGAGCTTCTGAGGCATAAACAGAATCAACCCTGTTGAATCGCCTAGATACACGGGGATAATAGAGTTTTGCTTCCGAGCGTCCACGCACGATTGATAAAAACAAACCGACTGTGTGATTTTGCCCGTGCATGCATCCATTCTTTCGAAACAATCAGTGTGGTTAAGATCGACACCACAAACTTCAATTGCTATGCAAGGATCAGCCACACTCTCGTTGGCATACATGTCGTATTGCCTGTCGACTGACAGTCCTAAATGTTCAGATACCTCCAGAATTAGACGTAGACGATTACGTCGCGATATGTTATTGAGGAACCACATTTCTTTGCTGCTGCAGAAGTCAAATATGTTGGTTTTTGTGCCAATGTCGGATTTGATGGATCGTACAATGTCAGAGGCAACACTTGCAAAGTCGGAAACGCATACAAAAAATAAATCGTGGTTTTTATCATTCTCTTGTGCGTATATCCCTATGCTACCTCGAAGCAGAGGGTCCCAGACACATCCGTCCCTCTGTTTCCTGTCAATGTTTTCGTTTTCATCATGATTATCAACACACGTGTATGCATCGTAGAAATTGACACTCGCTGTTTTATTGTCATGGAAAATGCAATCCTTTATCTGCGTACACCCTTTGAACTCACACGATTGGCCCAGCCACCAAAAGTCCATTGATTCCTTGTGTGGCAAAACTTTCTCCAATACAACTCCTACATTGGATTCCTTGCTTTTCATGTAAGCATCAAGTTTTTGTTGTAAGTTGATAACACCCTCACCACTGCAAAGTGTATCATTTTCTGAAATATTACACCGTACCACAGAAATTCCACCGAAAATGTTGTCCGTGATACTGTCCAACGTGTGCAAAACAGTGTCACCTTTGAATTCCGTCATGATACCCGTCAGTCCAGTGGTGTTTTTTTTCTGCATATTGCTACATGGATAGATTGTCCCCAATGACATGTCTGTTGTGCTCTCATACATCCGCTGCTTATTGACCAAAGTCTCAATGGTATCCATACTCCGAGGAGCCATGCATGAAAAAAACGACGAATCAGACTGCATTCCAGTATTTGTTTTCACAACCATAACTATTTATATACGTCGCAAGCGACGTGAGGAGTTTTATTGTAATGTATTTTGACAGTACCTGCATGTATGAATCTCTTGAAGTGGAGAATATTCAGCGCCTCTTGTTTTTCTTTTTTTGGTTCGACAGCATATACCCATGCAAACAAAGACAACCAATATGACAAATCCAACAACGATAATGATTACAATCTGCAGACCAAAGACTTCTGTGCTTTTTTTCTCGAACAAAGCATATGTGCTAAAGTGGGTTGTTTGCACTTGGTACGAGATTCCATAAGAGTCATTATTCACAACTGTAGGATATGATACCCATTCATGTTTAGCAGGGTCGTATCGCCGAATAGAATGAGTTTCAGGCCGCGAGCTGCTTTGAATGGCTGAAGCCCTGATGATGATTTTGACTGGTTTCAGAAACGTAATGTCTTCAGGACCAAACGTAAAACATTCCGAAATCATGCTAATGTTTTGGAATTTGTCAAAATTGTACAATTGACTGCATGTCGTTTTCTCAGAAACATGAATTGAAAACGTAGTTTTGTTTATGACTGTACCAGCATCAACGACTAATGTCGCTTTCGTCGATTTTAACTGAATTTTTACTGCTTCCAGAAAAACGACTTGCGTCATGATCTCAATAGAGATTGGTTTTTTCAGAAAACATTTAGATACCGAACAATTCGATAAAATACAATCCCACATATCTTCCAGAAAACAATTTCCATCACATCCATCCCCTCTGTCTATGTTGCCATCATCACAACCTTCGATAGACTCCATAATTCCATCTCCACACGTTTGATTCAATGAACAAAATTGAATTGGGTTGGTAGTTTGTGATGGCGGTGGTGTTGTAGTTGGTGATGGAGTTGTAGTGAGGGACTGTGTAGTGCTTATGGATGGTGTTGTAGTTGGTGATGG
>Ga0335396_10005624_pt1 | contig 12861 bp, 13 predicted proteins | sample FRY02_FD_205743 | JGI IMG/M metagenome (GOLD analysis project Ga0335396, IMG submission 205743) | Freshwater microbial communities from Lake Fryxell liftoff mats and glacier meltwater in Antarctica - FRY-02 (spades assembly) (version 2) | ecosystem: Environmental > Aquatic > Freshwater > Ice >... | reverse complement strand
CTGTGCCACGCCCCTGAGGTACATGCGCAATGCCACGCTTTACAAGCTGATCGGGTCTACGGCCCAGAACTGGCTCACCCAAAAACTTAACCTGTCCCGACGCTGAGATCATGCCCGAAATGGCCCGAAGTGTGGTGGTCTTGCCGGCACCATTTGCGCCAAGCACCACAACAACTTCGCCCGGATCAACTACTAGGTCAACACCAAAGAGCACCTGAACAATCCCGTACCCTGCACTAAGACCCGTCACCTCTAGAAGATGACCCGCCGAGCTCACGCCATCACCCGCCGAGCTCACGCCATCACCCGCCGAGCTCACGCCATCACCCGCCGAGCTCACGCCATCACCCGCCGAGCTCACGCCGGGGCCCCTAAATACGCTGCGATGACTACTGGATCCTCGGCGACTTCGGCGGGGGTTCCCTCTGCGATTTTTCTTCCTAAATCCATCACGACCACCTTGTGCGAGATTGCCATCACCATCGACATGTGATGTTCGACAAGCAATACAGACAGTGAGAACTCGTCTCGGATCTGCTGAATCAGCAAGCCAAGTTCATCAACCTCACCATGAGTTAGACCGCTTGCAGGCTCATCAAGCATAAGCAACTTCGGTTCGGCAGCAAGTGCTCGAGCAAATTCAATTCGCTTCAGAGTGCCATAGGGAAGCCCAGCGCAGGGTTGAGAGGCAACTTTACCCAGACCAAGGCGGTTAAGTATCTCTAAGGCACGTGCTGTAACTCTGCGCTCTTCGGAACGCACGGGTGGAAGTCGAAGCGTAGATGCCCAGACCCCTCCGCGGCTCCGGCCGTAGGCACCAATCATGACGTTTTGAAGCACGGTGAGCCCCGGGACTAGAGCCAAGTTTTGAAAGGTTCGAGCTACGCCCAGATCCATGATCTTGTGGGCCGGAGACGCAAGTAAGTCATGGCCATCAAAACGCACTTGGCCCTGCGATGGCTCATAAATCCGAGACACAACATTAAACAGAGTGGTCTTTCCAGCACCGTTCGGTCCAATAAGCGCGCAAATCTGCTCGGCCTCAAGAGAGAACGACAAACTCTCTAAAGCAACGACTCCTCCGAATCGCACACCGACCTGTTGCACCTCTAGTAATGACATCACTCCCCCTGACTGTTGAACATCCAGCGACTGACGGACTAACCGACTCACTCACTCATCTACGAGCGCCCATAAACATGTCTCGTAACTCTTCATATGACTCCACCACACGACCTGCTCCGAGCACCACAGACTCAAGTGGTTGGCGAACCAACTGCACTGGCACCTCGCTCTCGGAAGCGATTCGCAAGTCCAGACCCTTTAGCAGTGATCCCCCGCCGACCAAATAAATACCCTGTTCAATCAAATCCTGAGCAAGCTCGGGCGGCGCCTCCGAGAGGCAGGCAAGCACCGAGTCCACCATTGCATTCACTGGGTCAGAAATTGCAACGCGGACCTCCGCAGCAGACAAAATGATGGTGCGAGGAAGCCCAGACATCAGTTCTCTGCCGCGCACCTCGGCTCGTCCCTCTTCTGGGGTGGGGTGAGCTGACCCAATCAAAATCTTGATTTCTTCTGCAGTCTGTTCGCCAATGGCAATCCCATATTCGCGGCGGATATACGTGATGATTGCAGCATCAATATCGAATGACCCCACCCGCACCGCCTGAAGGGCAACTACTCCCCCCAAAGAGATAAGCGCCGTTTCTGAGGTACCGCCGCCAATATCTACCACCATGTTTGCAATGGGCTCATTGATAGGAAGGCCAGCGCCGATGGCGGCAGCCATGGGCTGCTCGATTAGCTGCGCTTCCGTTGCGCCAGCTTTTCTTGCGGCTTCGGTAACTGCCCGTTTCTCAACCGCAGTAATTGCGGAAGGAACGCAGATCACCACTCGTGGGCGATTAAATCTGTTGACTCCCACTCGCTTGAGCAGCAGACGGATCATCTCTTGAGTCACCTCAAAATCAGTGATCGCACCTTTGCGAAGCGGACGTACCGCAACGATATAGCTGGGGGTACGACCAATCATCTTCCAAGCATCACGGCCCATTGCAAGCACCTGATTGGTGCGACTATTGAGCGCGATGACAGAGGGCTCGTTCAACACGATGCCCTCTCCTCTGGCGTAAACCAACGTATTGGCAGTACCCAGATCAATAGCTAGGTCGCGTGCCAGATCACGCCCCCCGTTGCGGCCGGGAGGAGTCATGAGGCGGTGAGTTACTCAGAGTGTCCTCCGAGTCAATTTCCGGCGGGGCGAGGGCCTGCATCTTGTCTTGAAACTGATCGACGGATGACTCAGGTGAGATCGGATCCCTGTTCTTAGCCCACAGCACAAGCATGCCTAGGCAGCTCAGCCCAACCACAATCAACAGGTACACCACGTTACTCACAGTAGGCGCCTGGGATAGATTGAGAGAGAATGCCGGTTGGCTGGTTGCTCGTACTTCATGGTTGGGTTCTTCATTACTGGGTTCTTCCTGTGTGCGTTCAACCTGTGAACATTCAGAACTGTCTCTACCGCAAAAACTGCCTCAACGTTAAAAACCGTCTCTATCGTAGGAAAGATCGTGCTCATCGTCTCACATCAGCGAGTCTGGCAGGAGGTGCTGCCAAAGATTTTCTGCTGAGCTCAGCAAAGTTTCCCTAACGAGCGCTCAGCAAACTCAACAGAGAAGCATCCACTGCACCGCGACAAAGATCTTGGAGCGGCTAGCTAAAGTTACGTTAATGACCGAAGCTGACTCAGAAGAATTCGGCCAGGGATACACTCCAAGCCTGCCGCTTTCGGAACGAGTTTGGCAGCACCCGAGCGAGGTTGGGCATGAGTCACGATGTCGAGTTGATCAAATTCGCGCTGCTTGGTTTGGTGGCTCAGTGTTTCTGCTTGCACTCTTGCTGCTAGCTGTGGGCGTGGCGCTGAGGTAAATCGGCCCAAGGAGACTGCTCTTAACCTTGCGCTCAAACTTCTGCGGCCCTCAGCCGGGAAGCTAAAGGCCAACAAAGAATCTCAGCCAACTTAGGTCCTGATCTTCATCAGGGCCTGCAGCCACCTAACATAGGAGTGTGAGTTTCTCTGACCCTTTCGGTTTCGATTCCTCTGGGGATGACAACCCCTTCGAATCAATGAACTTTTTCCTTCAAGACCTTTCCAAAATGTTTACCGGGAGTTCTGCTGGCAGTTGGGATACTGCGCTGCAACTCGCCGGTGCAATCGCCACGGAAGGACAGACAGAACCAAACGTTGATCCCGCTGACCGCTTAGCTATTGAACAGCTCGCACGGGTAGCCGAACTCCACGTGGGAGAGGTCACTGGTCGAGCTGTGGAATATGCAGTCCGCATTGAAGCCATGAACCGGACCCAATGGGCAAAGCGGTTCCTCGATGAGGAACGACCCCTACTTGAGGAGCTGTCGGGGTCAATTGGTGCGGCGTTGCAGTCGCAGCTCGGAGATCTTGAAGACGAGGGGAGCGGCGAACTTATTTCGGGGCAGATGCAACTGCCTGGCATGCCACCCGAGGCCCTCATCAAACAACTCATGGCAATGATGGGACCGATGCTGCTTGGTATGATGGCAGGTAGCACCGCAGGCCACCTTGCTACTCGTGCACTTGGTCATTATGAACTGCCGCTGCCACGTCCGGCTCACGAACCGCTCACCTTGGTACTGAGAAACGTCGATGCGTTTGCCGATGATTGGAGCTTGCCTAGAGAAGCAATTCGTCTATGGGTATGCCTGTCTGATGTCGCACACCAGCATGTACTCACTATTGACCATGTGCGAGCTCATCTAGACGGCCTGATCGGCGAGTACGTCTCTGGATTTAGTCAAGATCCACTAGAGATTGAACGCAGAATGAGCGACCTAGGGATGAATGAGGACTTAGGTGGTTCAGAACCAGAACTCGAAGCACTCCAGCGTCTTGCCGGAGACCCCGACATTCTGTTGAGCGCCATGCAATCAGATGCTCAGCGCGCCCTGATGCCAAGAATCGAAGCATTAGTAGCTACCGTTGAGGGCTATGTGGATTGGGTTCTTGACACCCTTGGGGCTCGGCTCATCCCCGAGTACGACCGGGTCACTGAAGCTCTGCGTCGCCGCAGGGTAGAGGCCGGACCGGCCAGCAGATTTGTTGAACGGCTCTTTGGACTTGAGCTCTCGCAAAGCACTTTTGACCGCGGAGCTCAATTCGTTGACGGGATCGTCCAACGAAGCGGAACCGAAGCCTTGAGTCAGCTCTGGAAAGAGGAGACTCACCTTCCCACGCCAGCCGAACTCGATGCACCTGGATTATGGATAGCACGAGTTGGTATTGAGTCCCATGATCTGACTTTGGACGAACTACCCGAGTTTGAGATTCCAGATTTTCCCGACCTGGACTAACTCTCCTGAACTAGCTCACCTAGGTCAGAAGGACCGGACATTTCCAAATCCGGCCAACAAACCAACTCAAATATCTGACTGTTTCTTTTTTGAGTTTCGGGCCTGACGAACACTCTTCGAGACTGCTTTGGCAGTGGGTATCCGCCGCGGAGGTTGCCCCTGTTTCATTGCCCGCAGAGCCAATCCAAAGAACACGGCAGCCGCAGTTGCGACGGCGGCCACAATTGCTCCGCCAAAGCGAGTGGGCATAGTAATCAACACCGGCAGCGCCGCGCCCAATACCCAGATGACTTGGAACCTTGACTCAAACCTGGCAAAAGAGCGACCCCGGTTGGCATCGGGAGCATCCCGCTGAACCACAGCGTCAAAGGCCTGCTTACCAGAGGTTGCCGCCATTGCAATTGTGCAGGCCAACAACGCTTGGCCTAACAGGCCTGGAAACAGTAAACCCGCCGCTCCGCCGCAGATTGCTAGAGCTAGCGCATCAAGCAGCAGTAACTCTTCTCGGATGTGGCGTCGGACAATGGGGGCTACTGCTGCCCCGATCAATCCACCAATCCCGGTCAAGACGAGAATCACACCAAACTGCCAAACTGGTGGCACTCCGGGAGTAGCTAACACCGAAGTTTCGACAGTTCCATCGGGGTTTTGTAGTAGGTGCCCCATCCGCATCCCTAGCCCGGGCTCAGCCGATGTGCCTCGTAGAGCAAACGCAAGAAGAAACGTCACAAAGCCAACAATCCAGCGAAGAGTTCCCATTGCAGATGCGGCGGCAAGCACGCCGGCGCTTCGTAGTTCTGCCTTTTCCTGTTCGTCCTCTTCCTCAGAGGCAACCACCGTTAGTGGAACCCGAAGCGAAGCCACCGAGGCCGCCGCAAAAACCATTGCGCTCAGGGCTGCAACAGCACCGGGACCACCAATAAATAACACAAGTGCTCCCGGTACCCCGGCGGCAAACGCCGCCAAGCCAGCAAGCAGTTGTAGCTTTGAGTTGGCCTCTACTAGCTCTGCATCTGTATGCACCACCGTTGGCACAATCGCTGCCTTGGCCACCGAATACGACTTTGCAAAGACCAACATTAAGAAGGCTTCGGGGAACAGCAGCAAACTGTTTGAGCCCGCACTTACAATCATTGCTACTGCCACAACTGCCCGGCCAACCGTAGAACCCACCAGCATCCATCTACGGCCGCCCTTTGCTCGGTCCATTGCAGGGCCGATCAAAGGCCCGACGATGGCAAAGGGCGCCATGGTGAACAGTAGGTAAAGGGCAATCCTCCAACGCGCACCGGATGGGTCAACAGAAAAGAACAGCGATCCGGCAAGAACCAGTGCAACCAGCGCATCTCCGGCGGTTGCCAGCACATGTGTAAGCGCCAGGCCACTAAAGGGAATCGAGGGGTCTACTCCAAATCGAGAGCGGGCTCTCGAGGCAGATGCAGGTTCCGACATGTGCACCATGCTAGAAGCCCCGCAGACTTAGCGGTCCGGGCAAGGGCCAAGTGGCAAAACTCAGCGATTGTTGGCGTACTTATAACCCAGGCCGCGAATGGTCACAATCCGTGTTGGTCGCGCGGGGTCATCTTCGATTTTTGAACGTACGCGCTTTACGTGCACGTCCAGAGTTTTGGTATCACCCACATAGTCGCTTCCCCACACACGGTCAATCAATGTTGAGCGTGTCAAGACGCGGCCGGCATTTTCCATGAGCAACGATAATAATTCAAACTCTTTTAGTGGAAGGTTAACTACCTCTCCTCGCACCCGCACCTCGTGACTATCTGTATCAAGTTCAACTCCATCTAGGGTCAGAACTTCTCTATCCTCATCCTCAAGACTCGTCCCATCTATCGCAGCTGCAGCGCTGTGACGCCGCAACACCGCTCGCATCCGAGCAACCAGTTCCCGTAACCGGTAGGGCTTGGTGACGTAGTCATCAGCGCCCACCTCGAGGCCTACAACAGTGTCAATTTCAGCACCCTTCGCAGTCACCATGATGATTGGCGTATCGCTGCTTCGACGAATCTCTCGGCAGACGTCTAGGCCCGAGATATTTGGAAGCATGACGTCAAGCAGAACTAGGTCAGGCTGAACAAGGGCAAAGCGTTCTAGCGCCTCGATGCCGTCTCGAGCCACTTCTACAATGAACCCTTCTCGGCCTAGCCCAACGGTGAGCGCGTCAATGAAAGCCTCTTCGTCTTCGACTAGAAGCACAGTCAGGGCTGCAGGGGTTCCAACAGAAGGCAACAGGGTTGTGGCCCGGTGAGATGTGCTCATGAGTTCTCCTCTAGCGGTTGAATTGTTACAAGCGTCAGTGTGAACGTGGTTCCTACGCCTTCAATTGAATCGACGGAAACATTTCCCTGATGGTTGCTCACCACATGGCGAACAATTGCCAATCCAAGCCCGGTCCCCCCCGTGGCCCGTGATCGAGCACGATCCACGCGGTAGAAGCGTTCAAAAACTCGGTCAAGATCTTTGCGAGGAATCCCTATTCCAGCGTCGGCTACAGAGAGCTTGACCACGGTTCCGGCTACAGAATCAGCAGCGGTTGCAGTGCCCTTTTCCGATAGGGCCAGGCGGCTGTCTTGTGATTCCACATGAGCAGTCACAACAATCTCGGAGCCTTCGGGCGAGTACTTGACTGCGTTGTCCAACAGGTTGAACACCGCAGATACAAGTTGGCGGCGATCCCCCAGTACATGAATATGTGGAGAGAGATTTACCTTTACTTCAATACCCGAATGTCCTGCCGCGGCAGCAATTCGGGCGGTTGCTTCACTGACTACTGACTGCACCGAAATTTCATCGAACTCGCTTTCATCCCCAAATTCGATGCGGCTCAATTCCAAGAGATCGTCAATTGTGTGCGCTGCCCGATCAGCTTCGGTAATCATTCGCTCAGCTAGCCGGGCAACAACTTCGCTCTCTGGTTCATCGCGAATCGTCTCTGCCAACAGACCGAGCGCCCCAATCGGGGTTTTCAACTCGTGACTGATATTGGCAACGAAGTCCCGTCTCACTGTCTCGGTTCGTCGTTGCAGAGAATGGTCTTCGATGATAGCCAACGCTCCTAGGCCAACCCCATCGGTAAATGGCTGCGCAGAGACCACAAAGGACTTCGCAGGTGGGCCAAAGAGCTCAACCTCACGCCGGACTGAGCGACCACCAAGCGCCTTAATCATGAGTTCTTCTACTGCCGCCTCAACCAGGACTAGGCCGTCTCTTGCTTCGATGTACTGCTTTGCTGACTGGTTCCGAAATAACTCGGTTCCAAGGTCATCACACAAGATGACGCCCTGTTCGATGTGCTCAATGGCGTCACGCAAGCGCTCGAGAAGACCAGGAGTCTCTAGTTGAAGCCCTTCAGGTAATTCTAAGCTTGCATGAGGAGAATCATCTAGGTCTGCTGCAACCAAACTCGCAGAAGAAGCCGTTCCAGTTATCTGCTCAGATAACTGCTTTTGTGGCCCCGTCTTTCCTGCAAGGTAGCCAAGTGCGGCAGCAGCAAATAGGCCCAAGATGAGGATCACCAATGAAGCCGCTGACATCAGGCTTGCCCAGCGTTATTCATACGGCACCATGACTCATATGGCACCAAAGGTTTTTTCTGCAGCTGCAGTCAAGAACTCTGCCAGACCTACAGGCTCGCTACCTCGAATTCCGGTGAGTGCAGTGACCACGGGATGGCCCAGAGCGACAAGCGCTGTATCAGAATCGGCTGGCAACTCGGACGTGGTTGGAACAAATCCGAACTCGACTCGGTCTTCAGTTCGAAGGAGAAACTCAGTATGCATTGAACCCATTGCTGATAGCTGCCCCCATCTGATCTCTTGCATTTCATTGCGCGGCAAGTCCGGAACGCTCAAGTTGATGTTGGTGAGCGAATCACAACTTGGCAACCATGCTGCAACTCCTGCGGCGAGTGACGCCGCAACCTCAAAATGCTGGATCGAGGCCTCATGGCCAGCGATGCTTACCGCAACCCCCGGGAGCCCTAGATTTGCTGCCGTCAGCACGGCTCCGACTGTTCCTGAATGAAGCGTCACGCGCCCCGTGTTGAGACCCGGGTTGACCCCCGAGGCCACTAGGTCTGGACGGGCACCAAACGCCCCCAGGTAGGCAGCAAACACGCAGAGCGCAGGAGGCCCGTCGAGTTCATAGGACTCAACGGACTCTAGACCCTCGAGTGGCATTGACCGATACCGCACAAACGATCCGTCGCCAAGGTTTCCTACGGCCGCGCCGCATCCGCTTCGGTCGCCTTCAGGGGCGAGTGCAATCACCTCGTGGCCCGCCGAACTCAATGCAGACGCAAGCGCGTGCAATCCCGGAGCATGCAGGCCGTCGTCGTTCGTCACTAGAACTCTCACGCGTCAACTACTCATTCCCTAGTTGGAGAATCACCCCGAGAGTCTGTAGGACTCTCGGGGGAATTCTGGTCGTATTGGGCTGCGTCACTGACTTCATCTTGGTGAGGCTCAGGGTTGCCCGGCGGATCAGCGCTGCTGTTTGATTCAGCCACTGCTTCGGCTTCAGCCTCTCGTAGCCGCTGCCGTGCAGCACCGCTCTTTTCTGGCAGCCAGCCCGTCACCATGTACATGACCCGCTCACCGATGTTCACAGCGTGGTCACCTACCCGCTCGTAGTATCTGCCAATCATCGCCATTTGTACGGCACCCTGCAGGTTCAGGTTCATCTCCGAATGCGAACGAAAAATGGCTTGCACATACGCCACCTGAAGCTCATCAAGTCGGTCGTCAATGTCGTCAAGAGCAGAGGCCAATGAAGTGTCAGCGTCAACATAGGAGTCAATCGCTGCACGAATCAAGAAGGTCGCTTCAACACCCATCTGTTCAATCAGGCCGCGGATCTGAGGTCCAAACTCAACGTCATAAATGCGCCTAGAGGCCTTACACACATTGACAATCAAGTCGGCGGAGCGTTCGAGTTCACTAATAAGGCGCAAACTTGTGAGCACAAAGCGAAGCTCGCCGGCAATGGGTGATTGCAAAGCAAGCAGCCGGTAACAGCGCTCCTCAAGGCCCAAGCAGAAGTCATCTATAACGTCATCGCCATCGATAAGCACTTGTGCTGCATGAAGATCTCTATCAAGTAGCGCCGCCGTGCCGCGACCTATCGTCTCTGCAACCAGCGCCCCTAGTCGAATCAGGTCTGAGCGCACCTCTTCAAGTTCGCCGTGATACTGGATTCTGGTTTCATTCATTGCAGCCGCCTGTCTCGCCGATCATCATCCGAAGCGCCCGGTGATGTAGTGCTCAGTACGTTCATCTGAGGGATTCGCAAAGATTGTTTCTGTTCGATCAAACTCAACCAACAGCCCAGTGCGAACATCACTCTTTGTATTCACCTCGGTTGAATAAAAAGCCGTTGCATCGCTCACTCGCGCTGCTTGTTGCATGTTGTGAGTGACGATCACAATGGTGAACTCCGTCTTGATCTCTCTCATCAAATCTTCGATTCGAGCAGTGGCGATTGGGTCAAGGGCAGAACACGGCTCATCCATCAAAATCACTTCAGGGTTCACCGCAATAGCCCTTGCAATGCACAGACGTTGTTGTTGGCCACCGGACATTCCGAGTGCAGATGCCTTGAGACGGTCTTTGACCTCATCCCACAGGGCTGCCCGCTTCAATGAGCTTTCGACGATCTCATCAAGCTCTGATTTCTTCTTGATCCCGCCAATCCTGGGGCCATAGGCAACGTTTTCATAGATTGACTTGGGGAAAGGGTTTGGCTTTTGAAAGACCATCCCAATGCGGCGGCGTACTTCGACGGCATTCACCTTTTCTCCGTAGAGGTCAACTCCGTGATACTCGATCTTGCCCTCGACTCGGGCACCCTCAATCAGGTCGTTCATTCGATTAAAGCAGCGTAAGACTGTGGTCTTTCCGCAGCCCGAGGGCCCTATAAACGCAGTGATCTCGTTTTTGCGAACCTTCATACCTACATCGCGTACAGCGCGGTACTTGCCGTAGTAAACGCTCAATTCCTCTACGTCGAATACTACTGAGCCAACCTCTGTCCGCGGGTCTTGTGCATCAGACCTAACAGTCAACTCAGCTGCAACTGTTGACCCATTACCCAAGGTTTCGTCGGCTGCCGAATGGGTCTGCTCGGAGTCACCGTTCACAACCGGCGGAACCAAGGTAGCGGGGTTGGACGCAGCCAAGCTGCCTGGGTCCTGCTCGCTGTCTGCCTGCATCGCACTCTCCAAAGAGGTCATGTTCTTGCCATCGTCAATCTGCTGCTGATTGCTCGCGCCGTAAGAGTGAGCACCAGAACGATGCCCACCAGAGTAACGGCAGCGCCCCAAGCAAGTTGCGTTGCGATGCTCCCGCCATTAGTCAGCTGTGAATAGATCTGCGCTGAGAGCGTGGTGTTCTGACCTCGCATGGAAAAGTTGGTTGTAGTCACATAGCCAATGGTGAACACAACGGGTGCTGTTTCTCCCGCCGCGCGAGCAACTGCAAGCAAACAACCAGATGTGATGCCTGCGCTAGCTGCCGGTAACACAACCTTGAGTGTTGTCTTCCAAGTACGGGTACCAAGCGCCGCCGAGGCCTCTCGCAGGGCATTGGGCACCAGTTTGAGCATCTCCTCGGTAGAACGCACCACAATCGGCAGCATCAAACAGCCCAGAGCTAAAGAAGCCGCAAAAGCTGACTTACCGTTCGTGCCAAATTTAAGCACCCAGATGGTATAGATGAACACACCCATCACGACTGAGGGAACTCCGACCATCACGTCAGTCATAAACCGAATAAAGCGGGCCAAACGTCCATTTTTGCCGTATTCATGTAGGTAGACCGCCCCAAGAATGCCTAGCGGTATTGCCATCGCAGATGCACCAAACACAGTTAGGAAGGTGCCGACTATTGCGGGTTGCATACCCTCTATGACAGAGGTTGAGGATCCTCCTGCCTCACATTCGGCAGCATCACCAAACCCAAGGCCGCATAAATCTTGATTGCCAGCAAGGTCTGCCCTGCCAACATCGCCAGGGATTGGTTGGGTCCACCAGTCAACGCTGAGCACAACTCCTAGCCCCTGAGATAGAACGCTCGCACCCATCGCAAACAGCGGAACGGCAGCAATGACAAATGCGGCAACCATGGCTACAGAGGCTGCAGCATTGCGCACCCGTCGCTTTGTCGACAGATTCGCCGAACTTAGGCTGAGCCTGATCTGCTCAGTAGATTCGGGACTCGCGTTGTTCATACAGTCCCCTTGATTCTTCTGTCAATCACTAGCACCAACCGTCGAGCAGACACGTTTACCACAATCGTGATGACAAATAAGCACACGCCGAGACCAATCAGAGCCGAGCGATAAACGCCACCGGCTTCTGACAAGCTGCGGAAGATCTGAGCAGGCATAGTCTCGCCACGCCCAAAAAGATTTGCAGAGATTTGCGGGGATGCACCGATAAGGAGCGCAACCGCAACTGTCTCTCCCATTGCGCGGCCGAGTCCCAACATCACAGCCCCGGTCAGGCCACCAGTTGAATGTGGAATGACCACGCCTTTGATCATCTCCCAGCGCGTTGCACCAAGAGCAAGTGAGCCAGATTTGTCATTCTCTGGCACGGTCAGGAAGACCTCTCGCGTGACCGAGGTGATTATGGGAATGATCATGAGCGCAAGTATTAGTCCCGCACTCATAAAGCTAGAGCCAGAGCCAGAGCCGAAAATCAGGTTGAGTACTGGGATTGACGCAACAGCATCAGAAATTCTGTTGAACACCGTCTGAAATATTGGGATGAGTTGGTAAAAACCCCAGAGCCCAAAAACAACAGATGGCACGGCGGCGAGCAGGTCAACCACCAGGGTGATCGAGCTACGAACTCGACGGTGAGCAAGTTCTGTCACAAACAACGCAATGCCAACGCTGAGCGGTACCGCAAAGAACAGCGCTATGAGCGATACCAGGACGGTGCCATAAACCAAAGGCAAAATGCCGTAGAGCCCCTCGGGAGGAATCCATTCGGTACCAAAGAAATACGAGGTACCAAACTCCGAGAAAGCTGGCCACGCCTGCCTTGTCGTGGTGACTGCAATAAGCAACAAGATGACTAAAACAGTCACCCCGGAGAGCAAGGTCACCCATCTAAATACTCCGTCGGCAACCACGCCAGCGCCTTGCTGCGTGAGCGGCCCGAGCGCCTTGTCATCGCGTTCAGGCGGGGCCTCAAGCTGTGTGCTCATACGCAATCAGTGTGGTCATAAGCAGGCTCTTCGGAGAGTGGTAGCGGGTCGGAGAGTGGTAGCGGGTCGGAGAGTGGTAGCGGGTCGGAGAGTGGTAGCGGGTCGGAGAGTGGTAGCGGGTCGGAGAGTGAAAGCAGAGTCTATTGAACTCTCTGCTGTAAAAACTACTGGGGTCGGATCGCATGCGATCCGACCCCAGTACATCAGCCTTTTATCATGTCGATCTGCGCAATCGCCTTCT
>Ga0335396_10005620_pt1 | contig 12865 bp, 9 predicted proteins | sample FRY02_FD_205743 | JGI IMG/M metagenome (GOLD analysis project Ga0335396, IMG submission 205743) | Freshwater microbial communities from Lake Fryxell liftoff mats and glacier meltwater in Antarctica - FRY-02 (spades assembly) (version 2) | ecosystem: Environmental > Aquatic > Freshwater > Ice >... | reverse complement strand
TGGATGACAACAGAGTTGGCGGTGTCGATTGCGGGCTGGAGAGTGATTGCTAAGCGGCTTGCGGCGCTGACAGTCTCGGATGCTTTCATTGCCGCCATGGGGTCGGGCGGTGGTGCTACTGCGAGTGCGCCTTTGCCGGGGCGCCGGAGTAGGACGTAGCAGGCGAATGGGAAGGCTGCGGCGCCTTGGATGGCGCGGCGCATTGCGTTTCGGGCGCGGCTGACGCGGGCGCGGGCGTTGGGTTCAGAGACGCCGGTGTTGATGGCGATTTCGTCGTAGTCGAGGTCGTCGACGAAGCGCATGGTGAGTGCTTGGCGGTGGGTGTCGGGGAGGTCGGCGAGGGCCTGGTCGAGGCCGGTGTCGTCGATGTGCAGGCCGAGTTGCTGTTCGATGCTCGGCGCGACGAGTGACGTCGTTGTATCCCAGGAGAGGCGTTCGGTTTTGTCGTCGTCGCGGCGGCGCCGGTGGGCGTCGTCGACGCAGACGTTGGCGAGGATCTGGTGGAGCCAGGGTCGGACGCGGCTGTCGTCGTCGAGCCGGTTGAATGCGCGGTAGGCGCGGATGAATGCTTCTTGTACGAGGTCTTCGGCGGTGCCGGCGTCGTTGGTGCGGCGGCGGGCGTGGCGGATCAGTTCGGCCTGGTGCTCGGCAACGATGGCTTCGAACACTTCGTGGTGACCCGACTTGAACGACCTGATGAGGTCGGCATCATCGATTGTCATTGACATTGTGATCTCCCGTCTTGCTGGTTGGTGAGCTTAGTCCAGCAACTGCCTCCGAAATCATGCACCATCGATCGAGGCCCGCTTGACACACGTGTTGGCGTGGCTGCAGTGGGCCCAGAACGTCCCCGAAAACGTGAGTGGCCCCGGGCTATTTGCCCGGGGCCACTCATCAATTACCTATATTCAACTCTCGTCGCTGAAGAAGATCAGGACGGGTACATAGCCACTGTGAGGGTCGCTCCGGCCGTAGCGGCAAGGCTGCTGCGATCCGTCACGCCAACCGCAGTGGTTATTGTGGACACCCCGGCGACAAAGGTGTCTGCTGTCTGCGCAGTCAGAGTAAGAACGCCGGTCAGAAGACCAGCGTTCGTGACAGCATTTGCCGTCAGAGCCGTGCCAGTGACTGTGTTCGAGAAGCTGAAGTTGCCAGCTACTGCTGCGCTCAGCGGCTCACTGAACGTAGCCACTACGGTCATGAGATCCGTACCGCCAGTCAACGGGGCAACTGTCGTGACCGTGCCGTCCATGTCGGCCGATACGGCCACGCTGGCGATGAACAGCGCAGAGAACGCTGCGTTCCCGTTGAGGGCGTCCGCCACATTAATGGCGGTGATCGTTGCGGGAGTGAGGTTCGCAGTAACCGTCACCACCTTCGTTGTGGAGTTCACTGACACTGCGGTTGCGGTTGCGCCCTCAGCGTCTGTGACCTTCAGGCTCCAGGCATTGCCAGCGTTGCCTGCGGCAGCCGTACCAGCACGCGCCGTGACCGTGACCGCACCAGCAGTAGTGCCTGGCGATGTGGTCAGGGATGCCTGAACGCCACCCACAGCACTGGTGCTGTAACGAGCGCTCTGGAGCACCGGAGGTGTGATGTCGGCGGTCGCTGTTGCCGAAGCGGCAGCGTTCAACACCGGGGTGGTGGCCTTCGAGCTGATGGAGCCCGCCTCGAGAGTCACGGTCTCACCAGCAGCAACCGGCTGACCGACGATGTTGCAGGTGTAGGTCTGCGACGTCGAAACCCGCGCACAAGCACTAAACGATGCGGCGGTGGCCCCAAGAACGGCAGGCGTGTGCACGAGGTCAGTAGTGCCGTCGATGCTAGTGAGAAGGGTGTTTGCACTGAACGTGACCCACACCTTCTGCGTTGCTGCAGCAGCACCCGGGTAGGCAACGAGAGTTGCCGACGGAACCGAAGCATCGACTGCGACGGTTGCCGAAGCACCCGCCACGGTCGTGCTATTTGTTAAATGCGCAATGGAGAAGCCGAGAACACGAATCGTGTCATTGGGTGCGAGGACTGGTGCGGCAAAGGTCACAATGGCCTGCGACACCCCCGTGGTTGCGTTGTAGGTGTAAGCAACACCGCCGGTATGCGCGTACGTCGTTACGCCGGCTGCGTTTGTGCGGGTGTATGAGGTCAAAACCTCAGCGCCGGCAGCACCGGCACCATCCGTAAGCGGTGCCGAGAATGTGACAGTCGCAGTTGCCGAGCCGTCAAGCGCCACGATCGTTGCTGTCGGCTTGGCGAGGGTCGCAGCTGCAGCAGCAGCCGTGACAGTCGCGGCAGAAACAGCAGCTGTCCCACCAATGGTCTCGATGGTGGCAATGGTTGCGCTGTTGGCAGCAATGAACGCCGAAACGCTCGCCGGAAGCGGGTCCGTCACCGGAATGATCGATGCGCTATCGTCGGACGCAAGCTGCGAGGCCGCCAAAGCATCCGGGAAGTCTGTTCCACTGACGAGGATCAACCTCGTCAGGAAGGCCGGTACGGCTGCGCCGATGGTCGAGGCGAAGAGCGTTGCCGTCTCGTAACGGTCTGCTCCGCCAATGCGGCTTGTTGTGATGACACCGGTGACGGCGTCCACAGCGGACTTCACGTCATCAGACACGGCTGCAGTGCCACCAAGGACGATGACCTGCTGCACTCCTGCGGCAGTCATCGCAGCTGCGGTCCCAGCAGAAAGCGTTGTTCCGTCAGTGAGGAAGATCGGGAGCTTCAGCTTGTACGCCACGCCACTCGCCCCGAGAGCATCCGCAAAACCTTTGCCGTTCGCAAGGAACGCTGTTCTGTAGCCACCGGACGTGCCGATCGCACCTGAGTTGTTGAGCTTGACTGACGCTGCGACGGCATCCGCCGTGGAATAGCGATCAGTACCAGCCACACGGGAAACCGTGTAGCCAATCGATGCCAGCTGCGCGGCAATGTTCGCGCTGACGGCGTTCACGCCACCGACAATCACCACGTACTTGGGGGACTGTGCGCCGCTCATGCTGGTGAGCGTGGCCAGCACGGAAGCAGGAAGAGCATCCGGAGGCGTCAGCAGCAGGGAGGCATTGCCGAGCGCCCCGGCAAGAGCCGACGCTGCAAGGCCGTCGGCGAAGTTGGTACCGCTGGCAAGCACAAATTTGGTCTGATTTGTGACGATGGGATCGTTGGCGACCGCATTGGTGGTCGCGTATCGGTCTGCACCCGCGAAACGGGCTGTGGCCGCCACAGTGGCGGTAGCGCCAATCGGCGAAGATGGGAGAGCAAGCAACGAAGTACCGAGCGCTGCGGTAGCTACCGCTGCGACGATTCGCTTCATTACTCGCGAGTTGCGAATAGTCAAGGGTGTTCCTCCTGGTTGTGTCGATGCCGGGCGCCCGGAGGTCCCGGGCATCGGCTGTTCACGTAACAACCCTTACGGACTGCACGCTGCTTTCTAACTCGTAGAACTGTAACACGTAGGTTTCTGTGACAGTGGCTTTACGAACGGCCCGTGACTCTACGGACATCTCGTGGCCGAATCAAACATTTCATGGCAACACTCACCGAACCGCGAAAGCATGAAAACCCTGCTCCGGGCCCCGAATCACGGCCTCGGTGCAGGGCGACGGGGCGACCGAGAGACTGACGTCACACCGAAGAAACAGACGAATAAATATTTGTAGACGGCCGGTATTCGCGCAGTATTTGGCCAGACGGTGACCGCAATCAGCGTGTCAGGTGACAGCTTCCGGCTCGACGGGGCTCGACCATGGCCGAGTCCGCAAAGCAATCCAGGCGTCAGGATGAGCGAGATCAAGCACCGTCACACTCGTTGCACGGTGCTGACGAACAAAGATCCGCAAACGCCCCGCGGCATACTCCGGCCATAGTTCAGGCGCCTGGCGCCAGTTCCGCCGACTGGTAATCACCTCGGTCTGAATCCCCGCTGACAGCGCCGACGCAGGCGGCCGTTCAGTGGTCACAATCACCGGCACAAAACCTGCCGCAAACGCCCGCTGCACAACAAGGAGTTCAACCGCCGCCTCAATCTGGGCGACAGAAGCCCCGAGCGCCGCAACCACAACGGTCGGCAACGCCTCGCGCTGACGCTGCGGGATCAACTCCGGATCGGGCGCCGGCACAGCCCGCAGCTTGGCCGTACTTGGCGGCCCGATGAGCTCGGTGACCCGAGCGACATGGGCAGCAGGCGAAAAACGGCGACCAAGCTCGGCCAGGCCGATGTCCGACTGACGTTGCCGAGCCGACGGGTCGGCCCGAAGACGCTCCACGATCGCCATAACCCCCGCCGGATCCGTATACAGGCACGCCGCGCCAAACAAACCCTCGAAATGTGGGGGGACAACGACAACTGCGCCACTGGCCAGCGCTTCAAGAATGGTGCGACCAAATGCTTCGACCAGGTCAGGGTGATGTTGGTACACAAACACGTCGATACCGGCGAGGAACTCGTGAGCGGACACGGCACCAAACGCAAGGACCTCCCAGTGCGTGGGCTCAGAGCCAAGCACGTCGACAACTCCGTCGATGCCGCCCAGGACACGGACCCGGACACTGCCGTCATCGGGGTAGGCCGCCAACAGATCCTGCGCTGTCGACGGCCATTTCATCCGGCTCGGGCGGCTGTGACGGCCAATCACGGCGCGCTCGGAGTCGACCGGTTCACTCCTGTCAACCAACCAGCCCTCGGGATCAATGATCTCGACCCAATCCGTCGGGGCCAGAAGAATCTCCGCCGCCTCGGCAGCAGCCCGGAGATACCCCCGGACCACCGGGCTGACCGGCGCCCACACCGCACGTTGGCCCAGCGCCGCAACCAGGTGAGCATCGACACGCGCCGGGTCGTAGTGGACGGTGCCGTCCAGATCGTGCGGCACCTGACCCACCACAAGGATCACCCTGTCGGCTTTGATCGCAAGACGGCCACCAAGCGGCAAAGCGAACAACGTGGGGTGTTTCACCACAAGCAGACGCGTGGTGACAGCTTGGCCAGGCAAAATCAGCGTCGCTGCGCCACAGTCCAGTTCCGCACGGATAAGAGGATGGATCGGCCGATCGGTGCTCAGGCTCGAAGAATCGAGATGCAACAGCCCGAGACGGTAACCAGCTGCGGCTGCGGCCCTGATCTCGTCGACGACACTGGTCGACGTGCCACCGGGGAAACGAAGATCACAGACGAGAAGGACGTCCATCACGCCATTCTAGGTCGACATCACTCCGTGTAGCTTGACGCAGGTGAAGCCCTGGCCCAGATTGCGACGCGCCCTCCAGCCCAACCCAGCTACTTCGCCTACCGCGCCTACTTCACCTACTTCACCTACTTCAGCTACTGGGGTGGCGCCAGCGACCAAGGCGGCGGGCCCATCAGCGACAATGCGCCAAGCGGTTCGCCTCGGCGACGCCCTCTGGGCAGGCCTGGCGTCGTTCGCCCACCCGCAACTCCAGACAATGGCCACCGATGGCCTCGTCGAACCGCGTGAGCGATCCGTTGCTGCCCACGAACTCGCGGTCTGGCACCTGGACCGTAACGAAGTCGACGAAGCCGACAAGTGGTACGGCACGCTCAACGAAGACGAAATCGAACACGCCATTGTTGCCGCCCACATCGATCAGCGCCTCGGCCGCAGCGAAGCAGCCCGCCAACGGCTCGTCGATTGGATCGAACGCCGACCCGACGACCCGCACCTCACACTGCACCTCGCCAACCTCGAAGCCGAGTCCGCAGGCGCAGACCAGGCCCGACTTGAACTCTTCAACGACGTGCTCCGTGCCGGCGGTGCAGCACCCGTTGTTTCGTCGGAACCAATCCCGCACCCGCTGCACTTGCGGGTCGACCCAACGACCCTGACAGAACGAGCCGACGGTCCGCTCGTCACCGTGATCATGCCGGCCTTCAACGCGGCCGAAACGATCGCCGCCGCACTCGGCTCGCTGCTCGCCCAAACCCACCGCCAGCTACAGATCATCGTCGTCGACGACGCAAGTACCGACGCCACTCTGGCAATCGCCAAGAGGCTCGCCGCCGACGACGATCGAATCTCCGTTGTTGCACTCACCGGCAACGGTGGTGCGTACGCCGCACGAAACATCGGCCTCGAACGTGCCGCAGGCGCATTCGTGACCGTCCACGACGCCGACGATTGGGCTCACCCCGAGCGCATCGAACGACAGGTCCGACACCTCGAGGGCGCACCGAGCGTGCCGGCGAACGCCACACACTGGCTGCGCGCCGACCCGACGATGATCTTCCAGGCCCACGGTCGCCACCCATACAAAATCGTGGGTAAAAGCACGGCCTCGCTGATGGTGCGTCGCGAACTATTCGCCGTCGTCGGGCCGTGGGACAATGCACTGCGCGGCGCCGCAGACTTCGAATTTTTGAAGCGCGTCGAAACTCGCTTCGGCGCAGTCAGCCACCTGTCACGATTTCTGCCGCTTGCAGTGTCGCTCCGCACCCCGGCGTCGCTGACGGGCGAATCGGCGACAGGTATTCGGTCGCTGTGGCACGTCGACGGAGCACGCCGCCAATACCTCGAAGCATTCACCGCCTGGAACCTTGACGAAGGCTTCCCGGCCACGCTCCCCTTCGACCCCCGATTGGCCACTCGGCCATTTCCTGTCCCGGCGCTGCTCACCGGAGGGAAAACCGACAGCTCGGTCGACGTCGTCGTCACAGCTGACTTCACCTCCGGTTCGAACTTCACCAGGGCTGCGCTCCACGACGTCAACGCCGCCGTGCGGGACGGCCGTTCGGTCGCACTGTGGCACCAGCCCGACTCACTCGATGCACTCGAGCGAAGGCTTGAAGCTGATGTCGTCGACGTGCTGCGCGATGGGCGGGCCAGGCTGTTGTCGAGTGGCGAGACGGTGCACTGCATCGAGTTGCGCCAACACAGCAGCGGTGTAGCCGGCGGCTCGCTCGACGGCGGCCCGCAAGTTGTCGCCGACACAATCATTCCCTGAACGGGTCAGCGGCCGGACTTCTTCATGAGCCAAGAACGTCAAGCTGCCATACAGGCCGAAAGCCCGACCGCTTAGAGCCGTTCGACGTTCTCGCCCACCATCAGGCCGCGGGTGTCGAACACGGCGCCTGCAAGATCGGCGATTCGCACGAGATCGTACGCCGAGTGGGCCTGGAGGAGTACGACGATGTCGGCGTCGCGCAGCGCCTGGTCGAGGTCGTGGGCCAGATCGATCTCGACGCCGTCGACCTCAAAACTCTTGAGATGCGGATCGTGCGCCTGCACTCGTGCCCCGCGGCTCATCAGCCCCCGGATCACCGGGCGAGCCGGAGTTTCCCGGTCGTCCGCGATATCGGGCTTGTAGGTGAGGCCGAGCACCAGGACCTTGGAGTTCTTGACCGGCTTCTCCATCTCGTTCAGCTGGCCCTGGACCCGCGACACGACATATGCCGGCATGCGATTGCTGACGTCTTGGGCCAACTCGACGAACTTGAACTGGTAGCCGAGCGAGCGAACGCTGTGCGACAGATAGTTGGGGTCGATGGGAATGCAATGCCCGCCGACGCCCGGACCGGGATAAAACGCGGTGAACCCGAACGGCTTGGTCGACGCAGCGCGCAACGACTCCCAGACGTCAATGCCCAGGTCATGTGAGAAGACCGCAATCTCGTTGACCAATGCGATGTTCACGTGCCGATACGTGTTCTCCAACAGCTTCGACATCTCGGCTTCGCGCGTCCCCGACACCGGCACGACCACGTCTACCAGCTGCGAATACAACTCGACGGCCCGCTCGGTGCACGCCGCGGTGTAACCGCCGACCACCTTGGGCGTGTTGCGAAGTTGGTACGTCGGATTGCCAGGGTCGATCCGCTCGGGCGAAAACGCGAGTGCGAAGTCGGTCCCGGCAGACAACCCGCTCGTCTCCAGGATCTCGCGCAGCAAGCCGTCGGTCGTCCCTGGGTAAGTAGTCGACTCGAGGACCACGAGCATCCCTGCCCGCAACCGCAATGCAATGTCTCCTGCAGCCCCCGACACGGCACCCAGGTCGGGGGTCTGGTCTTCCTTCAACGGGGTCGGCACACAAATGACCGCCACGGCGGTCGTTGCCAGGCAGTCGGCGTTGGTCGTTGCGACGAATCCGCCGGCGAGCATCTCGGCAACCGTTTCGTCGCTCACGTCGTCGACGTGTGAACGGCCGCTGTTGAGCCCGTCGACGACGGCGGCGTTCAAGTCGAGCCCGACACAGCGCAGGCCAGCGCGTGATGCCTCGACCAACAACGGAAGGCCGACATAGCCGAGGCCGATGACCACGAGGTCGGTTGACGATGAGTTGAGTGCATTCACGATGTGCTTCTCTCAGATTCTGGTGGCCTCAACCGCCGCTGCGCCCGCCGGAGCTGCCTGCGGAGTACCGCAACAACTCCATCGAGGTGGTGGCGGATCGATTGGACCCGTGCAAGCGGCCCGCTCTTTTCCGGCACCAGCCGCACCTGTGAGGCATCGGCCACGCCGACGGGCAAGAGCTTAGGGGCGATCAGTGTGGACGCATCGCCGTTGCGCCCCGCCCGAATCGCCCTGGTGCGGACCACTTCAAGTACCGGCGTACCAGCGACACCGACGATCAACAGCGTGCCCAGGTTGCGCTCGACCAGTTGGCGCGTGATGGCAGCGGCGACTCCGGAGGGCCAATCCATCGGCGCGGTCAACGCGACCTGCGCAAACGCGGTAACAAACCGGTCATCGGGGAGCCCGATGCGGACCTCGACGTCAGCTCCGTCGGCACGCCGAATCTGCGCGGCGAGAACGTCGGCATCAACAACGCCTGGATCGATATGCACCAAGAGCCGAGGCACCACCGGCACCGGGCTGCCAGCAGCAGGTCGCGCCCCTCTGAAACGACCGATGGGAAGCAGCGCATCAGCAAACGGGGCACGACCCTGACGGATCGCAGCAACGCGCTCGCCACTCATGGTTCGGCCGCCCTGATGCCAATGCAGTGCACTTCGATCGGGGATCAAGATGGCACCGTTGTTTTGTAACCGGTAGCCGAACTCGATGTCTTCGATCCCGCGGACCCCGAGGTCAGAGAACCCCCCGACGCTGGCGTACTGCTCGGCGGACACCGCAAGCGACGCCCCAACCAGCGTCCGAAACATGTCACTCGACTCGTGCTGCAAATCGGCAGTCTCGCCAAAAGTCCGCTCGCGCCAGTGCTGATCATCGACTCGGCCGAGCTGCTCGAATGCTGCGAGGTCGTGGTCCCTGATCGCAGCGTGCAGTTCAGCTTGCGACATTCCCGACATGTCCACGAAGCTCAGAAACCCGAACGGGACAACCGCGTCGCATTGTTCGAACCATCGGAGGTACGACTCGACCACAGATCGGCTCGGCACCACGTCGACATCAAGGAAGAGCAGCACCTCGCCTGCCGCCGCGCTTGCCGCCAACGCCCGGGCACGGCCCGCAGCGAAACCGTCGACGTCTTGACGTAACACCTTGCACGCAAACGGGATGTCGAATTTGGACACGTCGAGCGGTGGCGATGATGAATCGTCCGCGACGATGACCTCGAAGAGGTCTGCCGGATAGGTCTGCAACGCCAACGCCGAAAGCGTCCGACGCAGCGTCTCGTCGGTGGATCGAGCCGGCATGCACACCGAGACGCGGCGATGCGGCGTCCAGGTGGCCCCGGGTGGTGGACGCAACAGGCCCCATTCGTTCCCCGGCACCTGGTGCCGCGGGATCGCGGCAGCACGGTCAAGCATCGACACCCTCACCCCAACCAGCATCGACACCGCAGAAGGAGAGGTCGAGACCGGCCAGCACATCGGATGCCTGGCCAAGGAAATACTGGTCGTCAGCACTCCAGGTATGGCCGCTGCCGCTGCGCCGCAGCAGATACTCGAAACCGTGCGTCCGGTAGACGAGTCCGCCCGAACGCTGCACCGCTTCGATCAGACGGCGATCGACGTGGCGCGGTACCGCAGCCCACCCGCCAACCTCGCGGAGCGTGGATGTTCGCAGCAGCAAGGTCCCACCGGCCAGCGTTGAGCTGTACTGCTCGGCGCCCTGCGCAAACCGCCGGATAGTGAGATCCATCGATTCGAGGCGAACGAATTCGGCGGCCTTGCCGACGAGATCGGCGCCCGAGTCTTCGAGTGCGCCGACCAAGTCTTCGAGATGGTGAACGCCATACCAGTCGTCATCATCCCACTTCGTGACCAGTTCACCAGATGCACGGTCTGCGAGCGCCGCCAACACTGCGCCCAGCGGCAACGACTCGTCGAAGTAGTCGATCGACACCGCGCCACCCAGGATTTCGCGAGCGAGGTCGGCATCGCTGTCGGACCATGCGGGTCCGTGCATGCCGATCAGTACCTCGTGCGTGCAGACGCTTTGGCTGGCGATCGTACGGAGCGTGTACTCAAGGTGCACTGGACGGTTGGTCGCGAGCAGCACGCTGATTGTCCGAGTCGGCGTGCCGTTGCCCACGATGCGCCGCGCCGCCCTTCTGACCAATATGGAGTGGAGCTCGCGGTCGCGATTGTCGGTGAGCGACGCAGCATCCCTTGATGCGACCAAAGCGAGCGGGTCAGCATTTGGCGCCGGTCGATGGTTGACGAGGACGGCACCGGCAAGCGCGAGTTCGAGCATCGACGGCGCGTCGGGCAGCGCCTGCTCGAAGCGCACAACGCGTGCGCGGTGCACGCGACGGACCACCCGCGCCGGTTGGCGCTTACGGCCGGTTAGGTCGGCGAGATCGATCACCACACCGTCGTGATCCGGGTCGAAGCCGACTGCGTTGAAGATGCTCCGATCGGCCAGATCAGAGGTCGGCGTGTCGAAATTGCGGTTGCGGCGGCGGCGGGGCAGCCAACGCAGCACATCGCGACGCCGCGGCCGCCAACCAGCAGCAGCACGGACCAACCGGCGGAGCCGAACGCCGATCGACAAGATTTGTTCCCGGGCCTGAAGCCGGTCGCGTCGAACCGGGCCCGCTGATTCAGAACGATCAGCACGCGCCGTCGACTGGGCAGTCGAGGCCACCTCGTCGAGGTGGATCCACGGCCGTTCCCACGAACTGCCCGATGTCGAATCCGGACCTCCCGCCATCACGCCACTGTAGCGCTCGACCCTCTCTCACTCTCTCTCTCACTCTTGCCCCTCTCTCCGCTCGTGCCCGACAGATGAACCCCAGCGCTACTCTGGCTCATCATGCCTCGTCGATGCGTCTTGCTGTGCACGAGCAACGGGGCCGGCCTCGGCCACGTGACGCGCATGATGGCCGTCGCCGAGCAACTCGGCCCCGACGTCGACTGCATCCTCTTCACGCTGTCCGCGGCACTGCCGATTCCTGTCGAAGCCGGGATGCGGGTCGAGCACCTCGCCTCAGCCGGGTACCTCGACGTGACGACCAACGAGTGGCACGAACTACTCGAAGATCGAGTCGAGCAACTCATCAGCCGGTACCGGCCTGGCGCCGTCGTCTTCGACGGTGTCCACCCGTACCGCGGCCTGACCAATGCACTCGGCCGCCGACGCCTCGGTCGCCGCCCACATCGGGTCTGGATGCGACGTGCCATGTGGCGACCGGGCGTCGGTGACAACACGATCCGGTTCGCCGATCACTTCGACGAAGTGATTGAGCCCGGTGAGTACGGCGCCGAGTTCGACCACGGTGCAACGTCGACGGTGCTCACCGGCGTGCACCGAATTCCACCGATCTGCTACGTCGGGCCGAACGAAAACCTCGATCGCGACGCCGCCTGCCACGAACTCGGGCTCGACGCTCAGGCCCTGAACGTCATGGTGCAGTTAGGGGCTGGCACGATCAACGACCTCGACTCGACGCTGGGCAGCCTGGTCGGCGAGCTGCAACGCGTCGGTGCTCGCCCGTGCATGGCGCGCAGCGTGCTCAGCGCTCCTGCCGATGACCCCGCTGGCGACATCGCAGTCGTCAGACAATTTCCGATCAGTCGGTATTTCGCGGCGTTCGACTTCGCGGCGATCGCGACCGGCTACAACTCGTTCCATGAGGCGCTTTCGCTCGGACTCCCCTCGATCCTCGTCCCGAATCTGGCCACCAAAACCGACGACCAGGACGCCCGGAGCCGATGGGCGCACGAGCAGGGGCTCGGCCTCCGCTGGGACGGGTCTGACGAACAGACCCTGCAGGACGCGGTCGCAGCGCTCGTTGACGGCGAGCAACGCGCAGGCATCCGCACTCGGCTCGAAGCGCTGCCCGCCGCCGACGGCAGCCGCACCGCTGCGCGGCTCATTGAGGGTTGGCTATGAGCGCGCCCGATGACACGGACCGGCCCTGTCGGCGTGGGCCGCGCGGACGCGGTGCGTATCTCTGGTTGATCGAACAGATCCCCGACCGGTACGAACCGCAACTGCGCGACGCTGCAACGGCTGTCAGGAATCGTCGGCTTCGAATTCGGCTCTTCAGAGAACGCCGGATTCGCCGGTCGCGACGCGCCGTCCGACGGTCCGAGCGGGCATGGCAGCGCCGCATCCGTCAAACAGCACGAACAGCCACCCGGACTGCAGCCCGGACTCGACTGGGCATGCTTCAGAGCCGGCCGAACGAGCAGCCGGCCGAAGAAATTGCGTGGACACCACGTGGTCGTATTTCGCGAGCGGTGTTCAGGGCGACGGTCCGATTTCCGGGTGACGGCGAGTTCGTGGTCATCGATGCCACCGGACATCTGACCTCAGACATTGTTGCGTGTCAGGATCGCCTCCCCCAACGGTTCCTCGTCGTCACCGACGCGCCATCAGTCGGAGCGCTACGAGCCGCCGGGATGCCGTACGAGTACCTGCCGACAGCGTCAGCCAACCATTGCGCCGAGACGTTTCGCGAACGGCTGTTGTGGCTCGACTACGTCTACGGCGTCGACCGGATC
>Ga0335396_10005619_pt1 | contig 12866 bp, 9 predicted proteins | sample FRY02_FD_205743 | JGI IMG/M metagenome (GOLD analysis project Ga0335396, IMG submission 205743) | Freshwater microbial communities from Lake Fryxell liftoff mats and glacier meltwater in Antarctica - FRY-02 (spades assembly) (version 2) | ecosystem: Environmental > Aquatic > Freshwater > Ice >... | reverse complement strand
GGAAAAATCATGCGTCGTTTGCTGCGCGACATCGCCGCGGGCAAAGAATCGACCCAAGACACAACAACACTCGAAGACTTCACCGTCCTTGCAGCGCTGCGAGCCGGCGACGAATAGCGTGACTCGCGACGAATTGCGCTGAACGCACTCACGGCGGCGTCAGTCGAAAATCAAATGTCTCGGCTTGGTCGGCCCAGCGACGCATATCGCGCAGCGTTTCGATCGCAATCGCTTCAGTTGAACCATCGGCCGTCGCGACAATCGCCTCGTCTCTGTAACGCGCACTGACATTCCCGCACGATGCCGCATCTTCCAAGTCGTACTTTGGCGCCCACTGCGACAACACAAACCACGGACTCTCCACTCGAAAGTAACCCTGTGTCATCTGAGCATCGATCGTGGCCGCGGTGCGACTCGATACAAAAACACTCACCCGTTGTGGATGGCGAAACTGCGCAAGCCGCGAAACGAAAAATCGACCGAGTGGATTGGGCTGACCGTTGGCAAGTATCGGCGGCAAAAAACCCATTCGCTCGCTATCTCCACCAACCCATGTGCTGTTCAATCCAAATGACGGATAGAGACTGGCGAAATATAAATATTCACCAGGATCGCCAACTTCCAATTTCGATAAGACCTCGCCTTGATCACCCACATAAAGTGCGCGCATGTTGCCTGAAAAATATGGAGCCAATCGCCACGGCCAGCGTGCGGCGATGTTTGCGCCGCCGCCATATGTGTTGGCTGGAATCGCAGCCCCGTTGGCATCGAAAGCCGGCAGTCCAGGCAGAAATCCTGGGAGCAATTGCCCCTTCTGCTCGATTGAATAAAAAAGCCACGCCTGCACAACTTGGCGAGCGGCGGCCATTTCTCGACTGCGCGTCGCCGCACGGCGTGCCATGTTGATGGCGGGTCCTAGAAGTGCGACGATGAGCGCGATCAATCCAACCACAACCAGCAATTCGACCAGCGTGAAGGCTCGCTGTGTGCTTCGATTTCTGCCCGCAGGTTGTGATCTCACTGATCTACGCATAATGATTCTTGCCAAAATTGAATCGGGTTGTACATTGTGAATGCCTACCATTTTTCAAACAAATGAACACCGCCAAATCAATCCTATTGCACGACAGAATCCCAGCGCGCATCGGTCTTGCCAATCCGCTGAGCACACTGGCCGCCTGCGCAGCGACCCTCTTCGCTCTTTCTTCCGCACATGCGGATTCGATCAACGCCTCGTGGCCAACCCCCACGCTCGACCGCTGGATGTATCCATTCAATAGCACTCCTGGAACGCGCCCTGTCATTTCGACTTTCGGATCCGCTCCTGGAGCCCCAGAATTCGACAGTCGTGATGGGCAATTCATCGTGGCCTATGACACATCCGTCCAAGTGCCGCCCGGCCTGGGCGTGAGCAATTACACGGTCACTGTAGCGAAATTGACCATTGAATTCGCCAACGACTTGGTCGTCGCATACGACCCAAGCCCCGATGGATGGCAATCATTTCTTGCATCGAGTGATGTCGACTATCAACCCGACAACGATGTTGGACAATCGGTCGATCTCTTCGGTTGCGGATTTCGAAATGGCTGGAGCGCACAGACTTTTTTAGAAAACTCTCCATACGCCACTCCAAACAATCCGATGGCGTCAGGAGTTCGCAACGCATACGCGATGAGTTTCGATCCGTCGGGACAACCCGTCGATGTGTCCAACAATCCGCGTCAACGATTTGAACCGCGTCGCTTCGCCACAGGACTAATTCCAACGCTCAATGCAGGCGAGCTCATTCCACTGCACACGCCAATGGTCTTCGACCTCAACCTCGCTGATCCAACCATTCATGACTATTTGCGCGATGCGCTCAACCAAGGCAAACTTTTTCTCGTTGTCAGCAGCCTGACATTTGTCGAACAGCAAGGCGGAAACTTCCCAGCCTTTTATGCCAAAGAAAATGCCCTCGTGCAGTTTCAACTCGCGCATGCTGCGCAATTAGAGCTCACCCTTTCAACTGGACCGCAGTGCGCCTCGGCAGATGTGAACTGCGACGGACTGGTCAACGGCCTCGACCTGGCATTTATCCTCTCGAATTGGGGATCGTCTGGCCAAGGCGATATCAATAATGATGGAACCACTGACGGGATCGACCTGTCCACGCTGCTCAGCGGATGGACGCCGTAAAGCCCCCAAGTACGGGTGCATCATCCAATTAATTCGCGAACTTCGACCGTTTCGCACAGTGTGTCAACGAAGGTTCGTCGAACACCGTTAATTCGGCTGCGAATATTCGCCAAAGTCTGCACCACCTGCTGCTCGGTCACTTCGAGAACTTCCGAAATATCCGTTGCGGGCATGCGGTCGATGTAATGCAACTCCAAGATGAGCCGTTCAATACTGCTCAAACTGCGTGCAACAAGTGAAACTAAAGGGGAAACCGACGATGATGATTTCTCGACGATGTCGACCATGTGCCATCTCCTTGCACCATTGCGCTCTCGGATACCACCAAGGCGATCCGTCGCCACTACATCACAGATACTACCACCAAATCGATTGCTGTCCAATCCAACCGAACTTTCTTCTGCACAACGCTCGTCACACTGACTCGATCGAAAGGAATCGGCGAAGGCAATGGCGAGATCCGGATCAAACTGAGTTCCTGCGCACCTGACAATCTCGCGCGCAGCTTGCTTGGCCGGACGAGCCTTCGCATAAGGCCGATCAGAGCAGATCGCATCGAAAGCGTCGGCAATGGCAATGATCCGCGAGACGAGGGGAATGTCGTTACCCGCCAATCGGGCTGGATAGCCCTTCCCATCCCATCGTTCATGATGAAAGAGCACCCCTGGTCGGGCGAACTGCAATTCCGGGAAAGCGCTCAACAGTCGCTCACCAGCCTCGGGATGTCGACGAATGACTGCGAACTCATCTTCAGTCAGCCGCCCTGGCTTGAGCAGAATTTCATCTGGAATCGTGATCTTGCCAAGATCGTGAATCTGCGCAGTGCAACGAACGAACTCGACCTGGCCCGGCTCGAGTCCGATCGCCACCGCGAGATTTGCTGCAATCGAGCCGACTCGATTGCAATGTCCAGTGAAATTCGACTCCTTTGTTTCAATCAACTTCGACAAGATTGAGATGACCGGCTGTTGATCCATCGTGCAGGACTTTTCGGCACCTTTCGAGCCCCGATTCAGTCCATCGCCAAATTTTCTGAATTTCGCAGTTACACTCCTCAACTTCCATGCAGATTCATCCGTTTTTTGCGATCCGTGCCATTGCCGGTCGCGTTTTTGAGGTTTCCTGCCCGCCTTACGATGTGGTCGATCACGCCGAGGCCGCGGCGATTGCGATCAAACCCAATAGCTTTATGCGGGTCGTCCGACCTGAAGTCGACTTCCCAGCCCAACAAGACCCCCACTCGCCTGAGGTCTATCAGCGCGGGCTCGAGAACTTGCAAGGGCTCATCGCACGCAAGTTGCTTATCCGTGAGGAGCGGAAAAGTTTTTATGTCTATCGCCAATCGCGCGCAGGACGCAGACAGGCTGGCCTCGTTTGTTGTGTGAATGTCGCTGATTATGTGCGTGGTGACATTCGCCGACATGAATTGACTCGACCCGACAAGGAGCGTGATCGCACCGAGCACATGCTCGCACTTGGCGCGCACTGCGAACCTGTACTGCTGACCGTGATGGATCAACATGAATTGCCGCGGCAGTTGACTCGCGACATGAACCACCGACCTCTTTTGCATTTCACGGCCAAGGATGGCGTGACGCACACTCTCTGGGAGATTGACGAAATCGAGCCGTACCTTCGGATTTTCGACAAGGTTGCGCGGGTGTTCATCGCCGATGGACATCATCGTTCAGCCGCCGCCGCTCGTGCCGCCGAGAAAATTCGCGCATTGTCTAGTGATGATGCCAATCAAGAATCGCAGCGATTTCCAGCGGTGATTTATCCCGCCGAGGAACTGGCGATACTTCCCTATCACAGACTTGCACGGCTGGCCGATGGTCAAACAACACAAGAGGTCCAGCGCAAACTCGCTGCGGTTGGATCGCTCGAATCCATTGCCGAAGGCGTTGATCCGGCCCCCGCCAATCGCGGCGAAGTCGGCATCTTTCTTGCTGGCACTTGGTGGAGATTCCGCTTTCCGTCCGCGACGATAGATTCGGCTCTCAATCGTCTCGATGTCGTGCGACTCTCGACCATCGTTCTTGCTCCAATTCTTGGCATCGCCGACGAACGCACCGATCCGCGCGTCTCGTTTCTGGGAGGTTGCTCGACCGATGACCTCGCTGGTGCGGTACGCGCTGGTCGCAGCGATATCGCCTTTGCGATGCATCCGACTTCGATCGCGGAATTGCTCGAGGTTGCACAAGCGAATCTCATCATGCCGCCCAAGTCGACATGGTTCGACCCAAAGATTCGCAGTGGACTCTTCGTTCATTCGTTCTCGCCCACCGGGGATGTCGAGTTACCATCCAATCCATGAGCGAGACCGATCCAAATGCGTTTGCCACACCGCTCGCGCTTGCATCGCGGGTGTTGATCATCGATCAGATTGGTCACCACGGCCTCGATGGATTGCGCGCCGCTGGTTGCGATGCGATCTTCAATACTCTCTTGACCGATTCAACACTCATGCAAGCGGTTGCGGATTTGGAACCGGATATCCTCATTGCGCAATCGACCAAGATCACTGATGCCGTGCTTGGTGCAAACGAACGCCTTGGTCTGATTGTTTGCACTGGCGCAACGACCGATCATGTTGACATTGATGCGGCGAGTCGACGAGGAATTTTTGTCGCGCACTGTCCTGGGCGCAGCGCGATGGCCGTGGCCGAACTCGCCTGGGCGCTCATCTTGGCATGTGATCGCCAACTTCCTGATCATGTCAATGCTGTGCGCGCAGGTCGATGGAAAGAAGATCGCATCGGCGACGCTGCTGGTCTGGCGGGACGAACGCTCGGTGTGGTTGGCCTGGGGCAAGTGGGTCAAGAGATCGCCCGCCGTGGCGACGCATTTGGAATGCATGTTGTGGCATGGAGTCGCAATATCACCGAGGAACGCTGCGATGCGCTCGGCATCGATTACTGCGCAAATCTAGTGAATTTGGCGAAGTTGGCGGATGTCGTCAGTGTCAGCGTCACTGCCAACGAGGAGTCGGCTGGTCTGCTGGGGGAAAAGTTTTTTCACGCACTTCGACCTGGATCGACGCTGGTCAATACGAGTCTTGGTCATGTTGTGAATCAAGCAGCCTTGCTGAATGCGGTGCGCACCAAAGGAATCCGCGCGGGACTCGACCTTCATGAATATGCCAACGCGCCCGAGGCGAAATCGACCATCGTGGAACTCGCGCAACAACCCGGTGTCTATACCACGATGCAGGCCGGCGCCATGACGACGCAAGCGTGCGAATCTGTGGATCACGAGGTTGTGCGAATCGTCCGTCAATGGATCGATCATGGCACAGTCAGTGGATGTGTGAACCGCACGACGCAAAGCAGTGCCGTGACACTTATCCATGTGCGCCATCTCAATCGACCTGGTGTGCTCGCTGGTATTTTCGAAGTCATCGGAACCGCGGGCATCAATGTTGAAGAGATGGAAAATGTCATCTGCGAGGGTGGCAATGCTGGTATCGCACGCATTCATCTCAACGAAACTCCCACGGAGGGGCACATCGCCTCGATTCGTCAAGCGCCGCATGTGTTGGGAGTGACGGTGCAAGCGATTCATCGACCTGATAGTTCTGTGGTCTAAACCAATGAACAAAGCCCTGAACAAATCCTCTAACGCAACTATGACCACGACCAAGACCAAGAATCGAATCTGGAATTTCTCCGCCGGACCCGCGACGATGCCTTTGGAAGTTCTCGAGCAGCTTTCCGAGGACCTCGTCGATCTTCAATCCACTGGCATCGGCATTCTGGAACACAGCCATCGACAACCAACATTCGACCGTGTGCTCGCAGATGCGGTCGAATCGTGCAGGAAACTCGGTGAAATCCCAGATGACTATGAGATCCTCTTCGTGCCTGGCGGCGCAACGGTTCAGTTCTCACTCATCGCTCTCAACTTGATCGCAGATGGAGCGAAGGCGGATTATCCCGACACCGAAGTCTGGTCCGCCAAGGCGATCATCGAGGCGCGTGACGCGGTGCCGTCAGCGACGATCGTTGTTCCATTCGAGGGCAAGAAATTTCGGTACGACCATGTGCCGACCGACGGCGAGATGAATCCAACGCCGGGCGCGGTGTACATGCATTACTGTTCCAACAACACAGTTCATGGAACGCGCTTCCATCATCCACCCAAGGCAGCTGCGGGAACTCCACTGGTCTGCGATGCGAGCAGTGAAATCTTTGGACGGCCGCTCAATTGGAAGAAACACTTGTTGGTCTATGCATCGGCGCAGAAAAATTTGGGCGTCGCGGCAATGACGTTGGTAATCGCACATCGTGACATGCTGAAGAAGCCTGTGCGACGACTGCCATCGATGTTTTCATACGCGGCTCACTTCGATGCGCAGAGTCGCATCAACACACCGCCGACATTTGCCATTCACGCGGCCGGATTAATGTTCCGCTGGATGATTGAACAAGGCGGCATTCGCGAGATGGAACGACGCAATGACGCAAAAGCGGCGCTGATTTACGGTGAAATCGACCGGTCACAAGGTTTCTATAGCGGACTAAGCCGACTCGAGTGTCGATCGCCGATCAATGTCTCCTTTCGGCTGAAAACCGAGGAACTCGATCGGATCTTCGCTCAAGAGGCGACGCTCGCCAATATCGATGGACTGCCAGGACACCGCGATGCCGGAGGAATTCGAGCGTCGATGTATAACGCGATGCCGATCGCCGCGGCGGAGATCCTCGCTCAATTCATGCGCGATTTCGCGAAGCGCTATGGCTGAGCCGATTGTGTAATCGTGGTTGGCGCGCTGGGCGCACTGGGTGAGCTTGGCGCCACGAGGATGCCTTGAATTCCCAAGATCACCATCTGCACGCTGATGCACACCAGAAGGAATCCCATGATGCGGCTCACCGCGGCCATGCCCGTCACGCCAAGCACGCGGATCATCCAGCGCATGCTCGAGAGCACCAGAAATGAAATGAACAGCGCGCCCAGAATTGCGGCGATGTCTCCAATCATGAGCGATGCGGTGCGGTGAGATTCGTCGGCCGCCTTGGTCAACACGAGTGTGAGTGCACCGGGGCCAGCGATCAGCGGCATCGCCAACGGAAAGAATGCGACATCCTTTCGAGTTCGATCTGCACGCTGTTCCTGGGGTGAAGAACGGGTGCTGTCATGCATGGACAGAAGGTCGAACCCGATCTTCAACAGAATCAAACCGCCAGCAACGCGCACCGCAGGAATCGTGATGCCGAAGAAGGTCATGATGAATCCGCCAATGAAATAGAAGACCGTCAGCAACGCGAGCGCATACAGATGGCCACGGCGAATCTGCGACATGCGTTGTTTATGGCTGTCCTGCTCGGTGATCGACGCGAAGATTCCAACATTGCCCAGCGGGTCAATGATCGCTATCAACGCGATCACTGTGGCGAGAAATTCAGTCACTGCAATGTTCACGCGCGCAGGTTATGGCAGCGGGCGAATCTTGAGGTCTCGAAATTCGATGGCCCTTCGAGTGCCAATGGAACCAACTGGAGTGCCGTTATAGACGGGAATGCCGCGGAAACAACGACATCGGTACATGCGTACGGGCGTCACTCTGACTTTTTATTCCTGACGCTTCCATGCAAGCGGCCCATGAGTCATCAAACGCTTCATAAGAAACTCCTTCTGGCTCTTGTGGGCCTTTTGGTTCGTTACCGATAAGCGGTGGTTACGCATTGAGGTGTCCGATCATGTCCACGAATCGAGTGGAAGTCCAGATTCTCCTTCCGGCCCACACCAGGAATCTCGAAGTCGGATTTCCGGCGACCGCGTCTTACGCCGTGTGCTACTCTGGGGTGTGCTGTTGACCTTCGTTCTGCCGTGCATTGCCTGGTTTCTCTGGAACCTGCTGATATGGCCACTCGTTCGATGACTGGCACCGGTGCGCCATCAATGTGGAGCCATCGCGCACCATGTGGCAAGTGTGGCTACTCATTGCAAGGATCGAACTCGCCTACATGCCCCGAATGCGGCGCTGATTGCCGCGAGCCCGAGCGTCCCGACGGGCCAAAAAAAATTAGACTTCCGATAGTGCCTGGGTGGTATGTGGCGTTGCCGATCGCGATCGTACTCCTGGTCCTTGTGGTCGTGGTGCTAGTTCTTCGCCCGATCGGCTGATCGGAGTCAGGGGCGATCCACTCGCGATGGAGATGACCAGGTGACACGAGTGCGCTGAAAAGGTCCTCCCCCTCGATCACTCGCCACGAAATGGCATCACTCGTCACCAGTGACAGGTGGTCTCTGGTCTTGTCCCCAATTTAGGTATATTTTTAGCGCGAGAAAATACTGGTCAATTGAGACCTCGTTGCGCTCATCGCGTTGGCATCGCCGAGTGTGCGCGGCGGCAAATGGGATGTGGAAGCGGAGGTGGAGTCGGAAAGGGAATCAGGGAGTCCTCGCGGCACGGAAGCCGCTGCCGGCGCTGCCGTAGGGGTAGGCGGCCGAGTTGAGGCTACGGTACGACCCGCGGCAGTACTGGGAGCTGGAGCCGCTGTCCTTAGGGCTACCGTACCAACCGCCGCCGCGCAACAGGCGGTAGGGGCCGCCGTATGACGGGCCACCACCCGTGCTGGTCATCACATGTTGATCGAACACATCGACGGTTCCGGATGACGGACCCGGGGGGTTCGTAGAGGGTGACGAGGAATAGTAAGTATCTCTATACAAATCATTGACCCACTCCATAACATTACCACTCATGTCATACAGACCAAGTGCGTTGGCTATCTTGCCGCCGACTGCGTGAGTCTGGTTTCCCGAGTTTGAGCCGTACCACGCGATATTCCCAAGCAGTGCACCATCATTCGTGCCGTTGTGAAACGCGGTGCGCGTCACTGCCGTTCCCAGCTGCGCGCGATATGCATATTCCCACTCCGCTTCGGTCGGCAAACGCATGCCTGTCACGGCGTTGAACGACGCAATCGAGTCCCACGAGACCATCTCCACCGGTCGACTCACGGCGTCGGGGTAACTGGCTCCTTGGAACTGACTCGGATTTCTTCCCATCTTCGCCGTCCACTGTGCTTGAGTCACTTCATAGCGGCCGAGATAGAACGCATTTGTCAGCGTCACGGCGTGCTTGGGGTTCTCCCTGATGTTGCACTCATACTGAAGCGACGGCGTGCAACCCATCGTGAACGAACCTGGCGGAATCAACAGCATTTCGATGTTCGTGCCAGTGTCCTTCACCCGCCAAGCAAACCCCGACGCGACAATCGCCGCGCGCATGGCGGGATCGGTCACAACTGCAGGATCGGGGGCTGCCTCGATGAGTGTGGCCCAAGATGGCGTGATGACCGTGACCGCCGTGACCATATCCTTGGAGCCCGTCACAACAACCGTTGCCGCGACTCCATCGCCAGAAAGGTCGTCGGTCACGATCCAGCGTCCGTCGGTTGCCACGGCTGTGGTTGATGCAAGCAATGTCGCCAGAAGTGCGCCGCATCCAAGATGGGAAATAAACCTCGTCATAAACCTCATCATAGTATCCCCGATTCTGCCCTCATGAGAGGGCGTTTTGTTTGCGCAGGCTGTAACCCGAACACTTATATAACAGGCTACATGCTAGTCAGATTTGGCGAATGTCAAGGCATAAAGACGAACATTTTGTCACAATTTATTGGTCGTAAATGGCGTTGGTGTCCGCGCTGGGTGGATGTCCACGAACCAATGGGTTGGACGAACACTCCGTGTGGTGGCATCGCCGATTTGCGGGGCGGCGCGGGGAGTCGGAGTCGGAACGGGTAAAGGAAAAAGAGTAGATGGAATATAGGGAGAGGGAATCAGGGAGTCCTCGCGGAACGGAAACCGAGGTAGTTGAGAGCGTTGTCAGGCGTGCTATAGTAACGCTGCGACCCGCGGCAGCCGTTGGAGGTGCCGCTCCAACAGCCGCCGCGCAACACACGGTTGGGGCCGGACGGCGGACCTGTGGGGTTCATGGCGGAGGCCGAGGAGTATAAGCCATACCAGTCCTGACACCACTCAAACACATTGCCACTCATGTCATGCAGGCCAAGCGCGTTGGCTGCCTTGCCGCCGATTGCGCAAGTCTGGTATCCCGAGTTTGAACCATACCACGCAATATTCCCAAGCAGTGCGGCATCATTCGTGCCGTTGTGAAACGCTGTGCGAGTTCCTGCCGTTCCCGGCTGCGCGTGATATGCATACTCCCACTCCGCTTCGGTCGGCAAACGCATGCCTGTCGCGGTGTTGAACGACGCAATCGTGGTCCACGAGACCTGCTCCACTGGCCGAGTCGCGGAGTTGGGATAACTGGCTCCTTGGAAGGCACTCGGATTGCTTCCCATCTTCGCCGTCCACTGCGCCTGAGTCACTTCATAGCGGCCGAGATAGAACGCATTTGTCAGGGTCACGGTGTGCCGGGGGTTTTCGTTGTCGGAGTGCTCATACCCAAACCAACCCGACGCCGTGCAACCCATCGTGAACGAACCTGGCGGAATCAGCAGCATTTCGATGTTCGTGCCGGTGTCCTTCACACGCCACGGCAATCCAGTTGCAATGATCGCATCGCGAAGGACAATATCGGTTACAACCGCTGGGTCTGGCAATTGCTCGAGAACCGTGTACCAAGGCGTTGTGTAAGTAAACCCGCCCACCGCCGTCGCCGTACCCTTCGATCCGGAAATCACAACCGTTGCCGCGCCATCCGAGCCTGCAGGTGTCACCGCAGTCACCGTGGTGGGCGAAACCACAACAACATTGTTCGTCGCAACACCGCCAACGGTCGCACTCGTAAAGATCTCAGCTCCTATGTTGGCCGGCTCATTGGGCTTGATCGGGTCTGGTTCGCGGGGAACGGGGCATGTGGCTGGTGCAGATGTCCACAATGCCTTCGTCCACGATGCCTTGTTGTCGTATCCCACGCGTGCCAGGATTGCGGGTCCATCCAGCGTCACGGTGACTGCCCCATTCGGCTTCGTTTCGCAGATAAGAGATAACCACCACTGAACACTCCACTCGCCGTTCGGCAGTTGGATTGCGCGATCTTCTGCGAACAACGGGTTAATCAGGAGGTGCAAAAATTCTTCCTCTCGCGGCCCATATACTGTTATCCAATTTGGTGCCAGCGGGATCGTTGCGCCACCGGGAGCGGTGAGTGTTGCCAAATCTCTGGGCCGAGTCAGCCCATCGCGGCCCAAGCGCTTAGCGACACGACAAACGAGCTCGAGCGGTTGCCCTTGGACAACAATCTCAAACTTAAGGTGCCAGCATCCCGGGCGATACGGCGCTGGTCCAAGCCGCGTGCATCGCTTCACGACGACCGAGCAGTGATCAGTAGGAGGGTCGACCGGGTGTACCCCTGGAGATATGCTGGTCGGTCTGATGGAGTGGCCGGACACGGCGGATGTGAAAATGATGACGAAGGATCCCGCGATCCACAAGGCAGAGAGTCGGTTGCTGCAACTCATTGCGACAGGTTCCCGCCGCACACGGTGGATCTGCATTCTGACTGGACCATGCCGCCGGTACAGCACTCCCCTCTCGCCAATTCGTGGCAACAAGCGAGGCAAAGATCAGTGCGGCCTTGCCATACGGCTGCTGCGCTGTCGCAGGCCGCCACGCAGCAGGGGCTCAAGTCGCCCGCCACCGCGCAATTTCTTTCGACATTGTAGGCCTCGAGCTCCATGCAAATGCGATTCCTTGGGTCACGCCAGCGTTCCCAGAATAGGCTGCAATTACCTCTGAATAGACCGAGTTGGCACGCTTGAGCCGCGTGCACCAGTTCGTGAGCCAATACTGCGCAAAAGTTGACTCCTGCTCGGTCGCAAATGATAATATTTACGGCTACCTCGTTGTCATTGCAAATCGGGATGGCGAAGCCTCCAACACCATCTAGGCTTGGTTCTAGGCACGGCGAGCAGTAGATGCGGCCCATGATCACGCTTGTCCCAACGGTTGAGCATCTAGCCAAAAGTTTCGCGGCCTTATCGAGGGCGTCGGCAGCGGGGCCATTATTAGTGAGGCAGTCGATGATCCGGTCGGCACACGGACCGGGCAAGGTATTGATGATGCCGCCCGGGAGAAGCTCTCCACCTGGAACTACTGGCTCGACGCTCGACATTATCACCGCTACTAGCTCGCTCGTGGCGACGATCTCGATACAGAGCGACTCCTCAAGCGCCTGCACGGTATACGAACTCCCAGTGCATTCACTCGGAGTGCTTGCGATCGTGGAATAAAGCATGGTTCCGCTGTTCTGCAAGACCACGCTGATATCTGCGGCATCAACAACTCCGTCGAAGTTCACATCGCCGTCGATAGCGCCATCGGGTGACGGCGTCCCCAAGGAATCAACCACCTTTACGATGTCGAGCGAGTCTACGGTTAGATTTCGATCCGTGTCTCCTTCGGCAGCCTCGAGCACGGTGGGCGTTCCGGCGCGCCGTCCGATGCCGATCAGCGCACCAGTGATGCTCTGGTAAACGAACGAGCGGGATTCGATCTCGCCAGCCTCGTTTATAACCAAGGCTGCGACACGCAGGTCAGGCATCTGGTCGCCATCAAGGTCATAAATCCCCGCGACATCGGTGCCGAACGCTGTCGTCACCACTCCTGTGGGCGGCTCGACGAAGAATTGCAATCGGGTCGTGGTGATGAATGGTTCAGCGACATCCGCGAAGGGCCCGTCGATCAGATAGGCTCTCTTTTGGCCG
>Ga0335396_10005611_pt1 | contig 12877 bp, 13 predicted proteins | sample FRY02_FD_205743 | JGI IMG/M metagenome (GOLD analysis project Ga0335396, IMG submission 205743) | Freshwater microbial communities from Lake Fryxell liftoff mats and glacier meltwater in Antarctica - FRY-02 (spades assembly) (version 2) | ecosystem: Environmental > Aquatic > Freshwater > Ice >... | reverse complement strand
GGGCTTGCTGTTTTATCGGTTGCTTCAGCAAGCGGTCATCACGAAGCCGATGACTTACGCGAGAATTGTTAAAATGCCAAAAAAGTCAGAAAGCTGACACCTATGGAGCTAAAGGGATACCCCATAAAAACAGACAGGAGTCGGCCATGCCGAAAATGATCGTCTCTATTGACGGTGTTGTGATTAAGGAAGTCCAGTTGACCAAGGATCGTACCTCCCTGGGTCGGCGTTCTTATAACGACATCGTCATCGACAACCTGGCAGTCAGTGGCGAGCATGCCGCTTTACAAATGTCGGGCAATGAGGTGTATCTGGAAGACCTTAACAGCACCAACGGTACTTACGTCAATGGCAAGGCTGTCAAAAAGCAGCTATTGCAAAACAGCGATACGGTTGAGATAGGCAAGTACAGGATCAAATACATCAATGAGCTCGAGGGTGCCGGCCTCAATGCGACTATCAAGGTCATGTCCGGCGCTGCCGCTGGCCGGGAAGTGGCGCTGGTCAAGGCGGTCACAACCATAGGCAAGTCGGGTGTCGCGGTAGCGGCCATTACCAAAAGACCGCATGGTTTTGTAGTGGCCCACGTAGAGGGTGTCGACAGGCCGTCACTGAACGGAACCCCCATCGGTACAGAACCCGTGACGCTCAAAAATGGCGATGTGCTTGAGCTGGCAGGTACACAAATGCAATTTGTGCAGCATTGACCATCTGATTTTTTACTGCTGGAGTACGCCATGACATGGTTTGACGGATTTGAGCAGCGCAGTTTTGAGGTGAATGGCGCGTCCATCAACGCGCGGTTTTCGCACACCACGCCGGGTGATGCGCTACGCCCTGCGCTGCTGCTTTTGCACGGCTTTCCGCAGTCGCATGTGATGTGGCATCGGGTGGCAAAACAGCTTGCCAAGCATTATTTTCTGGTCATGCCTGACTTGCGTGGCTATGGCGATTCATCCAAAACGCCGGGCTTGCCGGACCACAGCAATTACAGCAAGCGCAACATGGCGCATGACATGGTGGCGGTGATGGACGCGCTGCATGTCGGCGACTTCTTTTTGTGCGGCCATGACCGGGGTGGCCGGGTGGCACACCGGCTGGCGCTGGACTATGCGGCCCGCGTCAAAAAGCTCTGCGTGATTGACATCGCGCCCACGCTTGACATGTATGAGGGCACCAGCATGAGCGCGCCCTACATGGACTTTGCGCGGGCCTACTACCACTGGTTTCACATGCTGCAGAGCGCGCCACTGCCCGAGATCATGATGGGGGCCAACCACCGGGAAACCGCTGTGGCCTACCTGCACGCCAAGCTGGGCGGCTGGGGCAGTGCAGGCCTTGGCTACATCGAGCCGCAGGCACTGGCTGAATACGAACGCTGCTTTTGCAATGCCGAGGCACTGCACGCGGCCTGCGAAGACTACCGCGCCAGCGCCGGCATTGATTTAAAACACGACCGCGAAAGCCGCGAGCATGGCCACAAGATAGCCTGCGATTTGCTGGTGCTGTGGGGCGAACGCGGTGTGGTCAATCGTTTGTTTGATCCGTTGGCCTTGTGGGGTGCGCAGTGCAATGGCGAGGTATCAGGTCACGCCATGCAAGCCGGGCACTTCATACCCGAAGAGCAGCCTGAGGCGGTTGCGCAGGCGTTGCAGCGGTTTTTCAATTAGGGCACCCTTAATCCGAGCCGTGGCATTTCTTGTACTTTTTACCGCTGCCGCAATGGCAAAGATCGTTGCGCCCCGGCGTGGCTTCAACGCGCAGCGTTTCAACTTTCGGCCCCATGGTTTTCCACAACTCGCGCAGGTCATACACCGCCCATATCGCTTCGCCAAACGCATTCAGCCGGGCAATGCTGGTACTGGGCACGCCGTCTTCGCTGAGGGGTGAAATTTCGGCTGCTGCGTTGTCGTCTTCAGTCATGGCGACGATGGCATCCAGCGCTTCGTCCAGCCACTTGGCGGCATCCTTGTCGCGCGGTGTGGCCCACTCGTCGGGCCAGCTTTCAACGGCAAACATGAAGCCAAGCGCCCACACTTGCGCGAAGGCGGGTAGGTCTTCATCCTTGAACTCGGCTTGCTCATCAGGCGTCATCTCGGCCACTGCACCGCGTATGTCCATGACTTCGGGGTGGTAGCAGTTGTCGTCTTCAAGTGACTCGACTTTTGCATCGAGTGCAGTGGCAACCTCAGCCCAACGCTGCCCCCAAAGTGTCAGGAAGCGCTCACCTTGCGTAGCGTCGGCAAACGAGCCGCCTTCGGCATCAGGCTCTTCACCTTCGCCAGGTGTCGCTAGCAAAACGGGCAGGTATTCGTCGGCAGCGATGGGCCGACGCGAGCAGATAACTGCCGCCATAAAACCTTCACAAAACTCCCACTGCGGGGTTTCGTCATAGCGGCAACGCAGGTCGTCAAGGATGGCATCAAGCTCATCGAAGGCTTCGATTTCTAAGAAAGGTGCGATAACGGGGACGATAGCGGGGTCAGAATTCATGGAACAGGGATGGCTGAACGACACGGGGCGCTCTTATGATGCAAAGTGTATCTGCCGCGCAAGATCGTCGGATAAAACCGGCAGCCCACACCCCAAAGGACTGCGCCGCCGACTCGCAAGCCGCAGTATGACATCGTTCATGCGGAGTCGCCTATCATCCCCGGTCCAAGCGCAAGTGGAGCCAAACCACGCTTGCTCTGCGATCTGATGTTGGCAGCAACACATCGCCCCGTCTGAATTGCTGAGAGACGTTGAGCGGCGGCTAAAAATCGGTGTGGAAAGTCGACTTTGGTAATCGAACGATTACAATGACTGCATGTACCAAATAAAGCGCACGGAGGAATTCACGCAATGGCTTGATGGACTGAAAGACCGCATGACCCGCATCCGCTTGACCCGGCGGTTAGACAAGGCGCAGCGCGGCTTGTTGGGTGATGTGGCCCCGGTGGGCGAGGGCGTTTTTGAGATGCGCGAGTTCTTTGGCCCCGGCTGGCGTATGTACTACGTGTTGCATGGCGAGGTGCTTATCGTGATGCTGGGTGGTGGCGATAAGTCCACCCAGCAAGCTGATATTGCTGCTGCTGTTTTGTTGTCTAAATCCCTTGAGGAGTGAGTCGCTATGACCCAAAAAATTAAAATCGCTAGCCTGCCAGATTTCGACCCCGCCGAGCACCTCAGAGACGATGAGGACATCGCCGCCTACTTGACCGTGGTGATGGAAGAGGGTGATGCTGCCGAACTGGCGCACGCCTTGGGCATTGCGGCACGCGCCCGTGGCATGGCTCAGGTGGCACGCGATTCGGGCATTAGCCGTGAGGCGCTGTACAAGGCGCTGCGCGCTGATGCAACGCCTCGTTTTGAGACAATTTCTCGCGTGTGCAAGGCACTTGGTGTGCGCTTGGTGGCACAGGCGGTGAAGTAGGCGCCATAAATTAAATAGCTGGCTGTACCCGAACATCTTGGCCCAGCAGTCTTCTTTTCATTGAAAGTACGGCTTTATCCTTGCTTAAAAGCATGGCTTTGTGGGTGACGGCAAGGTCAATGAACTTCTGGTCGTCTGCATCGCTGCAAGTCACGCTGGCTTTGGGGGCGACGGCAACGATGCGCGCATGTTTGTCGAAAATTGTCAGTACGTCGTCGGCAAGCAGTTTGCACAAAACCAGTCGCGTTACGATTTGCGGGTAGGCCAGCACCCGGGCCAGCTCGTCACGCATCGGCTGGGTGGCTAGCCAGTTGAGCTGGTTTGCGCCTGTTGCGTCTAGCGCGTGTTGCAGCGGTGTGGTTGCTGGGTCTTTGAAAACGAGCAGGTCGAGGACTATGTTGGTGTCTATGACGATGTGGGTCATTCTGCAACCGTTTTTCGCCGCGCCGAACCAGCCACCATGTCAAAGCGGAACAGGCGGCATTCGATCGGGCCGTTCCACATCGGCACGCGGCGCGATTCTTTCAGGCGCATCTTGTTCGGCAGCTTGAGGTCTGGCGTGAGCACGTGGGCGGTCCAGCCAGCGTAGTTTTTCTTCCAGTGCGTGGCCAGTTGCGCAAAGAAGTCGGACACCTCTTCACCGGTTTCTGAGACCGCTCGTTCGCGCGGGGGGTTGTGGCCGCGCTGTGAAGGTTGTGCGCGCTCTTGTTCAAGGGGCAGGCCGAACTCGTCAATACGCTCTCCATTGAATACGCCTTGAAACTGAGAGCGACGACTACTGCCTTCGTTCGATGAAACACCCGCAACACCGGCCACCTCAATACGCTCGCCATACGGCGGATTGAGCAGCATCACGCCCGCAGTGCCATCGGCCGTGGGCGGCAACCGTTGCAAGGCATCACCGCCCCTGAACTGCACGGCGTTGGCGACGCCTGCGCGCTCGGCATTGCGCTCGGCAAAGTCCACCATCCGGAAAGACACGTCGCTACCAAATACTTGCGCCGTCGGCTCGGTGATGGCGGCCTCGGCCTGGTCTAACAAGCCTTCCCAGACATGCGGCTGGAAGGGTAAATACTTTTGAAAGGCAAAGCGGCGGTTGATGCCGGGTGCGATGTTGCAGGCCATTTGCGCAGCTTCAATCGCAATCGTGCCGGAGCCGCAGCACGGGTCATACAGCGGCACGCCTTGCTTGCACAACTCGTTCCAGCCGCTAGCTGCAATCATGGCGGCGGCCAGTGTTTCTTTCAGCGGCGCATCACCCTTGTCTTCACGCCAGCCGCGTTTGAAAAGCGGCTCGCCCGAGGTGTCGATGTAGAGGGTGACGCTATCGACCGTCAGATGCACGTAGATGCGTACATCGGGCCAGCGCGTATCAACGTCGGGACGCACATCGTTGAACTTGGCGCGAAAGCGGTCGGCCACCGCGTCCTTGATTTTGAGAGCCGCAAAGTTCAGGCTGGTCAGCGGGCTGTGCTGCGCCGTGATCTCGACCTTGAAGGTCTGTTTGGGCGTAAACCAAATCTCCCACGCCACGCTGGCTGCGGCGTTATAAAGGTCTTGCTCACTGCGGTACTGGTTGTGCGCCAACTCAATCAGCACGCGCTGGGCCAGGCGGCTGTGCAGATTGAGCTGCAAGGCTTCACGCCATGAGCCCTGCAACTGCACACCGGCCCGCCAGGCTTTGCCGTCAATGCCGGTGATGCGTTTGACCTCAGTGGCTAGCAGTGCCTCAACACCAGCGGCGCAAGGTAAAAATAGTTGGAGCTGGTTCATAGTGATTTACGCAGATTGGTCGGTGCAATACGCAATGCTTCACGGTATTTGGCCACTGTACGCCGCGCGCATTCAATCCCCTGCTCTTTCAGCATTTCAGAAATCTGGTTGTCGCTGAGTGGTTTTTTCAAGCTTTCTGCGGCGACGAATTGTTTGATAAGTGCCCGCACTGCCGTGCTTGATGCGTTGCCACCGGTTTCGGTGCCAAGAGCTGATCCGAAAAAGTATTTCAGCTCAAACGTACCGAACGGCGTGTTCATGTATTTGGCTGTGGTGACACGCGAAATAGTGGACTCATGCAGGCCCAGCTGGTCGGCAATCTCGCGCAGCACCAGTGGGTGCATGGCTAACTCGCCATGGCTGAAAAAGTTTTTTTGCCGCTCGACAATCGCCGTACTGACGCGCAGTATGGTGTCAAAGCGCTGCTGGATGCTCTTGATAAACCAGCGTGCCTCCTGCAGGCGCTGCTGCAACGCCTGCCCGTTCTGACCCTTGTTCTGCTTGAGCGCATTGGCATAAATGTCGTGTACCCGCAGGCGCGGCATCACGTCGCTGTTTAGCGTGACCTTGAAGCCCCGGCCTGCCTTGACGACGATGACATCTGGCACGACAAGGTTGAGCTCAACATTCACAAAACGGCGGCCCGGCTTGGGATCGAGCCGGCCTATCACGGCCATCGCACCTTTGATGACCGTATCGGGGTAGCCGCACAGTTGCGACAGGCGCTTCACATCGCGCCTGGCAAGCAGCTCTATGGGCTGCTTGCAGATGGCCATGGCGACGCGGGTTTCATCGCAGTCCTTGCAGTCGAGCAATTGCAGGCCCAGGCATTCGGCAAGATTACGCGCGCCCACACCGGCTGGCTCCATGTGGTGCAGCAGCTTGAGCGCCATGGCAAAGTGTTGCTCCAGTTCTTCGGTCTGGTCAATATCGCCCTTTGCCAAGCCGGATGCCAGAGAAGCCAGGCTGTCTTCCAGGTAGCCGTCGTCGTTGAGCGACTCGATCAAAAAATGCAGGGCTGCGCGGTCAATGCTTGACAGGCGCAAACTGAGCGACTGCCGATGCAGGTGATCTTGCAATGACTCGTGGCCGCGTGCCAGGTCTGATGCCTCGGTATCGCCTTCATCATTGTTATTTTTACGCGCCGGTGCTTCGCCACCCCATTCGCTGTCGTCGGCTGCGGACTCGACCGAGCCGTCACCTTCCCAGCTGTCTTCCAGTTTGGGCTCAGAACTTATTTCAGGCGTGGTTTCAGATTCATTTGAGGCCGTAGTGCTTGATTCATGCGCAGTGCCTGCCATCGAATCAGTAGCTGACTCGAACTCCTGAATGGCCTGGCTAACAGGTGTGTTGACATGATCCAGTCCAAACTCTTCCCGCGCCGCAGCCTCTTCGGACAATTCGAGAAACGGGTTTTCGTCGAGCATCTGTTCGACCTCCTGGCTGAGTTCCAGGGTGGAAAGCTGAAGCAGACGAATCGACTGTTGCAACTGCGGCGTGAGCGCCAAATGCTGCGAAAGGCGTAGTGATAGACCCGGCTTCATCACATCCTGAAGTGTTCGCCCAAATAGACCCGTCTTACATCGGTGTTATTCACAATCTCTGATGGTGTGCCTTTGGCCAGCACATGACCGTCGCTGATGATGTAGGCGTGGTCGCAAATGCCTAGCGTTTCGCGCACGTTGTGGTCGGTTATCAGAACGCCAATACCGCGCGATTTCAAAAATCCGATGATGCGCTGGATCTCGATCACGGCAATCGGGTCAATGCCGGCAAAGGGTTCGTCGAGCAGAATAAACCGCGGCTGGGTCGCCAGCGCGCGGGCGATCTCGACGCGGCGGCGCTCACCGCCTGACAGTGACAGCGCGGGCGAGTCACGCAGATGGTCTACCCGCAGGTCTTTCAGCAGCACATCAAGTCGCTCGTTAATGACACCGAGGGCCAGCGGTTTGCCCTCAACGCCCAGCTGCAGCTCAAGTACAGCGCGCACGTTTTGCTGAACCGAGAGTTTGCGGAAAATCGACGCCTCTTGCGGCAGGTAGCTCAGGCCGAGGCGGGCTCGGCGGTGAATCGGCATGTGCTCAATCGAGTTGCCGTCAATCGTGATCTCACCCGCATCAGCCCGCACCAGGCCCACAATCATGTAGAAAGATGTCGTCTTGCCCGCACCGTTGGGGCCGAGCAGGCCCACCACCTCGCCGCTTTGTACGGCCAGCGAGACATCCTGCACCACCTTGCGGCTGCCATAGGATTTTTGCAGCCCGGTGGCCACCAGTCGGCTGGGCGCTGGCTGGCTGGGGGCTGGCATTGCGCTGGCGGTGAGAATGGCCGAGGCCTCTGCTGCACCCATTGCGGCGCTGGCGTTTGAAAATCCCTGTTCCATTTCAGCCTTACTTCTTGCCGCTTGCGCCCAGCGCAGGGCTTGAGCGCAGGCTGGGCGAAGCGCCGACGGCTGGCGTTGAAACGGGAGCACTACCAACAGCAGGCAGCGCATTGCGCGGCGACAGCAGCGAGCGGACGCGGCCAGTCGGGTTGGTGAGCGAGCGGTTTTGCGGACCGCCATCAACCGTGAACACATCGGTCACGTTGTCGTACTTGATCTGCGAGCCGCTTGACTCATCCGTCAGTTGCGCACCCTTGTAGCGGCGCAGCACCGCCTGGCGGATGAATTTGACAACGTCAGTACGGCTGTCGTAGTCAATCCGCTCGCCCTCGCCTTCAATAAATTCGTCCAGGCCTTCGCGCTTTTTACGGTAAAAAGCCAGCTTGCCGGGGGCGGCCAGCACGGTGGCCTTCTGGTAGCCCTCGGGGTCTTGCTCCACATCGACACGCTCGCCGCGGATGATGATGCTGCCCTTGGTAATGACCACGTTGCCCGTAAAAACGCTGGTTTGCTTCAAATCGTCGTAGCGCAGGGCATCTGACTCTGCGTTCATGGGCATGTCCCGATCCGACGTTTCGGCCCGGGCGGAACCCAGGACAAACGCTGCAACGGCGCAGGCGGCGATCAATAGGGACTGTGGGTATTTCATAAAGGCACGAATCTTGCTGCTTATAATTGTTTTTGATTGTAGCCACCCAATTTCCCTGAACCAGCGGTGACAAGCGGTCTTGCCAATAAAAACCCGCCGGATCAGGGCGGGGGGTTATTGGGGTCAGGGTTATTGGGGTCAGACACCAATTTCGCTGCGGTGCGAAGCACCGCCCCCGAAGGGCGAGCCGAAGGCTAGTCGAATTTGGGCTCTGACCCCAAAAACCCCCCTTTATTTGCTTTTTCGAACCGTGCCAACTAGGTAATCGGTCACCCCCAGTGCGCGCTCCATGCTGCCGGCCTGGCTGCCGTCGGTGTAGAAGCGGCCGGCAATGCCAAGGGCCGGAACGCCCTGCACCTTGTACTGGTCCTGCAACTGCGTGGCCTTGCGCACCTTGGTGACGATGGGGAAGGAGTTGTAGGCTTCGACAAACTTGGCCTTGTTGATGCCCTGCTTTTCAACCCACGCCGCGATCTGGTCGCCATTGGTGAGTGCTTGCCGCTCGAGGTGAATGGCGTTGAAGACCTTCATCTGCATCTCATCGACCTTGCCCATGCTTTCAAGCACGTAATACAAGCGTTGCTGCGGCTCAAAGTCTGGCCTGAACGACACCGGCACGCGCCGGATGGCCACGTCTTTCGGCTGCTTTTTAATCCAGCGTTCCAGTTGCGGCTCGAAGGCGTTGCAGTGCGAGCAGCTGTACCAGAAGAACTCGACCACCTCGATCTTGCCGGCAGGTGCCTCAGTGGGCGCTGCTTTGTCCAGCGTGAGGTAGTCGGTACCTTCCTTGGGCGCTTTGCCCTGCGCCAGCGCCGCGCCAGAAAACCCGAGACTGGCGGCTGTAGCGCTTGCTGTGGCGGCTACCGCCGATATTGAAAACTCACGTCGTTGCATTGATTTCTCTCCTTAATATTTCACACATTGAGTGTTGGATGTTTTGCGCCGAAAAAGTTCAAAGCCGATTAAAGGGCGCTTCTAGAAATTCAGATTTTCGGGATGAAGTGCAAGGCGCACGGAGCGCAGGAACCGGAACGTACTTCAGGTACGTGAGGATTTCGAGCACCGCGCAACGCCGCAATTCGCCCGAAAAATGAATTTATGGAAGTGCCCTTAAGTGGCATCAGCGCTGCACCCGCACCAGCGCGGTTTCAATCGCGTTGCTGTCGAGCTTTTCCTTGGTTTTATCGGCATCGTCTTTTTTGTCAAATGGACCAAGGCGTACGCGGTAAACGGTTCTGCCAGATTGCTCACGCTCCGTCACCTTGGCTTGATACCCCATCAGTGACAGCTTGGCGCGCTGCTGCTCGGCCTCTTCAGGCGAGCGGAAAGCACCCGCCTGAATGAAGTAGCTGAAAGGATCGGCACCAGCGCTGGCCACGTCAGTATCTGGCTTGGGGGCTGACTTGGCCTTTGCCAGGTCACCCAGCGGGTCGTTTGAAGCCGCTGCCTTGGCAGTACTCAGGGCATCTGCTGCTGGCGCTGCATTTTCTGCCGGGGGCGCAGTGCCTACCGAGCCAGAGGCTACAGCAGAAGGACGGGCCGGATTTTTACCCGCCAGCGGGGTGTTCGGGTTCCAGTCCTTGTTCTTTTTGGCTTCAGCGGCATCGTTTTCAGCACTGTGCGACTGGCTTTTGTTCAAAAATGGTACGGGCACCTTGGTCACGTAAACCGCCACTGCCAGCGCCGCACCCAGGCCCAGCAGCCCGCCAATGATGATGCCCAGCAGCGTGCCGCCGCGTTGTTTGTTCATAGTCAGCATTGTGATTTTGGTCGAGTGCGTCATTCTGAGGCCATCTTTTGTGGATTCACATTTTGCGGGGCGCGCTAACACCCAGCACAGCCAAGCCATTGTGCAACACCTGCGCGGTCGCCGCGACCAACGCCAGGCGCGCGGTTTTAACCACCGCATCGTCCACCAGAATGCGCTCGGCATCGTAATAGCTGTGGTAGCAGGCGGCCAGCTCGCGCAGGTAAAAGGCCACGTCGTGCGGTGCAAACCCGCTGGCGGCGTTGGTCAGCATGTCGGGGTATTTGGCGATCAGCAGCATCAGCGCTTGCGCCTGCGGGCTGTCGAGTGGCGACAGATCAGCGCCCTTCAGGTCTGCCACCTCGCCGCCCCAGCTCGATAACACCGAGCAGATGCGCGCATGGGCGTACTGCACGTAATAGACCGGGTTTTCGTTGTTCTTGCTCAGGGCCAGGTCGATGTCGAAGACATACTCGGTGTCGGGCTTGCGGCTGAGCAGGAAAAAGCGCACCGCGTCCTTGCTGGTCCATTCGATCAGGTCGCGCAGCGTGACGTAGCTGCCGGCGCGCTTGGAAATCTTCACTTCCTCGCCATGGCGCACCACACGCACCATGGTGTGCAGCACGTAGTCGGGGTAGCCTTGCGCAATACCGGCACCGGCCGCCTGCAGGCCGGCGCGCACGCGGGCGATGGTGCCGTGGTGGTCCATGCCCTGGATGTTGATGGCCTTGGTGAAACCGCGTTCCCACTTGGCCAGGTGGTAGGCCACGTCGGGCACAAAGTAGGTGTAGCTGCCGTCGCTTTTTTTCATCACGCGGTCTTTGTCGTCGCCGTAGTCGGTCGATTTGAGCCACAGCGCGCCGTCCTGCTCGTAGGTCTTGCCGGCGATTTTTAGTTTGGCGACGGTGGCTTCGACGCGGCCTGAGGTATACAAGCTCGACTCAAGGTAATAGTTGTCGAACTGCACCGAGAAGGCCTTCAAATCCAAATCCTGCTCGTGCCTCAAATAGGCAACCGCGAATTGGCGAATCGAATCAATGTCACGAATATCACCTGATGCGGTGAACTCACGATCATCAGATTTGACGGTTTTTTTAGCCAGAAAATCGTCTGCGATATCCTGAATGTAGCTGCCGTTGTACGCCACCTCCGGCCAATCTTTATCGCCCGGTTTGAAGCCTTGCGCACGTGCGAGGGTGCTCATTGCCAGTGTATGGATCTGCACGCCCGCATCGTTGTAATAGAACTCGCGGTAAACGTCCCAGCCCTGGGTGGCAAACAGGTTGCAGATCGCGTCGCCCAGCGCCGCCTGTCGGCCGTGGCCCACATGCAGCGGGCCGGTCGGGTTGGCCGAGACGAATTCGACGATCATCTTGCGCTGGCCGGCATCGGGCTGGGTGCCGTAGGCCGCGCCGGCCTGGAGCACCTCGCGCACAGTGGCCTGCTTGGCGGCAGGCTTGAGGCGGATGTTGATAAAGCCCGGGCCGGCAATCTCCACTGTATCGACCCAGCGCTCAAAAGCCGGGGCCCGCAGCAAAGCGGCGCGCAGGTTTTCCGCCACCTGGCGCGGGTTGAGCCTGAGCGGTTTGGCCAGCTGCATGGCGGCCGTGCAGGCCAGATCGCCATGTGCCGCCACCTTGGGGGACTCAAAAGCAGCGCTGGCGCCGGCGCCGGGGGAAAATTCTTCCAGCCCGGCGGCCAGGGCCGCAAGCAGGTCTTGTTTAATCGAGAGCATCGGGCGATTTTACGGTGAAGGGCGGCGGGACCCAGGCCGACGGCGGGGCCGCCCGTCCCAAGTCGGCCAGTCGCCCCAGCGCCCTTCTTACTTGCCTGAAGCCGTGAGCTTGGCAAACTGGCTCAGCACATGCCGGGTCCAGTAAGCGATGTCGTACTTCTGGACATGGGCCCACAGCCGCTGCATGCGGGCGAGGCGCTCCTCCTCCGGCATGTCCAGCGCCCGGTCAAGGGCGTCGTCCATGGAACTGCGGCTGAAGGGGTTGACCAGCACGGCATCATCGAGCTCCATGGCCGAACCCGCAAACTCCGACAACACCAGCACGCCGGACTCACCTTTTTTGGCCGCCACAAACTCCTTGGCGACCAGGTTCAGGCCATCGCGCAGGGGGGTGATCCAGGCGATGTCGGCCGCGCGGTAGGCGCAGACCACTTCCTCAAACGGCAGGGGCGTGGTCGAGAGCATGATGGGCAGCCAGCTCATGGTGCCGAAATGGCCGTTGATGCGTCCCACCAGCTGCTCGATCTTGCGCTGCTCAACCTTGTAGGCCTCCATGCCGTCGGCCGCCGACACCGTCACCAGCAGCAGCTTGACCCTTCCGGCCAGCTCGGGCCGCCGGTGCAACAGGCGGTCAAAGGCGTCGAGTTGCTGGCGCGTGCCCTTGGCGTAGTCCACCCGGCTGACCGACACGATCAGAATTTCAGCGTTCAGGTCGCTGCGAATTTTGGCGGTGCGGGCCAGACCGGCTTCGGATTCCACCACCGCCGAGATCAGCTCAGGGGTGGTGCCTATGGGCCAGGTGTCGATCAGGATGCTGCGCCCCTGGTAGTCCAGGCTGGTTGTCACCACGGGCTCGGACATGGCTTGCCCGGTGGTCTGCAGCGGCTCGGGCACGGGTACCTCATGCCGGGTGATGCCGGCGCGCAGGCCCTGGGCGACGGCGCAGAAGTTCTGGCTGTAGCGCGGAACATGGAAGCCGAGCATGTCGCAGGCCAGCAAGCTGTCGAGGATCTCGTCGCGCCAGGGCATGATATTGAACACATCGGGGCCCGGAAAAGGCGTGTGATGCAGAAAGGCGATCTTCAGGTCGGGGCGCAACTGGCGGATGAATTTCGGCACCAGCCACAGGTTGTAGTCATGCACCCACACCACCGCGCCCTGGGCGGCCTGCTCAC
>Ga0335396_10005610_pt1 | contig 12879 bp, 12 predicted proteins | sample FRY02_FD_205743 | JGI IMG/M metagenome (GOLD analysis project Ga0335396, IMG submission 205743) | Freshwater microbial communities from Lake Fryxell liftoff mats and glacier meltwater in Antarctica - FRY-02 (spades assembly) (version 2) | ecosystem: Environmental > Aquatic > Freshwater > Ice >... | reverse complement strand
ATTTCTAGGCGTAGTCATATCCGTAACTCCTTACGGGCCGGAAAGTGCCGACCCATTGTAACTGTCAACTGTGCCCTTATAGGGCGGTGTGGTGAGATCGTCGTCGTAATTCGCACGATCGAGGTTGAAACCGAGTGACCTCGGCGCGGAAACGCGCAGGTCCAGCTCGATAGAGTCGTGAAGTTTTTTGTAATACGCCCGCGTCAGATCGCCTTCCATGCCAAGCTGATCGAGTTCCGCCTGCGCAATACATGCTCGTCTGACCGTTTCATCGTGATCGCGACCAGCAAAGTGAATGTCATCGAGGTCCCAAAGGGCCTCTGGCGTTGCTCGCAGCGTGATATTGAGCGTCAATGCCTGCGATGGTGCCGGGTAGAAGACGGCCTCGAATCGTCTGCCGGATGCCGCTTCATTGCTCTCCATCGGCAATGCTCGGAACCCGCAATACGACGGAGTGCCCGTCGTGCCGCTCTGGCCGGTCCACATTTCTTCGATTCGCGCGACCGACACGACACGGACGTATGCCGACGTCGATTGATCGGACGCATAAGCCCAATCCCGATAAACCTCGCCCGAGAAATACCATGGCATGATGTACCGGTGTGTCTCAAGTTCAGTGTTGACGCCTTCCACAGCCGTCGTCCGAAACGTTAGTTCATAGTGCTGGCGCGTGAAGCTCCAGATGTGAACCTTGCCCGTGATTGGATCCACGATTGAAGACGCAAATCCCGCATAAGCATCATTGACGATGCGTTTGCAGCGATCGAGGTCGTGAGCGTTGACCGGCAGTTGAGCAATGCCCTCGTTGTCGTCTCCGTAATACGCGCAGCCAAGCTGTTCGGCCGTCCTGATGATCAGGTGGCGGAACCGAAGCGAGGATCGAGGCAGCGTCATGTTTCGGGCTTTGGGCATGGATTTCTATCAAGGCCAGCCCCAGCCCGGAATACACCGGGCTGGGGGCTTCAGGCGAGAATGAGATCAGATCAGATCGACATAACCGCTTCCCAGCGGTCGATGGTGATGGCCGTGGCTGCGGCACCGCCGATACCGGCGATCGCCATGTGCATTCCCTCGTCATTGTTGAACAGGTCGCTGGCATCAATCGAAGCCACAAGAGCACCTGTGGCGCAGTTGTATGTGCGAATTACCTTCGCACCGCTCGACACGGTCGTGCCGCTGTTGCGATTAATGACAAGGAAGCCGAGATCGACGTATGTATCGGCGACAAGCGAAACGCTCATGGCCGAAATTCGGTCGGTGCCATTGTCCTTGTTGTACGCGAAGTGAAGCGATCCATCGGTATCACCGTTGCTGATGAATCCGAAATAGTCGTCCAGCGCGCCGACAAGAGAGCCGTCCGAGATGGTGGAACCGTCGATCGCCAGTCCACAGAAGGTGTCGTTGTCGATAGCCGCCGACTTATAGCGCGATCGGAACCACGCCGTTCGTCCCGTCGAGAGCAGGAACGGAAGACTGGCAGCAACAGAAGCCATGCCACCGCCGCAAACCAGTTGGGCGATGGTGGTGGTGGCGGGGGTCAGGACCAATTCACCGACACCAGCCGATCCGTAGATCGCCGTCGCGTTAGTGCCAACCAATGTGTAGCCGGCCGCTGCAACTTCGGCGCTAGTCGCGCCTTCGGCGAGAATTGCGGTGTCGCCGAGGAAGTTATTGAAGTGACTCAGGCGATGCGTGAATTCATTGCTCGGACCAACATTCAGGTCGCCGAGCTGACACACGACTTCGCCGGCGGTGGCGCTGCGGTCACTTGCTTCCATCGAAAGTGCAACCGGCTGATTGCCGAACATCCAGCGGCCGAGCGCAAATTGATCGGGCAGAAGGCCGAGTGCGCTGCTTGCAGCGACGTTTTGATCGGTCCACGCAGTAATACCGCGAGTTCCGCGCTGCGGGCGAACGATCTTGATGTGCTGGCCATTGGTCTTGGCCGGGTATGCAGCGGCCACAATGCCGGCAAAGGCATTCAGATTTGAGAATGACGGCTTTTCGACATGGTAAGAACGATTCGCCACGGCTGTCGCATCGTGGTCATAACAAAGGGCATAGCCCTTTTTCAAAGCAACATCGCCGGTGAAAAATACCGGACGAATATCGATATTGTCGTTGTTGTAGGCAACTGCCATTGAATGAGACTCCTATGTTTGAAATAGCGATTACGCCCGCTGTGCGGCCCCACAATTAGGGCCGCACTTGCGTAATCAGCTTTGAATTACGAACTCGGGATCTGCTTGTGAAGTACCGCGCCACCCTCGCGCACGTTGTCGCAGAGGAACTGGAACATCGTGAAGAAGTAGGTCGTGTAAACGAGCGGCTGAGACCTGTCGTTGTACGGCCCGTCTTCACGGAAGAACTCGCCCTGCTGGCAGAACGTGCGGAAACGGCTGTGGTTGACGAAGTAAATCGGTTCGGGATTGAAAGCGGTGCCGCCACCATCTGCGACCGAGAAGCTGTCGAGCAGCTTGATCGGGATGATCGGCGTGCGCTTGAAGACGAGCGAATCGCCTTCGTACGGGCTGACGTCCGGGCCGAGGTTGTCGTTGCCGCTGGTCGCCATCGACATGTAATTGCTGGTGTTCGCCAGAGACATGTAAATGCGATAGTCGGTGAACGGGCGCTCCCCGGTTTCCTTGACGTTCCGAGGCATACGAAAGTCGAGGTTCAGCCAAAGCAGTTGCATTTGATTCACGAGATTGCTGTTGAACCCCGTGTAAAGCCCTGCATAGTTGCGGAACATCGAATTCCCTGCGGTAGAACCGTCCAAACCGCCCTTGATCGTGCCGGTCGAGTCATCGCCGAAGCGAATCGTCTGACCGACGAAATCTGCAGCGTAAGAACCGTTGGGACCGAGTGAGATCCAATACGGCAGGCCGTAAGCGTTGAGCGCATCACCTGAGCTTTGCGGAACGCCGAAGCCCTGTCGTTCCAGCTTGTTGCACTTGCTCATCATGGCCGGCTTGCGCTTGGCCTCGATGAGATTGACGATTCGCTCTTCTGACATGTTTGCGAGCATTTCCTCGCGGGAAATGTGATACTCGCTCTTGCACATGGTCAGCGGCGCCGTCACCGTTTGCATGAGATCGACCTGAGCACCTTCGAACTTCTGGTACGGCGACACCATCTCGGCCGTGCCGTTCTCATCGAGAACAACGTGCCGCGTGATGCTCTTGCCACCAGTGAAGGTCGTGCGATCCTTGCTCATCCAGCGGTTGACCACTTCGTACCGCGGGAACTCTTGAATCATTTCGAATGCGCCGGAAGGCGCGTAATTGTCCAGCGTTGTCGCAATCATGTCGTACAACGCATCGCGTGAAACTCCGTTAGGCATCTGACTAATCTCCGTCAAGCGGCCAAATCAGAGGTTCCAGCTCAGTAAATCACTCCATCAGTTTCATGGTTCCGCTTGATGCCGCGCGTTTCAAAGATTTCCGAGAGCGCGCCCTTTGCAGCGACACGACCCTCTTCACGCTTGTTTTTCGGCTTCGGCTCCGCTGGGCGCGTAAAGCGACCGGGCGGGTTGGCGGACATGTTTTTGAGGCGATTGTTCTGGGCCTTCTCCTGCTGACGGCCTTTTTCAATTGCTTTCGCCTCAAGTTCGTTGGAGTTGTTCCGAAAGTGCGCGATTTCTAACGCCTCGCCGATTTCCATGGGACGGCCCATCTGCGCAGAAACGTCCATCATGTCCAGCGCCTCGCCGAGAACGACGCTGCGCTGCTGATTGTGCTGAGCACTTGCACGCCATGTATCAGGCGCGCCGTATTCTACATCCCAGCCGTTCTTCGCCAGGCCATCGAAAAATCCGATGACCTCACGTTCAAGATGGGCGGAATCCGGGGGTGCTTGCTGTCCGTTTTGCTGCTGACCGTTGTACGAGACACCGTTTTCAGTACCGATGGGCTGATAAGGCCCTGGCTGGTTCTGCTGCCCCGCCTGTTGTCGAGGCGGATTTCGCATCTCGTGGACGATCGAGGCCAATTTGACGAGCGGGTCGTAAAGACCCGTCATTGCTTCTTCGTTGAATTTATCTTCAGCGTCTTTTCGCGTCGGAAGTCCAAAGTCCTTGAGGATTGTTTCCTCGCTCGCCGCTTGCGCCTGCTGGCCCTGTGCCAACGGCGTGACGGGAGCAACACTTTGGGGTTGCGGAGACGTCTGATTCGCTTGCCCTTGCTGTGTGGGCTGATTACCACGCTGCTGCGCGATGAACTGACCGATTTCACTGAATTTCTTGCCGACGTTGCGGCGGTCAAGGATGCGAGCACGAGCGATCTTCTGCTGCGTCTCGAAAGGGAGAGCGGCGATTTCGTCGGCACTCAAATCCTTGATGGCACCCAACGCCTGCTTTTCGAGCTTCGAAAGCTCGGGCGTGGCTGTTTCAGTTTCGGCTTCGTTCGTTTGTCGGCGCGGCATGCGTCCCGGCCCGGTCTTGGATGGCGCCTTCTCAGATGCCTTCGGTTCCGTGGTTTCCGGTGCTTTGGTCTCGCCTGACTCTTCGCCAGTCGTTTCAGATGACTCCGAATCGATTGTTGGAGCTGATTCCTCAACGTCGGCGGTAGTTTCCAAGATTGGTTCGCGTTCGGACTGCTGGCGGGCGGCATCGACCGCTTCGGCAATCGCCGAGCGGCCTTCTTCCGTCAAGCCAGGTCGAACGGTGGAACCGATCTGGGCATCGCCAGCATTTGCGGTTGTCGTCATGTGACACGGGCCTCCATGCCCGTACTCACCGTGGTTTTCGCGGCAGCACGATCATCCTTGATCGCCGTTTTCGCGCGGTGTTGATCAAATCATAAACAGAAATTCGGTCGAAAGTCAAGTTTTTAGCGTGATGCGCGCGTACGACCGCTTTTCCTACCGAGACCTCGATACTGAGAGGTCGTCAGTTTTCCACACACACGGTTTGCGACTCGGCTTCACATTTAAGCTGTCCACGGACAGCGCGGAATCGACATTCGCAAACGACCCTTCACGCCTTCGTCGGCAGGCGCTCTTCAGGGATTGGCTCAATTCTCTCGAATCGAGTTAGCCGCAGCCCACATTGCGTCTCGGCCCGATGTCGTGAGTTTACACGGAGCACCGGGGATTAGATTTTGTGTCGCTGTTGTCATTCTGCGGCGGGCCATTGGTATTTACGCTCGTTCATTTGATCTTAGGAAGAACGCGCTCGAACTCCTTGTGCGTGCGATTGCACCGCTCTACAATGGCCGGTGCGATGGGTTGTTGAGCTTTGAGCATAGCAATACGCGAAAAGCAACGCAAGCCCCGGTGTTGTGAGTTTACACGGAGCACCGGGGCTTGTTGTTTGCGCAGATCAAATCACCTTCCAATGGTCTGCATGATCTCGTACGCTCGCACAATCGCGTCACGATCACGCTCGTATTTCTGATTCAGCGCGTCGATTTCGCACTTTTGCCGCTCTTCCAGCTTCCGCAGGACCTCGGTGAAGTCGCGGTGAATCGTCACAGATGCGATCTTCTGGCTCGTTGTCTCCTGACGAATCGACTCGACGGGCCTTGCGTCAATTCTCAACGATGGTGACGTCGGCGGTTCAGGTTGCTCGACCTTCTTATTTCGTATCCACGACGAGCGACGATCAACGATTTTCGCGCGGAGTGATTTGTATGTTTCGCTTCGCTGTTCATCCGTCGCGTATGACCAGTCAAGCCCGCCGCTGGATTCTTTGAATGTACTTTTCATACCACCGGCAGACGCTTTCGCCTTACTGCTTTGATTGCATTGCGTGCAGAACACAGAACCGCGCTGTACCTGCATCTCATTACAACATGGGCACGTCGCCTTTGACGAGTCTTTTCGTACAAGCGTCTTCGGCGCTTCACGATGATCTTGAATCGAGCCGTTTGTAGATACTTTTTCTGACATGGCACGCCGCTGTTCCGGCGTCATCTCTGATACCTTGACGAGTTGTCGTGGCTGCTGTTCTTCGACGTGATGTCCGTTCGTATTTATTGACGGTGTTAGCATTTTTGGTCTTCCAATTTGAATGTGATGTTTAACAACGCCTTTGATTTTTGCAATTTTCATCGATATCAGAGACTCAGAGCAAGCAAGGTGTTTACCTATTTCGTGCATCTTGTATCCGTCGGCGTACATTTTCAGGATGACGCGATACTGCGGATTCAAGCGGCGCATCCACCAGATATCTTCAGAGTCGTCAGGAAGCTCCGCTGCAACAGAGGCGCGGAGTAATGGGTTGCGACTCGCTTGCTTCTCATCGACGCCGGCCCACCCGACTCCCTCATTAAACGCTCTCTGTCCGAATCGTCCTCGCAGCAAGCGCAAGTGATCAATGATCGCGTACCAGCATCGTGATGATGCGTGTGTTACGAATGACGCGCCTCGATCGTGATCGAAGGTCTTGGCTGCATCGACAAGCCCGGAATAGGCGTAACCAACGAACTCTTCCGAATTCAACCTCGGGTGCTTCTTCGCGTATCGACGTGCGGTCTTAAACGCAACGGCGATGTGATCGTCGATGAGCGATTGCATCTCATCCGTGATGATGATTGGCTTCGCAGGATGCGACATGATTTAATCATACCAATCACGCTCGCATCGTTCATCGAAACGAAAAAGAAAAACGCCGACCGCGGTGGAGCGGCCGGCGTCTCAAAGGAGCGTGGTGTCGATGAGCAACACCAGCAGAGTGTCTTTCTAAGAATTGCTCCGACCGTGTTCGAGGCGATCGGAGCAGTTCAGTGGAGGAGGGGAAAGATTGTGTTCTCGATCATTGTAACCGTCGATCACGTTACATGGAATCCTAATTTCCTCGCAGCTTTATCGCGGTCTTTGACGTTTTCAAACAACATATCCCCATTTTTCTTGTCGAATCGGCCTGGAATCCCCTCACGACGCATTTTCGCTTCTTCGGCCCTGATGTCCTTTGGATTCACCCCGAGCGAAATGGACCTGACTTCCTTGAACTGAGAGGGCGCGGTCGTGTGCGTGTGCTCGGCCTTGAAGTCGCGCGGCATGGGCTTGCCGCAGCCGGGGCACTTGTGGTTCTTCAGCGCATGAGCGATCGTTCGCGTGTCTTCGAGGCGCTGATCACAGGGTTCGCAATAGTGTAAATAGGTGGGCATTACTATCAGACCTTTTTCGCCGTCATCTTCAGTGCAAGAATCTCAGAATCGCGCATGGCGATGCGCAGTTCAAGATGTCTTATTCTCTTTGTTTGCTTCGGGTCGTTAACGTTCGCATCGCTGCATCATACGACGCACTTTCTTTGGGTTGACAGTCAGACGTTTGTGCTTCGGCGCTCCCTGATTCATAAAACGCCTGCGTGCGAGTTCCTGCTTGATGAGTTCTCTGGTGATCAAGGTATCAACCTCCCGAGGGTGTCAGCATACCATTCTGCGGCCGTCCCGAATTGCTTCCGTTGGTCATCTCACTCGATGAACGCGCACCGTACGCATTCTGTCCGTTCATCCCCATATTTTTACCACCCAAGCGCGGTGATCGACTTTGCGCACCTTGTCCACTTGCCTGACCCGGCATCATCGACTGACCCTGGCCGGGGAATTGATACGCTTCCATCCGCGCCATCGTCCGCTGGAACGCCATCTCGTCCATCTCGATTTCGTCCCAACCTTCGATGTCAAGATAATCAGCCATCATGCGGATCACCTTCTGTGCCGGCCACGCGCCTTGCGTCTGCATCTGAAGCTGAATCTGCATCGGCACGATCTCGCCAGTGAATTGAGCAAGTTTCTGATATCGCTGTACGGGATCCATCTCAAGCCGTGAATAGCTCGTGAAGTTGTAATGAAAATCGAGGAAGTCGCCTTCGATCATTTCGCGCGAGTATTCGGTATTGATCTCAACTCCCGGAACCGGCCGACGAGTGAGCGGAATCTTGAAGCCCGGAACGTGCATGAGATACCACGCGAACTTTCGCGCGATATTCGCGCCGAACTGATTCATTTGATCGCGAGCATCAGTGACTCGAACATTCGCGCCGGCAAGAAGCATCTGCTCCTGCCCGAGTGTGCCTGAGTCGGCGCTTGTGCCGCCGAGAAGGTCGGGATTGCCCGCGATGTCGTTCGCCTGGCCGGTGAGGAAGTTGAGACCAATGAAGTCTTCGGTCTTGGGTCCGTTGAAGTCTAATTCCTTCAGGCCGCTCACGTTATCCACACGCACCGCCTCTAGGTCTTCGGCGCCGAGGATGTTTTCAGCATCGTCAGCCGCGCGAGATTCGTAGGCGAGATTGTGCTTGCTGTTCTTCATGCGGCGAATGAGCTTTCGCATCCACTCGTTTGCGGCATCGTCCATGTCGTACATGATCCACAGCGGCGGGATCGGCATGAAGTTGTCTGCCAGCGGCGTGAAATACATGAAGTCGTAGGGACCGCCTTCAGGGCCTTCCCATGGCCGAACCGCAAGCGGGCGTGTCGCGCCTTCCGACCAGCCCATCGTTATGACGACGTTGTGTGTCGGGCAGTAATTGTCATAGACCTCGACTAATTCGAGGAAATCGTAGGTTTCTGACTTTGGAGCTTCGTCGCCGCGGCTGATGTCTTCGGTGCGTTGATCAGGACGATTAAACGCCTCATCCGCGCGTTCCAACTGTTCAATCGCCCGCTTGTCGTAATCGCCATTCTTGAGGATTTCCAGTGCGATGTGATAGCGGTTTCCGATGTAGTAATACTCGTTTATGTCGGCTGAATCAGGATCGATCAGCAGGTCGTCGAAACTGATTCGCTTCACATACGGCTGGCCGGGATACATGAACGGTCCGAATGTCCCGTACGGAAAATCGCTCGGAAGCAGTGCTGTTTTCGCGCAGGCGATTCCGACAAGCGCGTCTTGAACGCAGGTTCTCGATGTATTGACGAACCGATTCTTTTCGAGCAGATGGTTGCAGGCCATCTCCAGCAGCTTCGCGCTGGGATAGAGCCCCATCGTGTCGCTGCCGATCTTGCACCGCGTCTTGCCCGCGACGATGCGCGGGGCGTACGTCGAATAGGTTTTATAGAGCAAGTTGATCGGTCTCATTTGCCGACGCGATCCGCCGTAATGCGGCCCGGCGATGCGTTGCAGGACGTTCATGCGCATCTTCCGCGCCCATTCGAATTTTTTATATCCAAGCAAAACCTGATCGTGCAGCTTCTCACTGAACGGTTTGCGGCTCTTCTGCGAGGTTATTGTGGTCTGCTTCGGCATCCTTGCCATTGCGCGACTCCGTAGATGTTGTTGACGCTGCCCAGCGGTCCATCAAGACCTGTTCTGCGGCGAGGCGGGTGATTTCTTGTGGCATGAGGCGAAGTTCGAGGATGATGCGCTTGAGGTCATCGTCTGTGAAGACGCGATCGACGTCGTATAAATCGTCGGCCATCTTGTATCGCTTCTCAAGCGAAAACAGCTTGACGTAATACTCTTTCGAGCCGACTTCGGGCGTTTCGTTCTGTGGCATCATTCTCGTCCCCATAAATCATTCTCGCTGCGCTTTCGTGCAGTCTTGGCCTTTGCTTGCGCCTGCAGCCAGGCATACGTTCCCGGCTCCACCGCTCGCGAATTCTCACTGAATTTCGGTTCTTCTTTCATCGCCATGTGCAACAGCATATCCGCAATAACGCGATCGCCGTGCAAAGCGCGTCCCTGCTCCGGCTCATCCTTCAGTCGCGCTGGCCCGAGTGCACCGCCATCGAAGAAAACATATTCAGCGGCTTCCTGCAGTGCCTCAGTGCTCGGATTGATGAATTCGTCTGTGGTTAGTGCCTTGCGAAACGAACCGGCGACCTTCTCTTTTCTGTTCCGATTCGAGTGCCATCCGTACAACGACGTGCGTTCGTTGTCGCTCTTTCCCGAGTCTTTCAGGAACCAAATGCGCGGATAGCTGCTGTTCCAAATCTCGTCGCCGAACTCACCGCCCGGCCCATTTGCTTCCCACACCAGCAGTGGAAGCGCATCAGCCCCGCCGAACCAAAGTGCGGCCGCCAGCATCAGCCGCGCGGCCTCATACGGTCGTGCCAGTGAATAGGCGAATTCAGCGACCTTGCGTCCGGTATCGCAATCACCGACAGAAATGACCGTGTTCGAGCTTCCGTTGCCAGTCGAGATGTCCGCCGCCAGCGCATATCTGGTGAACTGATTCGGCCGGCCGTCTTCGCCGATCGCGCACCACAAGCGCCAGAACCCCTCGTCTGTCTCGATGAATTCCAGCCCACGCACGTCCTTGCTGCGAATGCCCTTGTTGATCTCGGCGACGATGTTGTCGGCGTGCGGGAAGATGATCTTGCCCTGTTTGATGTCGGGAATGCTCGGCCGGGCGTATGTATCGATCTGCCGCTGAATGTCCATCATGTCGAAGAACATCGATCCCGACTCTTCGTGGCTCATGTTGAGGTTTCTGGCGATCCAGATCGGGTCCTTCATGCGAAGGCATTCGGCCTTGTACCACGGGCTCGTTCGCACAACGCGACCTTTTTCGTCTCGTATCCACTCAAGATCCTGTGCCTTTTCGGGATTCTCCCACCACGGCAACTCAACACGCTTGGGCTCACCTGTTCGCAGTGCCTCATTGCGAAGCCAGGTGAAGCATGTTCCGGGACCGCGTGGCGTGGAAACGTAAATGCAGCAGCGTGACACGCTGGGCATGTTGGCGTGAATGGTGTATCCGTTGGCGCACTCGGCGAATTCGTCCATGAGCACGGCGCGCCCACGGGCAGCAAGTCCCGATGATTTTCCAGTCGCTTCACCGGAGATGATCGTGTCGGCGTCCAGGTTGCGAAGATGCTTGAACGTCTTTTCGTAATGCGGTTTCAGCCATGACGGCTGGTTTTCCAGCGCGAACATTTGTTTCCAGAACAGACTTCTAGGGTCGCGAGAATCGACGTTTTCCTCTTTATTCGAGAGCATCAGGAAGTTCGTGTTCTCCCCGAACTGCCACTCGTGCATAAACACCATCGCCGGCAGCAGTGATCCACCTTCTTCGCGGCTCTTATCGATCAGCAAATTGTGCCCATCGCGAATCGCTTCCTGAATCGCCTTGACGACTTCAATCTGCTTCGGTCGGAGGATTAACGGTTGCTTCGACGCTCTTCCGGCAAGCTGTTCGGTCTTCCCCCCCTCGGCCACCTGCATCTGACGATACGTCCACACAAACATGGTGAGCCAGAATGTGATCGATTTCCTGCACAAGTGAATCAACGTCGATTGGTACGCGCGGTCCTTCTCCGCTCTCACCGCCATCGCGTGCCGGGCTCTCATGTTGTCCTGTATATTGAACGGCAGCAATACTGGCTTGCCCGTCCTCTCGTCGATCAGGTCCTGGTCCTCCAGATGGTCCGGCATGACGGGCGGCACGGCGACGGGTAATTGTGACTTCTTCGAGGATGTCGAAGACTCCCGCTTGCGCGTCGCGGTCGAGACCTTCGCGGAAAGGGTCTGTGGTCGAACGCTCATCCTTGTGCTCCAAAGCGACCCTCGGCTTGCCGAGATGACGATCCTTGAACTTCTCCCACGCCTTGAGCCACGCCGTCGGATTCGTTTTCAGCAGTGCTTTGCCGCCATCCGTCACGTAGTCCCCTTGCCCCAGGATGAAGTCCCTGAGCATGGTGTCCATCTCTTCGTGATCGCCAGCGAAGTGCTCTACGAGCGCATCCATGATTTCCACAGCACGCTTCGCCGCAGGCATATTCGAATGACGACGAGCGATTGCACCGTCCTGACGGACGCCCGCATCTTTGAGCAACTGGTTTTTTTCGATCGTCTTCGACATACATTTAGCTTGTGCGCCAGATCACATTCGCCGCCGTCGCAGTTCCGAGCGAAAGCTGAATCTCGATGCACTGCGGCGTCGCGCTGCGCAGTCTCATCCATGCCATTGCATCGCCGGGGTTTTCGACTTCAGTGAACGGCACCGGTGTTCGATCCAGCGACAGTTGTATGTCATCAGCCAGCAGCCAGTTTGTATCACGCGCTGTATCAGCAACTCCAGTCATCGCGCCGAGCACGGCAACGCCGACGAGATACTGCTGTGGGAGCCAGAGGATATTACTTGTCTTTCGATTGCCGGCGTTGTTGCTGTTGAACGCCCAAACGCCGAAGTTGATCGTGCCAGCGGCACCTTTTCCCATGAACGCCAGCTCGATTGTTTTATCTGCCGGTATGCGTACGAAAACGCGGCCATTGGCAGCATCGTTCGACGGATAGGCATCTTCGGCCCACGATACGCCGATCGGGCCGCGATTTGCGGCGGACGTGATTCCGCCGTTGTAGGTGATCGGCGTGCCTGGCCAGCAGTCGTTCCATCCGTCCTGACGGCCTGAGATTAGCGTTCCTGAACCCTGTGATTGCGGGGTGGTGATTGTCATTGTCGTGCATCCTGCGCGGTAGTTGGTTGTGGCCATCCATGGCCGACAATTCATATTACGTCATAAATCGGTCCTCGGATAACGAGGAAATTTGATTTTCTTGTTCAGGATGCCGCCGGAACCTGCTCCGCCGTCAGCCACGTGGCCAGTGAACAATATTCGGAAGAAGTCTGTTTCGTCGTCTGTGTCAACGCCGTCATGGGCAATGAGAACATTAGAAAACTTCTCACCAAGAAGAGACGATCTCATTCGGACAACGAAGGTTGTTGACTCGCCCGGATCAAGAACCGTGAACAGCGGCACGTCCTGAACGATAACGAAATCAGGTGATGCACCGGCGTTCGTAACGCTCTGAATTCCTAGCGAGATTGTTCCAATGTTCGTTATTGTGAATGTAACACTTGATGGGACGTCTCTGCCAACGGTCCCAAAATCAGTGTAGTAGTCTTCCGCCAATGAGTACGGAGGTATTACCTGCGTCTCGTTCTCAAGTTGAATGATCGCAACCGCGCCAACCGTTCCCGTCACATTAATGATA
>Ga0335396_10005609_pt1 | contig 12880 bp, 7 predicted proteins | sample FRY02_FD_205743 | JGI IMG/M metagenome (GOLD analysis project Ga0335396, IMG submission 205743) | Freshwater microbial communities from Lake Fryxell liftoff mats and glacier meltwater in Antarctica - FRY-02 (spades assembly) (version 2) | ecosystem: Environmental > Aquatic > Freshwater > Ice >... | reverse complement strand
ATTAAAACATCAAGTAATAAAAAGATTGAAGGCAAACCAGCTTTTGAATTATTCGACACTTTTGGATTTCCGTTAGACTTAACAAAATTAATTGCATCGGAAAATAATTTCACAATTGATGAGGCTGGATTTGAAGCCGAAATGCAACAACAAAAAAACAGAAGCAGAGCAGCATCTATTTTAGATACCGAAGATTGGGTAATTGTATCTGAAGAACAAGGTGATGGATTTGTAGGCTATAGAGATATTTTAGTTCCGAGCAAGATTAACAAGTACAGAAAAATTAGTTCAAAAGGAAATACTCAATACCAATTAGTTTTAAATACAACTCCTTTTTATGCGGAGAGTGGCGGTCAAGTTGGCGATTGTGGCTGGTTAGAATTTGGCGATTCTATTATTGAAGTAACTGATACAAAAAAAGAAAACGAGCTGATTGTTCATTTTGTAAATGAATTGCCAAACGATATTGCTGCAATATGTACTGCAAGAATTAACATTGAAAAGCGTTTATACACTTGTTACAATCATACTGCTACTCATCTTTTGCATGCTGCATTAAGAACAGTATTAGGCACACATGTTTCTCAAAAGGGCTCCTTAGTAAATGAAGATGCACTTCGTTTCGATTTTTCTCATTTTGCTAAAGTTACCGAAGAGGAAATTCGACTGATCGAAAAAATGGTTAATGATAAAATCAGGGAGAATATTCCTGTAGTAATTACAGAAATGCCCAAGGAGGAAGCGCTTAAATTGGGAGCTATGGCTTTATTTGGAGAGAAATATGGAAATATTGTTCGTGTTGTGGTTATAGATCCTAATTACTCTGTTGAATTATGCGGAGGAACCCATGTAATGCATACTGGCATGATAGGCTTGCTAAAAATAACAGCTGAATCTGCCGTTGCTGCTGGTGTTAGAAGAATTGAAGCAATCACTGGAAGTAATGCATACAACTTTATATATGAACAATTTACAAGTTTAAAAGAAATTGGAAATTTGCTTAAAACACAAGATCCATATAAGGCTGTAGAAAAAATTATTTTAGAAAAACAGGAACTAGAGAAAAAACTAGAAAGCTTAGAAGCCAAACAGTTAGCTTCTATTAAAGAAAGTTTATTGGGAGAAAGAGTTCCTTTCCAATTCTCTGCAACTGAAGAAGGATTTTTTATAGGAAAAATAGTAGACGTAAGCAATGCAGATCACTTAAAAAAATTATCATTCGATTTAAAGGAAGGGTTAGGAAATAACTATGTAGTAGTGCTGTGTGCTAATATTGGTGGCAAAGCTGCAGTAAGTGTTCTTTTATCTGATAGTATTGCAACTCAAAAAGGATTAGAAGCACCAAAAATTATTAAAGAGCAAGTTGCCCCTTTAATAAAAGGTGGTGGAGGTGGACAAAAAACATTGGCAACTGCTGGCGGACAAGACGCATCTAATTTAGAAGCGGTAATTGCTAAAGTGAAGGAATTGATTTATGATTAATGCGGATAAATATGAAGCGGTAATTGGCCTAGAAGTGCATGCTCAACTTTCTACAAAAAGCAAGTTGTTTTGTGGAGATAGTATTGCTTTTGGAGCAGAACCAAATACGCATGTGAGTCCAATTACTTTGGGGCATCCCGGCACTTTACCAAAAACAAATAAAACCGCAATAGAATACGCTATCAAAATGGGCTTAGCATGCGGTTGCGAAATTGTGCAAACAAATTATTTTGCTAGAAAAAATTATTTCTATCCCGATCTTCCTAAAGGTTATCAAATATCTCAACATACAACCCCTATTTGCAAAGGCGGAAAAGTTAAAATTAAAACAAGTGATGGTGAAAGATATATTCAATTAAACAGAATACATTTAGAAGAAGATGCTGGCAAAAGCATTCATGATATAGATGATGAAAATACCTGCATCGATTTAAATCGTGCCGGAACTCCATTAATTGAAATTGTAACCGAGCCAGATCTTTTTTCTGCGGATGAAGCATGGCAGTTTGTTACAGAAATTCGTAAGTTGGTAAGATGGCTCGATATATGTGATGGCAATATGGAAGAAGGAAGTTTGAGGTGTGATGCCAATGTTTCAATTCGTGTAAAAGGAGAAAAGGCTTTAGGAACTAAAGTTGAAGTAAAGAATTTGAACTCAATTAGAAATGTAAAAAAAGCCATTGAAGTTGAAATCAAACGAATGATTGAAGAAGTAGAAAAAGGAAATACCATAAAACAACAGACCAGAAGTTTTGATGCAACAAATGATACTACATTTTCTTTAAGAGATAAAGAAGAAGCCAATGATTATAGGTATTTCCCAGACCCCGATTTGCCCGCATTTGTATTAACCAATGAATACATAAAAAATATTGAATTATCACTTCCTACATTGCCCGAAAACTTATTTATCCGATACCAGCAAGAATATGGGTTGAGCAATTATGATGCTGCTCAATTAAGTGACGATAAAGCTACTGCCAATTATTTTGAACAGATAATTCAACACACTGTATTATATAAAACAGCTGCCAATTGGATGCTTGGTCCTATTCGTCAATTTTTAAATGCCCAACAAAAAGACTTTAGTGATTTTCATTTACAACCAGTTTTATTAGTTGAATTAATGCAACTAGTAGAAGAAGGAAAAGTTAATTTTTCTATTGCAGCTGCAAAAATTTTACCTGCTTTAATTGAAAGGAATGAAAGTCCCTTGCGTATAGCTGAAGAACTGCAATTAATGCAGGTAAGCGATTCAGGAGAATTATCAGTTTGGATAGCAGAAGCTTTAGAAGCTATGCCCGATAAAGTTGCCGAATACAAAAAAGGCAAAAAAGGATTAATTGGTTTATTTGTTGGAGAAGTTAAAAAAAGAAGCAAGGGTAAAGCAGATCCTAAAATAGTAACTCAATTATTAGAAGAAAAATTAAAATAATAATATGCAAAAAATAACAGTTTTATTGATTGGAGTAGTAGTGTTTTTAACTGCTTGCCAGCAAAAAAAATACGGCGGATTTACAGTTACAGGCACAATAAAAAATGCTGTTTCAGCAAAAGTATTTTTGGAGGAGCTTCCATTTGGGGGCGAAAATCCAATTGTTTTAGACTCTGGCAGCATTGAAAAAAATGGCAACTTTTCTTTAAAAGGAATTGCTAGAGAAGAGGGATTGTATAGATTGGTATTAGAAGACGGTCCAGATGTATTAATTGTGAACGACAATGATGTAGTTGAAGTTGCCTTAGATGTGAATAAATTCACAGAGTATAAAATTACTGGATCTAAAGCATCTGAAAGTTTACACACTTTATTTGAAAATTATAAAAAGCAAGATGCTGCACTGTATGCCATTTTTAAGCAAATAGACACACTACAAAAAGCACCTGGTAATGATAGTTTATTAACCATTGCTAAATCGGAAAGAGAGTTGCAGATTAAAAACATGAATACTACTATTCGTAGTTTTATAAAGGAAAGTAAAAGTCCGGCTGCAAAATATTATGCAATAGGCATGGCATCTCGCACATTAAATGCCGATGAACTTAAAGTTCTGGTAAATGAATCATCCGATCAGTTTAAAGAGCACACAGGATTACAAAAAATTAAATCACTACTAAATACTAAAGCAAAAACCAATGCTTTGCCAGAGGCTTCAGGATTTACATTGCTCAATAAAAATGCGCCTGAAATTAGTTTGCCTGATGTAAACGGTAAACCATTTTTATTAAGCAGTTTAAAAGGCAAATATGTGTTGGTAGATTTTTGGGCAAGTTGGTGTGGACCATGTAGAAGAGAAAACCCAAATGTAGTTGCAGCTTACAATCAATTCAAGAATAAAAATTTTACTATAGTAGGTGTATCATTAGACAATGATAAAGACGCATGGTTAAAAGCTATTAAAGACGATCAATTAAACTGGATACAGGTTAGTGATTTAAAGCAATGGGAAAGCAGTATGGTAGGATTATATCAGTTAACTGCAATTCCATTTAATGTGTTGATTGATCCACAAGGAAAAATAATTGCTTCAGATTTAAGGGGAAGAGATTTAGTAAATAAATTGAATGAAGTGCTTAAATAAATAATAAAGTTTAAAATTGAAAAGGGGCTGTTTCATAGAAACAGCCCCTTTTCAATTTTAGTTTTGCACATCTACTTTACAAAATTACCATCCTGGGTTTTGTACAATATTTGGATTAACTGTTTTATCATTAGTTGGAACACCCCATGTAAACTGGTTATCATCAGCTACAATAGAAAGTGTATTATAATTAGCTCCAACATTTATTGCATTAATATTTTGTGGACTTCTTCTTGTAAATCCCAAATGCCAACGTTTTAAATCCCAAAGTCTGAATCCTTCAAATGCCAATTCTCTTGTACGCTCATCTCTAACTTCTTGAATAAGCGTTGTGCCACTAACTGTAATAGAAGCCAAACCTCTAGCATTCCTTAATTGATTTAAAACCGTATTTGCTTGTGTTGCAGATGCTCCACCAGCTATAGAACCTGCTTCTGCAAGAATTAAGTATAATTCAGCAACACGAAAAACAATAGGAGAATGTTGATAGTTAGTAGCAGCTGTTGTAAATAGTAATGGATTACCAGGGAATTTATCAACTAAAGTCATAGCTGGATAATTAATTCCTTGAATAATTACAGGCTTTACTCCAAAATAAACTGCTTTACGTAGATCAGTTGCATCATAAGAATCAATAACCCACTGACTTGGAATAAAATCGGGTGTGAACTTTGCATTTGCAGCATTAAAGCCCAAGTATACAGCATTAGTATTTGGTTGTTCAGTTTGTTTAACAACTGCACATCTAAAAATTACTTCTTTAGAAAAATCATTTACCCACATACTTCTTAATTCAGTTGAAGATGTAATTAATGGATAACGATTAGAAGAGATCACTGTATTTGCAGCAGCTATTGCTCCAGCCCAATCTTGCATATCCAATTTAACTCTAGCTTCAAGCGCACTTGCTGCATCAGTAGTAAATTTTACAGCACCTTGAGTACCAGAAACAGTAGAAAGCAGACTTTTTGCTAAAGTGATATCACTCATTATTTGATCGTAAACTTGCTTTACAGTAGCCCTTGCAGGTTGTGCATTAAGCTCGTATTTTAATACCAATGGCACACCTAAATCAGCAGCGGCTGTTGCTGGCTCAAATGGCTTTGCAAAACGCTTAATTAACTGGTGATAATAATGAGCTCTTGCAAGGTAATTGTCACCTTTGTACCTATTCATTGCAGTTACTTCTGCAGGTGTTGTTGTAGGAATAGTTTCAAATCCAGCAATTGCAGAATTTAAATTACGTAGCGCAAAATAATAACCAGACCAAGTACCACTTAAAACACCATCATCTGCAAGAAAACTTTGACCCCAACGATGTGGGTTACCGCTTCTATTACCAAAATCTAAAGAAGCGTTTAATTGATCTGCTTGAACATCTTGTGCAATATCATAAGTTCCATAAGTTCTTCCACGCAAATCATTGTATAAACCGTTATTCCATGTAGCAGCATCTTGTACCGATTTAAAAGATTGCGATAATTCGATACTATTAAATGGATATAGATCTAAACTTTTTTGGCAAGAGCTCAATGCAAATAAAGCAATTAGAGCAATTGCACTTTTTATTTTTATTTTTTTCATTTTTTTTCTTTTCGAGTTAATGAATACAATTACTAAAACGTTACATTCAATCCTACAGCTACTTGCCTAGTATTTGGGTTTGCACCTAAACTTACGTTAGTATCTACCTCAGGATCAGGACCAGAATAATTAGTTAAAGTCCATATATTTCTGAATACTACATAAAATCTAATTCCAGAAATAGTTTTAGTTTTTGCAAGTAAGTTTTTAGCTACATCATATGCAACAGTTAAATTTTTCAACCTCATGAATGAAGCATCTTCAATTAACCTGCTATCAAATTGTGTAAATTGAACTCCATATCTTGGGAACCTAGCAACATCTCCAGCTTGCTTCCAATAATTCAACACATTAGCAGATTGATTAAATCCTGGGAATTGATTAGGATTTTCAAAGAAGTAACGATCATTATTAATCATATACTTTCCTGAAGCATAAGAAAAATCAGCTACAAAAGAAAATTGCTTATAAGAACCGCTCAATCCAAATCCACCAGTAAGTGGAGCATAACGCTTAATTCCTGTATTTTGCTGTAAACCAGCTGTGTTAAAAGTAGAAGTTACATCTTTTGGATCTCTATTAGAGTTCACAATTAAATCAGGATTAGTATTTGGCTTAAACCATTCTGGTAGTCCAGTTTGTGAATTAACTTGAGAAAAAATTGGATAGAAAAAAGATACTGGTTGACCTACAGCCCAGCTTACACCTGTATTAGGAATAATCCAGTATTGCTTTCCCTGAAATAACTCTGTAATTTTTTGATTAGTATAACCAACATTTACATAAGCATTCAAACTAGATTCTTTTTTCTTAATTATAGCATAGGTTAAGTTTCCGTTTATACCTGTATTTTTTAAACTTCCAACGTTAGAAGTAACACTTGTAAAACCTGATGTGAATGGAAATGGAACACCTACCAACATATTAGATGTTTTTCTATCATAGTATTCAACATCAAAACTTAATTTTTTGAAAATGGTTCCCTGAATGCCGAAATTAATTTGACGTTGAGTTTCCCACGACAACAATGGATTACCTGCAGCAGATATTCCATAAGTAGTTCCAGAATTATACAATGATGTACCTACAGTAGCCAAAGATTGGTAGTTTCCAATAGAAGAGTTACCACTTGTACCTATTGTAGCTTTTACATTAAGATCGTTTAACCAAGAAACATTAGCTAAGAATTTTTCTTTCTTAGCATGCCACAATCCACCAACTGAATAAAAAGTTGCTCCACGTAAATCTCTACCAAAACGAGACGATTGGTCGTTTCGAACTGATACATCAATAAAGTATTTAGAATCAAAATTGTAATTCAGTCTTCCAAAATAAGATAAATAAGCATATTCAGTTTTACCAGAAGAAGCAGTAAAACCTGTTGGACCAGCTGAAACTGTTATTAAACGATCATCAGTTTGACCTGTTGAACCTCCTGCAAAATCAGTTGTGGCACTTGTAATAGACTCTTGGCCTGCAAGTGCAGTAAAATTATGCTTATCAGCAAATGAAAATTTATACTCTAATGTATTTGTAAAAGTTTTTGCACTTCCTCTAGAAAAACTTTCATTGGTTGCACCATTATTTAATGACCCAACAAAAGATGGTAATCTAGTTGTTGTAGCTCTGAAATCATAAAATTCTAATGCACCTTGAGCTTTAAAAGTTAATCCTTTTACTGGGCTCAATTGTATGTATGCATTTGGGTTAAATTGAAGATTATTTGAATTTCCCTGATTGGTATTTGCCAAATATTCTGGATTATACCTATTCCATCCTGGAATAAGATTTGGGTACGGAACTCCATTTGCATCATTTGGTGAATAAAAAGGAGCTGCTAATAATGACAACCCTCTATTGGTACTATTAGAACCATAAGGGTTAGTTTGTCTTTCATCATATCCGCCAAATAAATTCATACCCATTTGCATCCAATTATTAACTACTGTAGTTAAGTTAGATCGTAAAGTATATCTTTTATATCCAGATCTATAAGCTAAACCATCTTGATTAAAATAACTTCCAGAAATATAATAAGTAGTTTTACCACCACCACCAGATACGTTTAAATCTGTTTGAAAAGATGGTGCATTTTCTCTATAATAAGTCTTATACCACTTTGTATCAGCATTGTAAGTGTTTAATAAAGAACTAACCTGAGCTTGAGTTCGATAACCTGTTGCTATCCAAAAATCTGTTAACTGCTTCGTATTCATAAAGCTGTTAAACATATCTTCTGTTGGTTTAACTAAATTTGAAAATCCATATTGAGTTTGCAAAGAAATTTGAGACTTATTCGCTTTACCTTTTTTAGTTGTAAATAAAATAACTCCGTTTGCAGCTCTTGATCCATAAATTGAAGTTGCAGATGCATCTCTTAATACTGCAACAGATTCAAAATCTTCTGGATTTAAACTTAAAACAGTACCAGGATCTATAGGTGCTCCATCCAAAATATATAATGGAGTAGAACTTGCGCCTAATGAACCTACTCCGTTTAAACGAACTGATGGTGTATTAGAAGGTTCTCCAGAAGAGTTATAAATTTGTAATCCTGGAACTTGACCTTGCAAAGCATCTAAAATATTTGCAGCAGGGCGATCTTGTACTTTTTCGCCACTGATTTGTACTACCGATCCAGCAACTTCTGATTTCTTTTTAGCTGTACCGTATCCTACTACTACAACCTCATCTAAATTAGAACTTTTGTCTTTTAGAGTAACGGCGTAATTGCTTTCTTTTCCAATTGAAATTGATTGTTGATCAAATCCAATAAAAGATACTTGTAATGTTTTTGTAGTAGGTGATACAGAAATTGTAAATGATCCACTTTCATTAGTAAGTGTTTTTGCTGTAGATCCAACGGCTAGAATAGTGGCACCCGAAAGTGGTGATCCATTATCGCCAAGAACTTTACCTGTAATGGTCCTGTTTTGCGCATTAAGCTGCAATACACTTAATACCACACACAGAAATACTGTGACTAGTTTTCTCATAATTCAGTTTTTAAGTTTTAGAAACGTGAAAGTAGTTAATTAAATCACAATTTAGAAATATAATATGCCTAAATAGAATAAAAAAGTCAATCTATTCACCGATTTTTTTTGCAAAACCCAAAAAAAAGAGCCCCGTTAATACGGGGCTCTTTTAATATATAATAAAAACATCAACTATTAAGGCGTATCCCAAAATGTACGAACCAATAAATCTGGTTTTTGTGGAGGTGCATTTCTATTTGCATCTATCTCACTTTGAGGATAAGGTAAGCTTCTAGGAATTGCAGTAGTTACAGCATTAGCAACTCTTACAATTGCAGGAAATCCTGTTCTTCTCCAATCGGTCCAGTTTTCTTGCATTACACCATAATTGGCTACAAATTTTTCTGAAATAATTTTACTTACTCGTTGAGCTTCTGTACCAGTTAATGTACCATAAGCTAATCTATAAGTTTCAATATTTTGAGCCGAAACACCAGCTGCTTCCATACTAGCTATAATACCAGCTTGAAAAAATTTTTCAGCATCACCTGGAGCGCCATATACAGCAGCTTCAGCTCTGATGAAATTATACTCGGCAAAAGTAAGCATCCTTACAACCTGTGTTCCATCATACAAAATTCCTCCTTGTGCTGGCAAAGGATTTAATGCTCCATTTGATGTAGGAGTACCGCCAGTTCCAGCACCTCTTATATAAGTATGGAATCGTGAATAATTTTGTGATTGTGGATCTCCAGCAGCAGCACCAACATAGTTGGTAGAAGTAAATGGAAATGGTTTAAAATAGAAAGGCCTTCTTGGATCAGCAGTAGCATTCATTGCTTCTACTAAAAATTTATTAGGAAATAAATTGTTGGTTCTACGCATTTCAAACTGATCCATTGGATTTTGTCTGTCTGTTACATTAAAGAAAGGCATTTCAAAATTATCAGTATTTGCTGCAAAGAAGGTAACTCCTGCAGTATTTACTAAAGCAGTAATTCTACTTACCATATCAGTTCTATTTGATTTAGAATAGCGCAAAAGCAATCTTAGCTTAAGTGTATTACCAAATCTAATCCAGTTAGCTCTTCTTGTTGTAAAGTTACCAGAATAAATAGTTGAGTTGTTTCCTGGAGCCAAACCTATTGATACACTATTTAAATCTACTAATGCTTCATCAATAATGGTTAATAGAGAAGTATAGATAGCCGACCCATTATCAAATTTAGGTGAAGGGTTTGCACTAGCTTGCTGAGCTTCACTAAAAGGAATATTACCAAATGCATCCACTAAATGATGATAGTTATAAGCTTTTAATAATTTAGCAACACCTCTATAGTAAGGTGAATTTTGAGCAGTAGCTAAACGAATAATTACTTCAATATCATTTAATGTAGTTGCATAAAAAGTACTCCACACATTATTTACATCTCCGGACTGCAAAAGATACTTTTCATATTGCTGGGTTTGAGTTTCACCTCCAGTTGTTTGTCCAGAATATTGCTGCATAATTAGATTAGAATAACGGTTTATATCACTACCGCTAGTGAATCCGGTATTAACAGTTACGTTAGTTAACAATAAATCAATAGGAGCAGCTGTTTCAGCTATTCTATCCGGGTCTTTATTGATATCTAGGTATTTTTTGCAAGAACTAAGCCCTACCAAAAAAACCAATGATATTGCAATTAATATTTTTTTCATTTTATAAAATTTTATGATTGATAATTTTTAGTTAGAATGTTAGTCTTAAATTAAAGCCCATAGTTCTTGTTGCAGGATTAGCATTAAATTCCAATCCTCCAATATTACTAGAACCCAATGCGTTTTGCTCAGGATCAAGATGTGGATAGTCTCTAGCTTTTAAGAATAAGTTTCTTCCAAATACACCAAATTCAATGTTACCAAACGGAGTTTTATCAATCAAACTTTTAGGCATTTTCATAGTAAGGTTCATTTCTCTAACTCTAAACCAAGAGGTATTTACCATAAAGCCTTCTGCTGCAACATACTTACCAGCATTTCCCCAATATTGATCAGCACGAATTGGAATATTAACAGCAGCACCTGTTGCATCAACACCAGTAAACTGGTAATTACGTAAAGGAGTTACATTGTCTTTATCAAATCTTGCTAACTCTGCAGTTTCAATTACAGCTCCATTTCTGCGTAAATCAGCTAAATTCCTACTATACAAATCTCCACCCTCACGAATATCGAATAACACGTCTAAAGTGAACATTTTATATGTAAAGGTATTGGTAATACCAATTGTATATCTTGGATTAGAATTACCTAATTTAACTACTCCAGAAGTAGGAAGAGGTAAACCAGCATTTGTTCCTGTAGTTTGCAAAATCATTCTACCTTGAGCATCTCGTTGGTAAGCATTACCAAAAATAGCACCATATTCTTCTCCTTCAACCAATCTGATATTTGGAGTTGTAAATCCGGCTAATGTAATTACAGATACGCCAGGAGCCAACTTAGTTACCATACTTCTAAATTGAGTATAATTGGCATTGATACTCCAAGTAAAATTTCTGCTTTTTACTGGAACCAATCCTAAAGTAAGTTCAGTTCCTTTGGTTTCAATTTCACCCGCGTTTTGGAACAATGAAGTTACTCCAGCAGCTGGAGAAACTGGTACACCAAATAAACCATCCGTTAATTTACGAACGTAGTAATTGGCTTGAATAGTTACTCTATTATCAAATAAAGAGATATCTGTTCCGATTTCCCACTCAGTGGTAAATTCTGGTTTAAGTTTTACGTTACCAGCAGCATTCGAAATAGTATATCCAGATAAACCATTAAAAGGATATGAAATATTTGGACCAAATCCATCAGCAGCACCACCTAAAGAAGCGTAGTTATCGGTATTGTAAGCAGGAGCTGCACGTCCTACAACACCATAGTTTGCACGTAATTTCCAAGAATTCAATACTTTGTTTTTTAAAGTAGGAATGGCATCAGTCATTGAAGCACTTAAAGCAGCTGCTGGATAAAATATAGATTGATTACCTGGAGCCAAAGTAGAAGCAAAGTCATTCCTTGCTTTTACGTTTAATGATAACCATCTTTTATAATCTACAACTACATCAGCAAATACCCCTACAGTTCTTATCTGACTTGTTCCAACACCTGGAGTATTTAACACTGTTGCGTTACTTATTTGATCAAATCCTCTAATAGCTAAGCCGGTACTTCTTGCTGACAAACTATTGGAAAAATTATCAAAAATTTCATTTCCCAAAGTTCCAGATACATTGAATTTACCAAATTGCTTTTGTGCATTTAAGGTTAAATAAGAATTGATATTTCTTAAATTATTTCTTGCATCAAGAATACCACCTGTTCCATTTGCAGAAGTGTTACCACCACCACGTGAACCAATTTCATCAAAACCATGTGCTCTAAAACTTTGAATATCGGCACCTAATTTAAAATCGGCATTTAACCAACTATTGAATTTATAGCGAGCACCCACATTTCCAATAAATCTATTTACTTCATCATTGTATCTTACATTATCTAAAGACCAATAAGGATTGTCTTCACCTCCATAATACAATTGAGCACCAGTTGCACCATAATAAGGAGTTCCTGTTAAATCATAACTACGAGGAGTAAATAGAGCACGGAAAAAAGGGTTAGCTAACTGATTACCCTGTTGAGATCTTATAGAAGATGTATTATTTAAACTTAAATAAGAAGATACGGATAGCTTATCGGTAACTTCTGAATTTAAATTGAGTGATATTACATTTTTATTTAATTCATTTGCGCGCAGAACATAGGTTTCTTTGGTATTATTAAAAGAAACACGGTAAGTTGTTTTATCATTTCCACCACTAATACCGATTGTATTTTGGCGATTAAACCCATTTTGCACAATATCCGAAACATTATTAGGATATGCTTTTAAAGCTTCTGGTTGTCCAAAAAAGTTAGTTACGGTTTGTCCAATCATTCGAGGACCCCCCATGAAGTTGCAGCGTTAAAATTATATATACCTACTGTTGCAGTTGCAGTTGCAGCCCCACTAGAAGTTCCTTGTGCATATTCATTTTGGTAATCGGGTAATCTGTTTACAGAAACCACTGCATAAGATGAATTGAAATCTACATTATTCTTAGCTTTTCTTTTCCCTTTTTTAGTAGTAATTAAAATTACACCTGCAGCACCTCTAGATCCATAAAGAGATGTAGCCTAGCCGCAGCTCCTTTTAATACTGTAAGGTCTTCAATGTCATCG
>Ga0335396_10005599_pt1 | contig 12894 bp, 13 predicted proteins | sample FRY02_FD_205743 | JGI IMG/M metagenome (GOLD analysis project Ga0335396, IMG submission 205743) | Freshwater microbial communities from Lake Fryxell liftoff mats and glacier meltwater in Antarctica - FRY-02 (spades assembly) (version 2) | ecosystem: Environmental > Aquatic > Freshwater > Ice >... | reverse complement strand
TGTTGCTAAGGCGATGGAGTACACCACAGACTGCGACAGTATCAGGAGGGTATTTAGCGACATGGGAGAGTACGACTTCAAAGAGCTAGTAGAGGAGTTCCTGTTCTCCATCACCAGAGAACAACTAGGGGTGTGGTTTGAGGCAGTCAATAACTCCTCGTTCATCACTAAGAAGTCTGAGGATGACCTAAAAAACGATTCGTCCCCGGCAGTGACGACTGGTTCATAATGTTCCTGTCCACTCGTTGGGGTAAACCATCCTACGAAATCGAAGCCCTACCGCTAAGCGAACTGAACAAACAGAAGATATTCTGGGAGCATTGTTCGTGGGGTGTCACTGACGATATCATGGCCCTACACCACTCATTCTATGTTGCTGCTAAAACAGGCAATAAGGATTTGACAGTGGTTAAGGTCAAGCAGATAGCTGCCTACACCAGTGCTGTTAAAGCGTTAGTTATTGAGTCTACAAAAACAATTCGTGGTGCTCTAATGGGCATTGCTAAATTGATGAAAGAACGCAATAATGTCCGGTAACGATATCGCTAGCGATGCACTACGTATAAAGCTAGCTATCGATATTGAGAACGAGACAGAGTCTTTAGCCAAACTTCAACGTATCAACTCTTTTGCTGATACGTTGAATGCTAAAGCTAGTCGTGCTAAAGATGCCCTCAACATGCAACGCATGGCGATTGAGGGTAAGTACGATCCTAACATTCAGCAAGACCTTGAACTGATCAAAGCAGACAAGCTAACAAAAGAGCACAACCTATCGTTGCATGCTCAGAACTCTATGCTTGGTGAGATCGTTGAAAAGCACTACGATGCGACTGTAGGTCAAGCCAAAGAGCTAGCTCTAGCTAAAGAGATAGCTGCTGCCAGTCTAAACACTCAGCGTATGGCCGCGACTGGTAAGTTCAATCCAGATGTTCAAATGGATTTAGAGCTTGCTAAAGCTGCAGAAGAAGCTAAGAGACTTAATCTTAGTCTCGAAACTCAAGATGCTATGATTGCCCAGATCATCGCAAAGCATCACGCTGCTACTGCAGGTATACAAGAACAAGCTGATGCTGCAAAAGTGTTGCTCGACATTGAGAACGCACGAGCCAAACTAACCATCGAAGCTAAGTTCAGTCCTGATGCTCAGAGAACTCTGGACATTCAGAAGCTGACTGAAGCTACAAAGCAGTACGGACTATCAGCCGAGCACGTATCATCCGCAATGGAAGATATTGATGCACGGCATAAACGGTCTAGTGATACCGACATTAAAGAGAAAGAAAGATCAGCAGCAGCCATCCTTAAAATAGAGCAAGACTCTATGGATGCAAGAACTAAGTTGCTTGCACGATACGCTGAGATCAAGGATCAGAATAGTCGTGGCATCAATGATGCTTCGGGTACTAAAACTCTGATGATGGCTGCTAGAGCGGATTACGACGCTACAGTAGCAAATCTGACAGCTAAAGCTAAGAAAGAGCAAGAGGCTAGAGACCGTAAAGCTGAAGCAGATAGAAAAGCCGCTGACCGTACAACTAAAGAGTACGCTGCAGAACTAGCTCGACAAACAGCTTTGATGGAAGCTGAGGATAGACGCAGACAGCAAGTAGCGAAGAAAGCTGCTGCAGTTACAGCCAGTCAGTTAGCGGTCACAGCTAGGGTTAGGGCTGCAGGACTTGCAGAAGTTGCTTCACAAGATGCTGAAGTACAGCGTATCGTAGACGGTCTAGCTGGTAGTGAAATTCAGGCAGCAAAGACCACTGAGATACTACGTTTAGGTATGGAACGTGGAACAATTTCAGCAGAGCAATACGCTCAGTCCATTGCAGAACTAGAGCGTAGAACTGCAATGATGGCTGGTGGTGCTGGTCGAGCCGGTATGGTTATGGGTAACGTCCTAACAGGTGCGGAAGACTTCATAACTGTTATGTCTATGTCAGGTGCTGGCATGGATGGTTTTGCAGCAGCTACTCGTTCTGCATCGAATAACGTAGGTCAAGCTGTGCGGTCTATGGGTACTGCTGCAGCAGCAGTGCTTGCACCGCTAGTGTCTATTGGTATGGTACTCGCTGGTTTTGCTATCCCAGCACTGTACAAGTGGGTCACTGGTGCTGATGATGCTGCTAAAGTTACCAACAAGTGGAAGCGAGAACTGGAAGCACTGCTGATAATGGCAGGCGAAGCTGGTAGAGTTAAATTGGCAGAGCTAAAACAGGAAGACAAAGTACGCGACATAAGAGGTATGGAAGACCCTAACGCTATCAAATCTGAGTATAACGATCTTGCCCAGAAGAAGAAAGAGCTTATCGCTGAGATGCAGAAGACTATGGCAGAGTCTGAAGCTACCGCCACAGCACTATTCGACAAGATGGTGCCTATGTCTACAGTGAGTGACTTCAACGACTTTGTAGATGGAATCGGTGTAGAGTTTGGTGGTGATGTAGAAGCTGGATTTAGACAGCGTTTCAGAGACATACAGACAGACTTCATAACTAACGCTGTGCTTGTAGACGCAGAGCATGCACGTAAAGAGTTAGAGCGTCAAATGCTTGCTATGCAGAAAGACATGGACAACCTACGTCCGGGATCTTCTGGTGGGCCACTCGATAGGCTACTTGGTTTTGGTGGGATGGATGGTGGTAATACCGGATTCACTAACGACTTCGTTAATGGTTTTGGTGGCCTTAACGACGCTGCTGTAATAGATCAGATTCAAGCACTAGAAGATCAAATAGAGGAGTTGTCCAGAACTGACTCTGAAGCTGCTAGAATGAAGAAAGAAGAACTTCAGCAGACTGTTGATCTAATGAAGGAGTTGCACGATCAGTACAGCAAAGCACTAGACATACAGGCTACTAAAGAGGCAGAGATACGTGCAGAGCAGACACACCAAGACCAGCAACACATGGAGAACGAACTTGAACTGATGCAGATTCAGTCAAAGAGAAACACCATGTTGGGTGAAGAGAACGAAGCTGAGAGACGTATATTCGATCTGGCTCTAAAACGTAAAGAGATTATGGAGTCTGGTATTGCTGCACCAGACGTACTAGCTGGGATGCTTAATGCTGAACTGGAAGCAGAAGCTGCACAGTTAGAGAAGCAGATTGCTGCCGCTGATCAACGTATTGTAGCGTTGACTGGCCAAGCAACACAAGCAGGTGCATTCACCTCAGCAAATGCTATGATGCTTGCCGCTGACAGTAACCAAGACGATAACAAAGAGAAGATAGAACTGCTTAAAGAGATTCGAAACGCTATTGCTAATGGTGGTGTATTTAATGTGGAGATTATGTAATGGGAATTAAAACCATACACGGGTTCCTTAAAGAAGATCAGGAAGCCAAGCCAGAGCACGGTAACATATCTATCACAGAGACTGTTCTGGTTGAGACAACCTCTCCAACAGTCAACGTAGTGGCTATGCTGACTGCACTACCAGCGTTCCCTGCATCTCCCAGTGTGGATAATCCAAAAGGGATATCGTTCACGTTTGATAAGTCCACTCATCCGGACGCCCCCAACCTTAGACTTCGCTCAGCAGGCACTATAAAGCAGGTTGGCGGATGTTTTTGGATGATACCTCTAACGTACGCAATCTTTAACTCATCTGAGATATCTGGTGGGTTTGCATCCGGTGGAGGTGGTGCTGGTAACAACAACCCCAGACAGCGTAAGGATCAACGCGAGTATATAGACCCTATAGAGAGACCTGTAGTTTGGACTAGTTCTTCGTCTCTAGTTCAGAAAGAGACGTACATCAACAGGGTGACTGGACTGGCTATTGTTCAGACTAACGGACTGCCTATAACTTCTCCCATCAAGTTTAGTGAGGCACACTCGACACACGTATTCAGCTTCAATGTTGAGTACGATGACTTTATCTTTGCATTTTACGAAGCGTACATAGGGACTGTCAGTAACGGTGGAGGATTAAACAGACCTAACGGTGAGATGAAGGTAGTGGCAGCGTCCTTTAGTGAAGAGTTTGAGTCTAACGGAGTTGGGGTAGATAAAACAGACTACCACTATGTGCGAGTGAGTGTGTCCTTTGAACACAACCCCGGTAACTGGGTTACTGAAGCTAAAATTGTGTCCATGAGTACTATGCAACTAGTTGTAGTGTTGTTGCCGATACCGCTAGTGTTTTATGACAAGATTAAGATTAGCGATACACAATACGCTGAAGAACCTTGGCCACTACTACCTACTGGTGTTGCCGTACCGTACACAAATAATGACCCAACAACTTACGGATACATTGATCACGGTTTCCCTGTAGAGAAAGACTTCGCACCCCTTATCTCTAAACCCCCATCAGGTAGTATGGCTATCCCATCATGAAACCATCACCAGCTATTGGCGTATTCAAACCTGATGAAGCTAGAGCTATTAAACGAAAGGTCCTTGGAGAGAACTACTCCGACCCTAAATACGTTCACGGTAATGGTAGCAAACTGGGTTGGTACTACGGTATTCTTACAGAAGAATTACTGCCTGCAACTAACCCACTTACTGGGTACACCAGTGCTACAGTTAACGTGTTGATGTACACCGAAGGAACCAACACCTTAGATATGGAAGAGGTGACTGATTCCGCTACAGTGTATGAGATCACAAATAGGTCACCTAACATAAGTGGTCAGATTGGTGACGTTATACTGTTCAGGTGGATTATCAAAGAGTGGGTACCAGTGTGGGGGTCCGGATCATCCAGCTACAGGCACGGCATAGTAATTAGTTCAGAATGTAACGGGTACTACACTATCGAACTGGGTGTGTGGGGTGGTGATCCGGGTAGCGTATCTAACACATCAGCAGGGTCTACATCAGGGTGCGATGTGTGCTCTAGTCTTGATGCTGATTCTAGTGGTGATCCAACAGCTACAGAACCAATCTACCCCACAGCAAATGTTATCGGGCTTGGTGAGTATGTTACTGGATACCACAGAGCTTCAACTATCGTACCACTGAGGTTGAATAGTGCGTGCCTAATGCTCTCTCCTAGCGGTGACGGTGCTAGTGCTGGATCAGCTTCAGCATCAGGCTCTGCTTCTACCTCAGCAGGCACTTCCACGGTGTGGCAGATAGTAGATGGATTGCAAGAACACGTTGTACAGCACATTCAACACTGGGAGTGTTGTAATGGTGTTGGGGAGTCTCAAGAACAAACACTTATCAGCATAACACCTATAATGTTTGCTGCTATAATGTGTCCTCCAATAATTGTTGGTTCTTGTTCTGTCGGTAGTGGATCAGGATCAGGATCAGCGTAAGGAGCGTACTGTGGGACAATTGTTTGGTAAGAATAGTAGTTGTTGTTGTACTAACAACGGTGACGGATGCTGTACAGGGAGGTGTTGTCCCTTCATTAGTGAAGAGTTGCCGGGTACATGTACTGGTGGTCCGAACGATAACCCGCTACCCACATCACTAACGGTTGATCTATCGGCCACGTTCCAACACCCTCCAACTGGTGTACCCCCGGCATCTGGGTTTACAGCACCAGCAAACTCTAATTGTTACGACTTCTCATTTCAAATACACTTGACCAGTTGTCTCAGTAACGCTATAAGAATGTACACGGGAACCGGCACAAACTCTTGCGTGTGGTGTGGGGTAACCTACACCGTCAAGGTTCATGCGGAACTGACATGCTTCGGACTACTAACACTAAAAGATGCACAACCTATTGGTGACTGTGGTATAAACTATGAGAGTGATGGGTATCAGATTACATTTGATCGACTCTCTTGTGACCCAATTCTAATGTCAGGGGACATGCCTCGTTGTCTACCCTGTGCGTGGCAGTGTAATTTAGGGCTGTGGGAACCGTTTCCCGGAGTCTGGGTTCCAGTTATCGCAATTCACTCACCATTCTGTCTATCTGCTACAGTCTATGAAAGTCCATGACCATGTTAAAAGTAGTTGGGGTAGTGTTACTTGCTGTGTACTTATCATCACTGATCAACCACGGACACCAGCGAACCTATGCAATAGATCGAGAAATGCAGAAGTTTCGTAATAAGCCCGTATTCATGCAGACGACTAATTCTCACATTAGAGGGGATGTGACTGAAGATGGTGAACGTACCGCAGATATGGTTGGACGAAATTAAAGCTGGTACAGCTTTTGGACTAAAGGCACAGAGAGTACTATCAGCTATGCCAGTAGCGTCGCCAAGCACTAACCGTCACGCACCTACTAAACAACCAATATCCCTTATCGGTATTGCTATACGGGCACTGTGGGAGATGGAGATTGGATATGTTATAACGTGTGGTAGTTGTTTGGCATACCTACACTCCATAAAAGATGCTGACACCACTAACAGGCCGAGCCTATACAAGCAGTTACTGACACATCTACCTACACCTGAGTGGTGGCGTCAGAAGTACCGTAGTCGATCTGACAAACTAAGTCGGTTAGAGGAATTGCTAGCGGACGCACTACCTACAACTATACATACCCCTCTAGTTGCAGAGTCTCCAGTTTCCAGTGACGCTAAGTGGGCAGTAGTTCTCACAACAGCTAAGCGAACCATACCCACCTTGAATAAGTGCGTGGCATCAATTAGATCAGCAGGTTGGGAACCAACGATATTTGCTGAACCTAACAGTCTGAAGATTGATGATGTTGATTACCACCAAAACAATACTGTTCTGGGTGCGTGGCACAACTGGCTAGCGTCTGCTAACTGGGCATTGAAAGAAACCACTGCTGAATACATAATGACTGTTCAGGACGATACTCTGTTTCATCCTGACAGCAAGGCTCTAGCTGAGAAGATCCTTTGGCCATCCGATACAACTGGGTTTGTCAGCTTATATACAGCTAAACACTACAGTGAGAATAAGGCAGGCATCCGAGTATCACCGGGTGTCCATAAGATAGCCACAACCAACTTGTGGGGTGCGTGTGCTCTAATCTTCCCTAGAGCAGCACTACAGCTTATAGTAGACCATCCACTAACTGCAGAGTGGGTTGGGCCACCTCCAACTAACTTAACTGACAAGCAGAAGCAGTTACTGATTGCGAAGAAAACCAAACAACCATCGTTAATAAAGAATGTTGACACCCTCATAGGTAGGGTACTGACCGGACTCCACCTCGATATGTATGTTGTAGTTCCATCACCAGTAACCCACATAGCTGCAGTGTCGGCTATCGGTCACGGCAGTAACACTGGTAGACGGAACTGCAGTCAGTGTTCAGATCACAGCAAGCCACTAATCCCCCAAGTCCTTACCCAGTAGTTACCCCAATGCGACTAATAACGTCACTATCCCCAAACAGGATACCTAGACAGCAGAAGTGTGTAAACTCGTGGATTAGCAGAGGTTGTACTGTAACTGCGGTGCAGTCCGTAGGTGAGATCGAATCCCTCATACAACACTTCCCATCAGTAAACTTTGTTGAGACACATCTTGTTGGTGATGTGTTTGGTCGGCCTAAATCAGTTAGACTTAGATCGTTGCTTGATCTAATTACTGATGGGCCATCCATGATTATCAATTCTGATATAGAGATAACTACAAGCACTGAAGTGTTTACTGGGTATTGGGGCGACCTACAACACAACTCAATCAAGATGGGTGTGCGTTGGGATTGCAGTAGACGCTTCAATGTTCCTCCAGCATTGCTGAAGTATGGTATTGACGTATTCCTGCTGTCACCAGAAACAGCAAGGATGCTACCAGACTTAGGGATGACTATAGGTTGTCCAGCATGGGACTACTGGATACCGTGGCATCTGAACAGACTGAGTGTGACGATACACACATCTAAACGTATTGAGTTCATGCACGAAGTTCATGAAGTAAATTGGAGTAAGAACGAGTACGATATTGGTATCCGTATCATGCAGGATAACTACCCCAACCTAACTAGCCCTATGCTGGGCAGCTTCATACAAGAACTGACAGGTAGAACAGCTCTTAAACTAAGAAAGATCCCCGTATGAAGATTTTCATTAAAACTTGGTTGAATGATCTGGAGTGGTTGGGTTACTGCCTGAGATCAATAAACAAGTTCGTTACACATGACGGAGTAGTTATCGTCTGTGACAACTCAGCTAGGTTGATGCTGCAGAGTATGGAAACTTACGGTGCTGATATCCAGTACGTGGGTGATACAGTTAATGGATACATAACTCAGCAAGTATTCAAGTTAAATGCCCACACTCGTATACCCGACGAACACATACTGTTTGTTGATTCCGATTGTGTATTCACTAACCCTGTGTCGGTGCTAGACTACATGAGTGGTGGTAAGCCATGTTGGTTGAAGACTAAGTACGGTAGTCTAGATGGTGGTGAGGTGTGGAAGGCTATAACTGAAAAAGCTGTTGGTTGGCCTGTTGCATGGGAGTACATGCGACAACTACCCATACTGGTATTGCGTAGTACGCTGGCAGGTTTCCAAACCCAGTTTCCTAAGCTAAACACCAAGCTACTAAGACTAACAACTAGGCAGTTCTCCGAGTTCAACGCATTAGGTGCGTATGCTGAGAAGTTTCAAGAAGATCAGTATGTGTTCGTTGATACCGACACATCCCCACCCCACACTACTGTTAGGCAATTCTGGTCTTGGGGTGGTATGACCGATGAGATCAGAGCAGAAATAGAAGAGGTGCTAGCTTGAAGATCCTTGCAAACAACATTGCTGTGCTTACTGACGACACCCACATATCTAGGTGGGTTGAGCACCACGGAAGGCTCGATATCGCTAGAGAGTATCTAAACTCGTTCAGAGAGTTCATAAAGGAAGGCTCGACTGTTGTAGACGCAGGAGCTATGATAGGGGACCACACTGTTACGTACTCTGAGTTTGTAGGTGAATCTGGTAAGGTGTACGCATTCGAACCTAACAAAGAGGCTTACGATTGTTTAGAGTATAACACGTCAAAGCTGATTAACGTGCAGTGCATCAACCAACCTCTATCTAATGGTAGTTACAGCACCAGTGTGGTGTTAGATCCTAATGTAGGTGCTTCACACGTTAAGCATGACCCATTCGGTAACCTTGTGAGTACCAAGCTGGATGACTGGGGGATACAGAACCTGTCATTTCTAAAGATAGACGTGGAAGGGTTCGAGACCAGAGTGCTAAATGGTGGTGTCGAGACCATAGAGCGGTGCTCCCCCACTATACTGTGCGAAGTGAATTCAGGTGCTCTGCTACGTGCTGGCACGTCCAGCGAGGCACTTCTGGTAGCATTACAGGGCTTTGGATACGAGATCCGGATAACAGACCCTCGACTAAATTTTGACGACCTACAATTCGATGTTCTGTGTACAAAAAAAAACCACTAACCCAAATGAGTTAGTGGTTTTGAAGTAGTTAGTAAGCTCTAATCTAGGGTAGGGGATTCGTAGGACATTAGCGGTCTGTTGGTACGCAGACCATCCACTATTTCAAACAGTACTTCTTCTGCTATCGACGCAGAAGACACATGCCCGCAACCCTTCAGTAGGACCATTATTTCGCCGATATGCTCGGCACGCACTGACTCAAGTGCGTGTCTAGTATCCTGATCTACCTGCGGGAGTGCCGCGTTGATTACACGGACACAGAAAATGGCTTGTCGTATCTCGGTTATGTTATTCATCTTACATTCTCCTACGTGTTGTTGTCATTGAAAGTCCCGGCCTAAACGTGAGGCCGAGACACTACACTTAGTTAGCCACTGCAGCCTTAGTCTGTTTGACTTTAGCCTGTCCGACCTTACGTCGAACAGGCTTTTCCTTTTTGATAGTAGTCACATACACGAGTTCGTGTATGGCTCTGGTTGTGGCTACAAACTTCAGGTTATGTTCTTGAGCCTTAGCTTCCGGCGACTTAGCCATTGGGTGTGGTACGTTAGCTGGATTGAAGAAGAACACTCTGTTAGCTTCCAATCCCTTAGCTCTATGTATTGATGACAGTCTAATACATTTGTCGTTACCGTCATCAACAAACAGGTCTTTAATAAAGGCTAGCATCTCTTCCACACTACCACACTGACCAGCCAACACAATGATACAGTCAGCCTGATCTGATAGTGCCATCTGCTGAGAGTCGGTGTCCATCTTCTTGTTCTGTAGGGTTGCTAGCTCTTTCTGTAGCCATGCCTCAACTCTAGGTACTAGCTCTGACCATCCAGTTATAGCCTTATCCCCTTTACCAACCAGTCTCTTTATCAGCTTAGCTAGACCAGCCCCTATATCCCTGCCAATAACCTTTACGTTCTTACGCTCCCTAACTAGGGACCACGCAATGGCCATGAGTGGAGCATTAACACGGCTCACTAACATATCTCCCTCAGCAAGATCCATTTCGTCTTGCATTATAGTTCTGACAAGTCCATCTGGATTATTGGGTCCAGCATTGATAGCATCACCCACTAGTTTCTTAGCTTCCTCAACAATAGCCTTACCACACCTGAATGTGTAACTCAGGGATAGTTCATCCACTGATTCTATCGCTGATTTGATACTCTCAAACGAATGAGTGTCTGCACCTGCAAACCCAAAGATAGCTTGGTTAGGATCACCCACAAACACATAGGTCTCACAGTCCTGATTTAACAGTAGCTGTAGTTTACCCGGACTCAAGTCTTGTGCCTCATCAATCAGCATAACATCGAACTGTGATTTGTAACCGTATCGTGCTGGTAAGTAGATCATATCATCATAGTCTATCTCCATAGGCTTAGACATGATACCAGTCTTGACTTGGCTGCCTTTCTCTATAACATACTTGACTGCTGGAGTCAACACTTCATACGCAGTCGTAGTGTTGTAGTTACGAGCCATGCACATCATCTGTAGTGAATCTTCGTCAATAGTGTCCTCTATTAGTAGTGCGTCCTTACACATCTTGACTAGCTCTTTAACTTCATCGTATATATCTCTTGTGACCTGATCAGCAACCTTAAGCGACTCCACCTGCATGTACTCACAGAACAAGTTAGAGGTCTTCCATGTGCTAGGGGACTTACACTTAACTCCAGCATTCCTCAGTACCCTATAGCCTAGCGAATGTACAGTAGATGCTGTACCGTGAGTTATCTCCTTATGTAGCTTGTCTGCTACTGACCTACTAAATGCTACGAAGATGATCTCACTAGTCTCATCCATTCTAGTATTCAACCAGTCCCATATAGCCAGTTGCTCACTACTTACAGGATAGTCAGGTCTAAAACTATCGTTACATGCAGCGGTTACACCGTCACGGATAGTTGTAGTCTTACCTGATCCTGCAGTTGCATTGATAATAAGGGCGTTGCAGCTTTTCATAACATACTCTCCAAATAGGGGTTTACAGTTAGCCTCGTTTGCGGCACAGCATAATTATATCAATTCACAAAACCTCGTCGATACTGAAAATAAAAATAACCAAATTTGGTTGTGCCGATCAGACTTGACCGATTCTCGATCAGTCTGTATCATGCCGAAGCACCCCGCAAAATCAACAACCAGACCAGCATATCGCGTTGTGGTGGCATTTCTACCAGTCTGGTTGTTCTTTGACCTATTAAGTGGAGACGTAACACCAATGGCAACCCCTGAGAAAACTAAGTCACTATCAGAGCTAATTGATGAGTGCTCTGTAGCCAGTGAGATCGAGTCAGTAACACTCGATATTACAGCAGAGACCGCTAAGGCCATGCTAGGATTCAACACTACCAACAGGCCACTATCGCAGTCCGTAGTGAAGCTGTATGCAAACGAAATGCTTCGTGGCAAATGGAAGCTGAACGGCGAACCAATCATCGTTGGTTCCGATGACAAAGGTGCCGTATCTATCATCAGTGGACAGCACAGACTCCATGCACTGATCCACGCATGTGCCTTGTACGAAGCTGATCCATCCAGCTATCCATACGCTACTACAGCACTGCACACCGTAGTTATTACGGGTGTGCCAATCGAAGCTGCTGACAGTGTAGATTTAGGTATGGGACGTAAGCATGCTCATGTACTCTACCGTGATGAGTGGATTGCTACAGTAATCCCTAAAGAGTGGAGCAAGACCAACAGCCGTAAAGCTAAGTGGTGTAACTGCCTAGCTACTGCAGCCCGACTGGTCTGGCTACGTGCAGGTGGTGCTACTGTCAGCAGTGCCCCTAAGTTTATTGTGTCTGAAATGATTGACTTTATTAAGGACGATCACAAGGACTTATGTAAGTACGTAAGTTCTATCCTCTCAGCAAGTGAGGAAGACGGTGGTGGGTTAAAGATCAGCCTACCATACATTGCAGCACTGTGCTATGTAGCATCCCTGAACGAGGATACTACTATTGACAAGCCAACAATGGAACTACTGTTGGACGCTATGCTTCGTATCGCCCAGAACACGGGTATCAATCCGGGTACGGCTGAACATGCTCTGGCAGCACACTGGAACAAGCTATCCTCAACACCGGGTAGTAAAGACCGCGATCTTGACATTGTCGGTCCATTTGTCAAAGCACTGAACGCTATCGTAGCAGGTGAGAAGATTACTCCAGCCAAGTTGGTGTTGACGAAGAAAGAGGCTGAACTGTACTCCACACACCCACCTCTACTAGTAGGTTGGGACGAGCACAGCTTCATTAACGCTGTAGAGCTACGAGCACAGCAAGCACTCGATGCTGCAGCAGATAGGAAAGCTGCGACAGACGAGAAAGAGTCAGCACGATCAGCTAAAGAAGCAGCACGAGCAATTAAAGAGACCGCTGCTGCTAAAGCCGCCGTTGATAAAGCTACAGCAAAAGCCGAAGTTGATGCTGTCAAAGCTAACGTGCCTGTCAAACCGGGGGTCATGAGTGCTATGGCCAACGTAGTACGACGTAAGCCTGTCTCCGCTAAGTCGTGAGTGATCAATCGGATACGCTAGTCTTAGCAGCTTAATCTTTCCCTGCAACG
>Ga0335396_10005597_pt1 | contig 12897 bp, 10 predicted proteins | sample FRY02_FD_205743 | JGI IMG/M metagenome (GOLD analysis project Ga0335396, IMG submission 205743) | Freshwater microbial communities from Lake Fryxell liftoff mats and glacier meltwater in Antarctica - FRY-02 (spades assembly) (version 2) | ecosystem: Environmental > Aquatic > Freshwater > Ice >... | reverse complement strand
GTAAGACATGTCAAAATGGCAATCAGGGCAAAAAGTCTCATTAATCTACTTAAGGTATATTCATGTATTTATGCGTTTGCAAAGAGATTTGCCAATCTGGATTTGCCTTTACATAATCGATTATCAACGGAAGCATTTCATTTTCCTTGCTCCACTCGGGTTGAAGATACTGCTTAGCGGCTTTATTCAAGTCTTTTTGATGGGTTTCTGCCCAAGCTAAATCGCTTTTATGGTAAACAATTACCTTTAATTCGTGCGCAATCGCTAAATTCTCAGGTAAAATGGCTTTGAATTTTTTGGGTGAAACGCAAATCCAGTCAAAAAAGCCTACTAATGGATTGGTACCGGCTGTTTCAATCCAAACTTGAAGTCCCGCGGCTTTTAAAGCTGTGGTCAAGGCAGTTAAATCGTATAAACTTGGTTCTCCACCGGTTATAACCACGTTTTGAGCGCCACTGGCCAGCACATCTGCACAAATTTCAGCTACGCTGTGCTGCGGGTGCGCTGCTGCCGGCCACGATTCTTTTACATCGCACCAAACGCAACCCACATCGCAGCCGCCTAAACGGATAAAAAATGCTGCTTTGCCTTGATTGTGACCCTCTCCCTGAATGGTGTAGAAGGATTCCATCACTGGCAATTTCATATCAGCCATAAAAGTCTTTTTTGGCAGCATGCAACGTGTTTTTCAAGAGCATAGCGATGGTCATGGGACCAACGCCCCCCGGAACAGGGGTAATAAAGCTACATTTAGGTGCCACTTCGTCGTATGCAACATCACCCGACAGACGAAAACCCGATTTACGCGTCGCATCTACCACGCGTGTGGTTCCTACGTCAATCACAACAGCACCACGTTTTACCATGTCTGCACGTACAAATTCGGGTTTACCCAAGGCAGCAACAATGATGTCAGCTTGAAGGAGGTGTTCTTGGAGATTTTTAGTGCGACTATGGCACAGGGTGACGGTGCAATTGCCAGGATTAGCCTGACGCGCAAGCAAAATGCTCACTGGTGAACCCACAATATTGCTTCTGCCCAACACTACGCAATGTTTGCCTGCGGTTTCAATCTGATAGCGCTTCAATAGTTCAATGATGCCGTGCGGGGTAGCAGGTAAATAGCAAGGTAAATTCAACACCATCCGACCAATATTCAAAGCATGAAAACCATCTACATCCTTTTTTGGGTCGATGGCTTCATTAATACGCTCTGCATTAATATGCTTGGGAAGCGGCAATTGTACAATAAAGCCGTCTATTTCAGGATCAGCATTCAATTGCATCACGGCTTCTAATAAAGCCGTTTCTGACAAGCTATCCTCAAATCGCAGCAGGGTAGAGCTGAATCCTGCTTCTACACAAGCCTTGATTTTATTCGCTATATAGGTTTCGCTACCGCCATCTGTACCTACCAAAACTGCTGCTAAGTGCGGTTTTCGTGCGCCGCTTGCGGTCAATTCCGCAACTTCTGCAGCAATTTCAGTCCTAATAGTTGCTGCAGTAGCTTTACCGTCAATGATTTGATACATGTCAATCTAATTTGAGAACTGCTAAAAAGGCGTTTTGCGGAATTTCAACGTTGCCCACTTGGCGCATCCGCTTTTTACCTTTTTTCTGCTTTTCTAAAAGTTTACGCTTTCTAGAGATATCACCACCGTAGCACTTGGCCGTCACGTCTTTGCGCAAGGCCTTGATGGTTTCGCGGGCAATAATTTTGGCTCCAATAGAGGCCTGAATGGCGATGTCGAATTGTTGACGAGGAAGCAACTCCCTGAGTTTTTCACACATCTTTTTACCGAGTTCGTAGGCTTTATCAGTATGAATGAGCGACGATAAGGCATCTACAGGCTCGCTATTTAGTCGGATGTCCATGCGTACTAAACGTGACTCGCGATAGCCAATTTGATGGTAATCAAAACTGGCGTAACCCCTAGAAATGGTCTTCAAACGATCGTAAAAGTCGAACACAATTTCACCCAAAGGCATCTCAAAAGTAATTTCTACCCGGTTGGAAGTGAGGTACACTTGATTTTTGATAATGCCACGCTTACCTATACACAACTCAATCACCGCACCAATGTAGTCGGCCTTAGTAATCACTTGTGCATTTATATACGGCTCTTCAATAAAGTCAATGGTGCTAGGGTCGGGGAGGTCACTCGGATTATTCACCGTTATTTTGGATCCATTTGTGGACGTACAAAAATAAGATACGTTGGGCACAGTGGTAATCACCGTCATGTTGAACTCCCGTTCGAGACGTTCTTGGATTATTTCCATGTGGAGCATGCCTAAAAAGCCGCATCGGAAACCGAAGCCAAGGGCAGCAGATGACTCAGGTTCATAAACTAAACTGGCATCATTCAATTGGAGCTTGTCCATACTGTCTCGCAGCTCTTCGTAGTCTTCGGTATCAACCGGATATATACCCGCAAACACCATCGGCTTTACCAATTCAAAACCTTTAATGCCTACTGTGGCAGGCCTTTCCATACTTGTGATGGTATCACCTACTTGCACTTCTTTGGCGGTTTTGATGCCGCTGATAATGTAGCCTACGTCGCCGGTCTCAACCCGTTTACGTGGCTGTTGCTTCATTTTAAGGATGCCAATTTCTTCTGCAAAGTATTCTTTGCCGGTATTGAAGAATTTGACTTTTTCGCCCGATTTTATACTACCGTTAAATACCCTGAAATAGGCCACAATACCACGATAATTGTTGTAGACCGAGTCAAAAATCAAGGCTTGCAAAGGGGCGTCAGGATCACCCTTGGGAGCAGGAATGCGCTCCACAATTTGCTCAAGCAAAAACTCTACACCAAAGCCTGTTTTCCCACTCGCTGGCAATATGTCTTCCAATTCACAACCGAGTAATTCTACAATTTGGTCTTTTACCTCCTCAGGATTCGCACCCGGAAGGTCCATTTTGTTCAAAACAGGAATGATGTGAAGGTCGTTCTCCAAGGCCAAATACAAATTGGAAATGGTTTGCGCTTCAATACCTTGAGAAGCATCCACCACCAACAAAGCCCCTTCACAAGAGGCAATAGCACGCGAAACTTCGTAGGAGAAGTCTACATGCCCTGGGGTGTCAATTAAATTGAGGGTATATTTCTCGCCTTTATAAGTATAATCCATTTGGATAGCGTGGCTCTTGATGGTGATGCCGCGCTCCCTCTCCAAGTCCATGTCATCTAAAGTTTGGGCTTGTAAGTCCCTTACATCTACCGTATTGGTTACTTGAAGTAGTCTGTCGGCCAAGGTGCTTTTTCCGTGGTCGATGTGTGCAATGATGCAAAAGTTCCTGATATTTTTCATCGAAACGCAAAGTTAACTTGAAAAATGGGATTAAAGTTTACTTGAGGAGGTATTCAACCATTATTTTAAAACTTACGTTAACTATATTTGGTTTTATTTTTCGCATGAATAAGTTTCTATTCGTTTCAATCTTTTTGTTTTGGGGTTTGAGTACCCGAATGGCAATGGCGCAGGCTTATACCATCAATACAATCCCCTATAATCCCCAACCCTATGCAGGGTTTTCTTTGACAGGAACCTTCATTGGAAATGCCGATGACGGTGTTTCGAATGCCATTCCAATAGGTTTTGATTTTTGTTTTTATGGCAATACCTATAACGAAGCATTTGTCGGCACGAATGGTTGGGTTGGTTTTAGCCCTTTACAAGCCATCACATTTACGTCTGCACCATTGCCATCACCAGTTCCTAGTATTCCAAAAAATTGTATCATGGCGCCATGGCAAGATTGGTGGTCTACCAATGGCGGTTTTGGAACAATTTCCTATGCCACCAGAGGCACAGCCCCATTCCGGCAATTTGTAGTTTCTTTTTTTCAGCTACCATTATTTAGCTGCACGCAAAACAGAGGCACTTTTCAAGTCATTTTGTACGAATGTTCAAATAAAATAGAAGTCTATGTTCTCGATAAACCACCTTGTTTGAGTTGGGGTGGTGGCACTGCAGTATTAGGTCTGCACAACGCCACCGGTACCATTGCACATACCGTTCCTGGTCGAAATTCAACCGTTTGGACAGTTGTGCCAAGTAATCCAGAAGGCTGGGAGTTTATTCCAGATGCTGCTTGTGCCAGTAGTGCTTTTGGAGGTTTCGCTTCTATTGATACAAGCTCCTTTTGGCCTGTTGTCGAGGCAAATTGCTACACCACCTCTATCGGAGTAAAAGTTGGAAATGGAGAATTGGTTTGTAGTACCATTGATCCAAATGGTTCAGAAATTCGCCTATATACACCACAAGGCACCTTACTTCAAACAAGAGCTGTGTCTTCAAATTGTGTTAATGGTCGTACCGATAGTTTGACCATTGAGTTGGGAGAACAGTTTTTATTTAACGGAGATCACTATTTGGTGGTACGAAATGGCATAGATGGAAATGGTATCCTGGGAGATTGTGGAACTGGGGCCTTTGCCTTTGATACTGTTATCGTACGCGTTAGTGATTGTTATGTTTATGATGAGCAAGTAGATATGATAAATGTATCGGTGAACAGCGACAATGGTTCTTCTACCTTAACTTGGAACAAACCCCCCAATTTTGACCCGAATTTTTTTGATGCCTATCGCATCCTTGTTAAGGATTCACTGGCCACCAATGCCAATAACTGGAGAGAATTTGTTTTGATCACCAACATCGATGACACAACCGTTATCACGAGTGAAGCTATCCCAACAGCAGAAACCAAAGACTTTAAAGCTGTGCTTGCCTTGAAGTTTTATGGAGATGTACGCACCCAAGGCGATTCGGTTAACAACATTTGGCTGAGGGCTGCCGATGAGCAATTGGACAATGGTTTGCGAGGAATGGGTACTGTGATGTGGTCGGCATACAAAGGCTGGTCACCGGCCAGTTATGAAATTTACTTGGCTGCTATAGAAGAAACAGGTTTGGGAATTTTGGTGGGAAGTACCACAGATACCTTTATCAGCTTTGAAAAGCCCATTGAAATTGGGAAGTATAGAGTTCAGGCACTTACGCTACATCCTGCTGCTCCAAGGTTCTCATTGAGTAACTATGTGGTTTTTGAAATGATTATTCGCGAAGTAACGGTGCCTAACGTAATTACACCCAATGGAGATGGAGCCAACGATTTTTTGTTTGTGGAAGGAATTGAGTTTTTTCCAGAAAATCTAGTTGAGCTGTACAACCGCTGGGGGCAGCGCGTGTTTAGCGGCCAAAATTACACCAATCTATACAGTCCAACAAATTTAGAAGCAGGCACCTACATTTATCAGGTCATGTTACCAGACAAACCTTTGGTTCAAGGGGCTTTAAAAATAATTAAGTGAGTAATCTAACGCATCAGCAATTTTTAGCCAAAGCCGTTGCCTTGTCTGCTACCTGCCTCGAAGAATTAAAAGGAGGCCCTTTTGGTGCTTTGGTTGTGAAAGATGGTCAAGTGATTGCAGCCACCGTAAATGAAGTGCTGGGGAATCTTGATCCCACCGCCCATGCTGAAGTACAAGCCATTCGCGCAGCCTGTAAAAAGCTGAATAGCTATGATTTGTCGGGCTGTGTCATTTATTCAAGCTGTGAGCCCTGCCCAATGTGTTTAGCTGCCATTTATTGGGCCAGGATAGATGCGATTTATTTCGCCAATTCCAAAGAAGATGCTGCAGCTCTTGGCTTCGATGATGCGTTTTTATACGAGGAACTCAGTTCAGCGATTCAGCATCGGAAAATCCCTACGTTTAAATTAGAATTACCCGAAGCGAAAACCATCTTTACAAAATGGGTAAATTCAAAGCGAAAACAACTTTATTAGATTTAATTCCTCTTTAATGCTACCCCGGCACATTTAATTTCGCTTTAATAACGCAATGTCTAATTTAGAGCATTAGAAATAAACTTGAATTTATGAAAAAGCTGTACACCTTGATAATTGCGATTTTCATCTTAGTGCCTTCAGTTAAAGCAACACACGTTGCTGGAGGTAATATCACTTATCGCAACATTGGTCCAAATCAGTACATTTTGACATTGACCTTGTACAGGGATTGCGCTGGTGCATTTATTAATCCCTTTGGTTCTATAGTATCTCCACCTCCTCCGCAAACCATTTGGATACGAAATAATTGTGGAGGTGCACCTTTTAGTTTAACTGTTTTGCCGATGCCAGGAACTGGAGTAGAAGTTCCAACACCATGTGTAGACGACCCCAGTACTTGTCAAGGCGGTACGCGTTATGGTATTCAACGCTTTGATTGGGAGGGCACAGTAACTTTGCCAGTTTCTACAACAGCCCTTTGCAATGAATTTTTTTTCACTTGGGGAGGTAGCGTAAATGGTGGCTTGTGTTGCAGAAACACGAACCAATCACTTGCTAATGTACCAGGTGGCGGCGGTAATGGTCAAGTGAATTTTTTTATTGACTCCTATCTCAACAACAACATTGCGCCAGGGAATAATTCAGCTCGTTTGGCGTCATTTGAAGTGCCTGCCTATTGCGTTTCTGAACCCGTAACAGTACGTTTTGATGTAGCTGAAATAGACGGTGACTCGGTAGTTTACTCTTTAGTTTCAGCCTCGACGGGTTGGAATCAGCCTGCTAACTATCAAGCTGGTAAATCAGCTGCCGTTCCTGCTTTAGTACTAAATAACACCATAACAATTAACCCCAATAATGGTAACCTTACTTTTTTCAGTACCACTCCACAGACAGCCGTATTTTGCCTTAAAGTGGATGAATTTCGAAATGGAGTATTAATAGGGTATATAAAAGTTGACGTTCAGGTGATTTTAGGCACCGGCCGTTTTTGTGACAACATTACGCCAACGTATTTAAATGATACGGTTGCTGTGGCATGTGGTACATGGAACGACCTTGATTTTACTGTAGATTTGGCTTCTAGAGTACAATGTAATACAATCTCTCCCGATGCATCAGAATTCAGATTGTACAATCCAAGTGGTCAATTGATTCAATTACAAAGTGCAATACCAGGAATATGTGATGCCCAAGATCGCACCACGCAAGTTAACTTGGTTTTAGTAAGTCCACTAGATGAAAACGGTTTCTATTATTTGGTTTCTAGAACTGGGACTGACGGTAACACCTTTGGAAACCAGTGTGCGAAATTTATGGAATTGTTCGATACCTTGGTGATTTCAGTGAATAATTGCCCGGAGTACAAACGTCCAATGGAAATTATTAATGTTTCGGTGGATACCATTAATCCTAATGCACTAATTGTACAGTGGGCAGAGCCAGATACTTTGAATTTGAATTGGTTTACTGCTTACAATCTTTATCGCGCAGCACCAGGTGAAAACATTTTTACCTTGGAGCAAAGATTCCATATTGAATTAGATCCAATGGAACGTGTTTTTAGAGATGTTTATAGTCCAACCCTACCGAAAGATGCACCTATCAGCTTTAATATTAATTTGGTTCTAATCAATGGAAAGCAAAATCCGCGCTCAAACATCGTAAGTAGTATGCAGCTAATCAATGAGCCAGTTTCATTGCCAGATGATGAAACTGTGACTATTAATTGGACGCCCTACAATGGTTGGATAAACCCGGAATATTTAGTTCAGGAATTTAATGGTAATAAAGTAGAAGAAGGATGGAGGGTTATCGCTGGACCATTCACAGATACTTCTTACATCCATGAAAAGCCTAATCCAAAAGGACAATACCAGTTACGCGTTGTAACCCGAAACCCTTTCGCACCACTTCAGTCGTTTTCAAATCCTATTGAATATGTCGTGCCAGGAAGAGAAGTTGAAATTCCTAACGTAATTACCCCTAATGGTGACGGTATGAACGATGTGTTCTTCATTGAGAATTTGGAGTATTATCCAGGTGCACGCTTGTTAATCTTTAATCGCTGGGGACAAGAGTTGTATAGTTCAATGGATTACCGCAACGATTGGGGAGGTGATGGATTAAGCGCGGGTAATTACTATTACCACTTGTTTGTGTTCGATCAAATTTTGGAAACACAGTATCAAGGCACACTTAAGATCATAAAATAATTACTTAACTCATCTTTAGAAAAGGGTCATATCAATCTGATATGACCCTTTTTTTTTGTAATTGCTGCTGTAAATATGTCAATATCAAACTATTCGGTGATGACGAGTAGCAGGAACGTTTGTTAGTCAAAAGTTACTGCGGAGTAGGAGACGGGGCATCTAGCCCAAATTAAGTATTGTCATCCCGCTTTAATTGGTACTTGTCTATTTTATTGTAAAGATGGCTTCGTTGAATGCCGATAACTTCCGCCGTTTTAGCCACATTCCAAGCATGCTGCCGTAATTTATGCGTTATAAACAGCTTTTCAGTATGGTCTTTAAAGGTTTGAAAATCATCGAAATCATTTAATTGAAGCTGATCCGAGCTAGGTGCAAGTTCAGCTGCATTTTGCTGTATCAACACTTCCCTTCGTTGGTTGTCAAGTCCTAAAGGAAAAGTATAATTCTGAACATTCTCAGCCGTAATATTCAGGTCCCCTAATATCACCAAACGTTCAATCACATTGCGAAGCTCACGGATGTTTCCAGTCCAGTTGTAGTCCTGAAGCAGCGACAGGGCTTCAGGACTAAATTGCTTTACCGGCATGTTGTAGTCGTTGCAAATGTTTTTAATAAACTGCTTGGCAATGGCTGGAATATCCTCTTTTCTGGCATTGAGCGATGGGACGTGAATGATGATCACACTCAACCTGTGGTATAAATCAAGCCTAAAATTATTTTGGTCTATTTCTTTCACCAAGTCTTTATTGGTGGCTGCCACGATTCGAACATTTACATGAACGTCCTTTTCACCCCCTACACGGGTAATTCTATTTTCTTGAAGTGCCCTTAGCACTTTGGCCTGTGCCGCTAGCGGCATATCACCAATCTCATCTAAAAATAAAGTGCCTCCATTGGCTTGTTCAAACTTACCAATCCGCTGCTTAATGGCAGAAGTAAAAGCACCCTTTTCATGCCCAAACAACTCACTTTCGATGAGTTCTCCTGGAATGGCTGCACAATTGACTTCAATCAACGGTCCTTTACTCCTCAAGCTCTTTTCATGGATCCAACGAGCCACGAGTTCTTTACCAGTACCATTTTCTCCAGTAATTAAAATGCGAGCGTCGGTTGGGGCAACACGGTCTATGTTGTCTTTGATTTGCTGAATACCTGCTGATTCGCCAATAATATCTTGGGTTTTGTAAACCTTTTGCTTGAGTACCTTGGTTTCAGTAACTAAGTGTTTCTTTTCTAAAGCATTTCTTACTGTGATTAACAGACGGTTTAAGTCTGGTGGCTTTGAAATAAAATCAAATGCACCTAATCGAGTAGCTTCAATGGCATTTTCAATAGTTCCATGCCCCGAAATCATTAAGACAGGTAGATCCACTTGGTGCTTTTGTACCAATGCCAATACCTCCATGCCATCCATCCGGGGCATTTTGATATCGCAAAAAACCAAGTCGTAATTTCCCTGCTGAATTTTATCCCAGCCTTCAGCGCCATCTACGGCCTCCTCTACTTCGTAGTCTTCAAATTCTAAGGTTTCTCGTAAGCTTGATCTTACACTTTTTTCGTCGTCAATTATGAGTATACGTGCCATGGAAATCAATTGTACCGCTAAATTAACAGCTTCTGTTGAATGCTAAACAAAAAAGACCCCAAAGGGTCTTTTAATTGAAGTAGTCTTATAAGCCGGGTCCTGTTCCTTTGGCAAGCCAAAGGCTCTTGTCATTTATCTAAGCGACCTACCCCCCGGAAACACGCGAGCAGCGCTTCACCGGTATACATGGTCTTTCAACCCAGGAGGTTTACCCCCCGCTGCTGTCGCCAACAACGGTCGTGAGCTCTTACCTCACGTTTTCACCCTTACCTCGAAAGGCGGTAATTTTCTGTGGCACTGTCTGTTAGGTTACCCCAACCTTTGCTTTCCAAAGCCTGGCGCTCTGTGTTGCCCGGACTTTCCTCCCCGTTGCCGGAGCGACAAGACCAACTACTCGTTTCAAAGATAGCCTTTCGGTAAGAGAATCGGACTTGGAAAAGATTTAGAATCATAAAATAGTCGATAATTTAATTGCTATTTCGTTTGAAAAGCTAATTCAAACCATAATTTTGCAGCATGAATTATACGAGATTAAATTCCGACTTGGTAGACTTGATTGAAATGCGCAACGAGCTCAATGAACTCGACTTTTCTGACGAATCATATGACGATCTGGAAGATGAAATCCATGATTTTGAGGATACTTTCAACGACAAGTACGGCGATGAACTCGAGAATGTCCTCGATCGTATCCACGAAAAAATATGTCCAGATGTGGAGGTACTTCTACCAACAGCCTATCTGGCCAAAGAATACATCCCTAGTGCCATTGAAGAAGGGTCGTTTGACCTTGGTCCCGACTCAGGGATTTTGGTTGAAACCATCCTCAAAAATACCAAAGGCAAACCCATAGATGCGCGCATTACGTATATCTCAAATCCGTTTCGGGTGGTTTTGATTACTAAAGATGACATCCGTACCTTGTGGTCGGTTGAACAACCCGACGATTTTAATTTTTAAAGTGCTGAAATCCGTTAATCCGTATACGCGAGAATTGTTACAAGCTTACCCTGTAATGGGTAAACGTGAAGTGGAGGACGTATTACAGCATGCTCAAGCTGCTTTTCAAGATTGGAAGACGTTAAGCATTGCTGAAAGAACAGCATATTTACCAAGCCTTATTCTGGCATTGCGCGATGAGCAAGCCCATTTAGCTTTGCTAGCTACTTTAGAAATGGGGAAGTTGCTCAAAGAAGCAAGGGCAGAGGTCCAAAAGTGCATTTCCCTTTGCGAATATTACCTTGAAAATGCAGCAGCCCACCTCGCCCCAGAGCGCATGGCAACCGACGCCACCCAAAGTGGTGTGGTTTATCAGCCTCTAGGTGTGGTTTTAGGCATTATGCCGTGGAATTTTCCGTACTGGCAAGCCTTTCGATTTATTATACCAGCTCTCATGTCGGGGAATGCCACCGTCATGAAGCATGCGAGTAATGTAACCGGTTGTGCCTTGGCCATTGAAGCGCTATTTAAAAAAGCTCATTTTCCTGCGAACCTCATGCGTTCACTGCTTTTGCCAGGCGCACAAATGCAGCCACTTGTACAACACGATTTGGTGGCTGCTGTGAGTTTAACAGGCAGTGAGCAGGTTGGGCGACAAGTAGGCGGGTGGGCTGGATCGGCATTGAAACCTATGGTACTAGAATTGGGCGGTAACGATCCATTTATAGTTTTTGAAGATGCAGACTTAGATTTAGCGGCGAAAACTGCCATGCAATCGCGCTTTCAGAATGCGGGTCAAAGTTGCATTGCCGCGAAGAGGTTTATTGTGCATGCAAGCGTGTTTGCGTCTTTTTTAGACCGCTGTGAAGTCATTGCTGCTGCCTACGTTCTTGGTGATCCTCAAAACGAAAATACTTCCTTAGCACCTTTAGCTAGTCAGCATTTTGCGGATGAATTGGCTGATCACATAAATCATGCTGTTTTAGAAGGTGCAAAAGTGCTTACAGGAGGAGGGAAATGGCACAAGAATGAGGCCTTTTTTCAACCTACTATTTTGACCCAAGTACATGCGAAAATGCTAGTGGCTAGGGAAGAGCTTTTTGGTCCCGTGGCACTTGTTTTGAAATTTAATGCGTTTTCAGAAGCGATGACGCTGGCGAACGATAGTAAATTTGGACTTGGCGCAACAGCTTTTACCTCAGATAAAGAAATTCAGGAGGCCTGCATAAACAAAATTAATGCCGGAAGCGTTTACATCAATGGCTTGATGAAGTCGCATCCAGCCTTACCATTCGGAGGAATCAAAGCTTCAGGATTAGGTAGGGAGTTGGGGAGAGAAGGGCTCAGAGCCTTTGTAAACATCAAAACCTATTGGAATCGTTGAGATAATTACTTAAATTTAAATCATGAAAAAAATCCTTTTTTATGTTGCTGTTTTGGGCATCTTTTTTGCGCTTGGCTGTCGCAACGAAAAACCTGTTGATCCAAAAACACCTGATGCTCCAAGCGATACGCCTGAAGTAAAAATGGTAATTCGTCACGAATTTAATGGGGAATTAATCAATTTTAATAGCGTTGAATACAACACAACACATAACCTAGTCAGCTTTGCTGAATTGAGTTATTTTTTGACCGATTTTGAATTTAAAAAATTAGATGGAACTTGGATGCCTTTTGATTATCAAGCCCTGATCATGGCTCGTCAAAAGCCTGTAGATACTTTGGTTTTTACTAATTTACCAAAAGGAGCCTACCAAGGGGTGCGTTTCAAATTGGGTGTAGACTCTATAAATAATCATGCCGATCCAGCCCTGTGGCCAAATGAGCATCCATTTAGTATCATGCGGGGTGGCACAATGCACTGGAGTTGGAATTCAGGCTATATTTTCTTTAAAATTGAAGGTAGGTTTTTTAAAGATGCACCTATACAAGGAGCGTATTCTTACCACATTGGCCGAGATGATCTAATCACACAGTATACTTTTGAAGACATTAGTTTTAATTATAACGACAACACGGTAATGTTGCCTATGCGCTTCGAGGCAAATAATTTCTTCGAATCACCACATCAGCATGTGATGCGTGATTCAGCGTTATTCAGTCACAGCGCCTTTGGTGATGAAGTGGCAGAAATTCTTCATGGTAATATGATTAACCTTATCTTTAAAGATTGATATGAATCGGTTGCTTTTCCTGAGTATTCTTCTTACCGGCTCGATTGCTTGTAAGCCAGATTTGAAGCCATCTAAAGAATATCCTGCACCAACTCCTGTAAGTTTGGCACAAAAGCCATTCTTCCCGCCATCAATAGTCCCTGCCGACAATCCGCTAACCAAAGAAGGGATTGCGCTAGG
>Ga0335396_10005590_pt1 | contig 12913 bp, 10 predicted proteins | sample FRY02_FD_205743 | JGI IMG/M metagenome (GOLD analysis project Ga0335396, IMG submission 205743) | Freshwater microbial communities from Lake Fryxell liftoff mats and glacier meltwater in Antarctica - FRY-02 (spades assembly) (version 2) | ecosystem: Environmental > Aquatic > Freshwater > Ice >... | reverse complement strand
TACCGCCAGGAAGAACGCCGAGACCGCGCCGACCGCAAACAACTCAGCCGAGAACTCAGAAGAATCGAAAAGGCGGCACAGGTCAAGCCGGCTGAATAGGCAGATGGTGCTGCTGTACGCTTACGCCGTTGAGCAATACCTTGCGCGGTCAGATATGAGGCTGTCGATGGTCTTGCGAAGGTCGCTCTCCCCCACATTCGATTCGCCAACATCTTTTAAGCCTGCTGCTGCCGTACATTCAACCTGTCGATGTGAAGCCGTGGCATTGATTTGTTTCTCTTTGCTTCACGTGGACCAGGATCTGCCTGGGGTGCGCGACAAATAGCAATCTGCCCCAAAAAATTTTAGGTGAGTTCTATTCCGGAAGGGGGGCGCATCGTTTGACCCGACTCGGAGAGGAGGCTTTCTCACAGCTGCACTTTGTGCAGCCGTCCTCCTCTCCGAGTCGGGTCAAACGAAGTCTTCCGCTGACAACAAAACCCTCCTCTGAAAAATCTCCGAATTTCCTCGAAACTACTATTTGTCGCGCACCTCAGGATCTGCCTATCGGCGTCGCATCAACATGGCTGCGCCGAGACCTGCCAATAATCCGCTGCCGAACAGGATTGCGACCGCCGCGCCTGGATTTTCTTTCGCGTACTTTGAAGCCTGCTGATATCCTTCTGCCAGCTTCTGTGCCGCGACGTCGTAGCCTTCGTTGTAAACTTCACCGGCCTGTGACGCCGCCCCAGAGAAGAACTGGCCAACTTGATTCTGAATGTCTCGCCCTTGTGCGATCATTTCTTCCAGCTGATTTTCAATCACGTTCTTCGCCTGCCCAGTGCGACGCTGAATCATATGCACCAGTTGATCAGCAGAACCCTTGAAACTTTGCAGATCCCGATCGGACAACTGTTGCCACTTTGACTTCAAATTCGCTTTGATGTCGTTCCAGTTTGCTTCCAATACCGATTGACTCACCATTATTTTGTCTCCAGAAAACTTATTCGTTGAAAATGTGATGTAGTGCTGCGTGCAGGAATTACTGTTTTGTCTTTCAGTGAAAGAGGAACAGACAGCACTGCACACAAGAAGTGTGCCACATCAGAAGTCGCAGCCTCGGACAAACAACAAGATGATCACAATTGGCAGCGGCAATCCGATCAGCCATCCCAGTATTCCGTATTTAATTTTGCCACTGCGTTTGTTGTTTCGAACAGGCATTTTTCGCCTCCTGACGACTGAACGTGCATCTCGATTGGAACACGTAGCTGTAGATAGCAGTTGTGATGCCAGTCGTTGCAAAATCTTCGCGGCATTCGACAATGGCTCAAAAACACAGGCTTTTTTTAAAAAAAACCGAGGCAAGCGAGCATTCTCGTCCGAATGTGCGTGGCTCAACACCAGAACCGCTGGAGGCTCAGCGATCCGATTGATTGATGGCGTACCGCATATCTATGCGTCGTTTGATTTGCGCCAAACCAGCGGCATCTTTCATGGATGAGCGTACTTCAAATGGGTCTCGTCCATTAGTCTGATCTGCAACACAAAGAAGGCTGGACTCTAACGGGCTGCACTTCCAATGGATCAGAACAACTCGAAGAAGTTCGTCAGGCTACCGGACAGCTTTACGATAAACCGAGCAGCATCCGCTCCGTTGACGGCACGATGATCGTACGACAGTGACAGTGGCAGCATCAGGCGTTCTGTGACTTGACCATCTTCCAAAACAAGCTGCTTCTGTCCGCGAGACATGCCAAGAATGGCGACTTCCGGATAATTCACAATCGGCGTGAAGGCAGTGCCACCAATTCCGCCCAGGTTGGTGATCGTGAACGAACCGCCCTGCATTTCTTCTGTTTTGAGTTTGCGATCACGAGCCCGACCGGCAATGTCAGTTAGCTCGGCGGCAACCTGTAGCACATTCTTTTGATCGCAGTTGCGAATGACAGGCACCACCAGGCCGCTTGGTGTATCGACGGCAACACCGATGTGATAGTACTGTTTCAGAATCAGTTCACCGCTCGCCATATCAACACTGGAATTGAAGTTTGGATAAGCCTTGAGTGCTCCCACAACAGCCTTGATCATAATCGCGGTCATCGTGATCTTTGGTGAACCTGGATTTGCTTTTACGTAGCGTTTGCGAGCCGATTCCAGTTCCGTGATGTCTGCCAGATCATGCTGCGTGACGTGCGGAATTGTGACCCACGCGGTATGCAGATTTGACGCAGCCATACGGAAAATTTTGTTCATCGGCTGTTTTTCAACCGGCCCGAACTTGCTGAAATCCGGTAGCGGAGCGGCCTGGACGATACCAAATCCCGGCCCCGCCGCAGCAGACGGAACTGGTGGTTGCGTCATGCGTTTATGAACAAATGCTTCAACGTCTTCCAGTGTGATGCGACCGCCAGACGCCGTGCCATTGACCTGCTTCAGATTGACGCCAAGCTTGCGTGCGAACCGCCGAGCGCCCGGACCAGCCGCTGCCGGTGGTCCATCGCTCTTCGGGATCGTCACAGCCGTTGATGGTGGTGCAGTCAGAGGAGCGTTTGCAGCCGGAGCTGGATCGACGATTTGAGTCACAGCCGCGGTCGCTGGTGCCGTGGTTGTTGTTGTTGGTGCTGGTGCTGGTGCTGGTGCTGGTGCTGGTTGAGCAACCGGTGCGGCAGCGGCAGACGTTGCGTTGATCGTTAACACAGGGGCACCGACCGTGATTGACATGCCTGGCGTCACATGAACCGCCGTGATGGTCCCTGTGTGGGGACAGTTAATCTCAGCGACCGCTTTGTCGGTTTCGACTTCACAAACCACGTCGCCCTTCGAGATCGCATCACCAACCTTGACGTTGACCGATGCGACATCAACCTTGGTCACCCCTTCCGACACTTCCGGCAAATGAAATTCGACTGGACCACTCGTCACCGCAGCTGCAGTCGCTGCAGGCTTTGCTGGTTGGGTTGGCGCAGACGTCGTGGCAGCGGGGGCCGGAACTGCTGCTGATGCCGCTGGTGGGGGAGTTGGCTTTGCAGCTGGTGCTGCGACGGCGCTGGTGGATTCGATCATTATGATCGGCTGACCCACGTTGATCTTATCACCTGTTTTGATGAGTACCTTGGTGACCTTGCCGGCATGTGGGCAATTGATTTCTGCCACGGCCTTGTCGGTTTCAACTTCGCAGACAACCGCACCCGATTCGATGATATCGCCTTCTTTAACGCGCACTTCGGCGACGTCAACACTGGTGACACCTTCAGACACTTCCGGCAACTTGAATTCGATGGACATGGAGTTGGTTTTCAGTTTTCGGTGTTCAGTTTTCAGTGAATCGCAAGCGACAGCTTTTGCCAGAGGGGTGATCTGAGATTTCAAATTTGAAATCTCAGATCATTGCCAACTAAGCATTCAACGGATTAATCTTTTCGGCGTCGATTCCCAGATCATTCAAGACATCTGGCAGCTTTGATGAGTCGAATGCGCCCATGCGAGCAAGACCTCGCAAAGCTGCGTATGCCGTGCATTCGCCGTCGATCTCAAAATGGCGACGCAGTTCTGGTCGTGTTTCACTGCGACCAAATCCGTCGGTGCCCAGGATAATGTATTCTCCCGGAATCCATTCGCGAATCTGATCGGCAACCAGACGTACGTTGTCACTGGTGGAAATGAACGGACCAGTGACGTTGTCGAGCGTTTCTTCAAGATAGCTGCGTCGCGGAGCCTGTCCGGGATGCAGATCATTCCAGTGCTGACAATCCATCGCGTCACGACGGAGTTCACTGTAGCTGGTAATGCTCCACACATCAGAACCGATGTTGTACTTGTCTTTCAGAATCTGCTGAGCCCGAATGGCTTCGCGAAGGATCGTGCCACTGCCGAACAACTGTGGGCGATGACGTTGCCCTTCGCCGCTGTCAGTTGAACCAAGGCGATACATGCCTTTGATAATGCCTTCAACAACTTCGCCTCGGTCTGGCATGGCCGGATGAGCGAAGTTTTCGTTGTATACTGAAAGGTAGTAGAAAATTTCTTCACCTTCAGCATACATGCGACGCAGGCCCTCCTGAACGATGACAGCAAGTTCGTAGCCGTAGGCAGGATCATAAGATCGCAGTGATGGCACCGTAGTCGCCACCAATTGGCTATGGCCATCTTCATGCTGCAAGCCTTCGCCGTTGAGCGTCGTGCGACCGGACGTTCCGCCGCACAGAAAACCCTTGCAGCGTGTGTCCGCCGCGCACCAGATCAAGTCGCCCACGCGTTGGAAACCGAACATCGAATAGTAAACATAGAACGGAATCATGTTCATGCCGAGATTCGCGTAGGCAGAACCGGCAGCAATGAAGGAACTCATCGCACCCGCTTCGTTGATGCCTTCTTCAATAAGCTGCCCTTGCTTGGACTCTTTGTAGAACATCGCAGATTCTGAAAGCTTATCGACTGGTTCGTAGAGCTGACCTTTGCTCGAATAGATGCCGATCTGCTTGAACAAACCTTCCATACCAAACGTACGAGCTTCGTCAGGAATGATGGGCACAACTCGTTTGCCCAGGGATTCGTGTTTCACAAGGTTGCGAAGAATCGCACCCAGTGCAAACGTTGTGGATCCTTCGCCACCCTCACTTCCCGCCAACAGCGGTTTTGTTGTGAAAATCTTGTCATCCAGTTCGGGCACATTCAGCCGTTCATCGCAGGCTTTTCGTTCCGGAACGTATCCACCCAAAGCCTCGCGGCGCTGGTTCAGATATTCCATTTCCGGGCTGTCCGGATCTGGTTTGTAAAACGGCAACTTGCCGATTTCTGCGTCACTGACTGGAATGTTGAAGCGTGTTCGAAATGCCTTCAATGCTTCTTCGGCAATCTTCTTCTGGTTATGGGCGACGTTCTGACCTTCACCAGCATCACCAAGGCCGTAGCCTTTCACTGTCTTGGCAAGAATCACGGTCGGAGCACCCTTGTGATTCACGGCCGTGTGATAGGCAGCATACATTTTTACCGGATCGTGACCACCGCGACGAATGGATTCCAGCGTTTCGTCCGACAGATGTTCCACCATCTTCAAAATGTCAGGGTCCGTTCCGAAGAAGTGCTGACGGATGTATTCGCCATCGGACACGGTGTACTTCTGGTACTGACCATCGACGACTTCACCCATGCGTTTGACGAGTTTGCCGTCTTCGTCTGCATCGAGCAGCGGATCCCAGTCAGAACCCCAGACGACTTTAATGACATTCCAGCCAGCGCCTCGGAAGGCGGCTTCCAGTTCCTGAATGATCTTGCCGTTGCCTCGAACAGGTCCATCAAGACGTTGCAAATTGCAGTTGATCACCCAAGTCAGATTGTCCAGATTTTCGCGAGACGCCAGTGTCAGCGCGCCGAGGGATTCCGGTTCGTCGCATTCGCCGTCGCCGAGATATGCCCAGACTCTTGACTTTGATGTGTCCAGCATGCCACGATGTTCCATGTATCGCAGGAATCGAGCGTGATAGATCGAACAGATCGGGCCAAGTCCCATCGACACAGTCGGGAACTGCCAGAAGGTCGGCATCAACCACGGATGCGGATAGCTCGACAAACCAATACCAGCAGGCAGCTCGCGGCGGAAATTGATGAGGTGCTCTTCGGTCAGGCGTCCTTCAAGAAACGCGCGTGAGTACATGCCTGGCGAGGCATGTCCCTGAAAGTAGACCATGTCGCCGGTATGGTCACCAGAACGAGCATGGAAGAAGTGATTCTGTGCAACTTCGTACAAGGTGGCTGAAGAGGCAAACGTTGAAATGTGCCCGCCGACGCCGTCGTAGTACTTATTCGCGCGCACAACCATCGCCATCGCGTTCCAGCGCACGATGTTCTTGATGCGTCGTTCGAGTTCCCGGTTGCCGGGGAATTTTATCTCGTCGCTGTGGTGAATCGTGTTGATGTAGGGCGTGTTTGCCGTGAATGGCAGCATCACGCCGCGAGCATACGCGCGTTCCTGAAGATGAACCAGTAGCTCGCGAAGTTTCTCAGGACCATAGCGGTGCAGGATGTCCTCCAGCGATTCGTACCAATCATCAAGCTCTTCCGGAGCAATCCCCGAAACCGTATCTAGAACAGCCTGATCCAACATTCGTATCCCCAGAGATGAATTTCTGACACTTAGTATATTGATGAACATCGCATGGATTGGATGTCCGTTTTTGCAGCATTGTTGTCACCAGGACCGTGTGATGCGGATTCCTGACGGCGACGGATTGTAGGATTGAATCCAAACCCATTCAATGGGGGGGCTGAACGGCACGCGATTCTCTCAAAAGAACGCGGCAACGGGGTATTTTGCTGAATGCAGGTTTAACGATCCTGCCGCGAATAGCGTCGTGAACCGGCAAACATTGCCGAAAAAGCCGATTTTGAAGGCAAGTCCTCAATTTCGCTCTCGATACCTCAACCAGAACCGCGCGGCTTCTGCGCGCTGGGGCCTGCTTTTTGAGAGAGTCAATTCAATGCTTCCGATCGTGGGAATCATCATCGTGTTGGGCTCGGTTATGACCGGGTTTTCTATGGCTGGTGGCCATATTCACTCTTTAATTCACCCTTCAGAACTTGTGACCATCGGTGGTACCGCTCTGGGGGCGATGATCTGCAGTTCTCCTCCAAAGGTGCTCAAGGATGTCATGCACGGGCTGATCACCTTGCTGAAAGGCGGCAATGTCGGCAGACAAACGTACAATGATGCGTTCAAATTGCTTTACGAACTTTTCCGTATGGCAAGACGAGACGGAATGCTGGCTTGGGAACCAATTCTGGCCGAAGGTCACCACCACGCAACATTTCAAAAATATCCCAGGATCGCCAACGATCATCATCTGGCGGAATTTGTCACCGGAGCTCTGCAGGGAGCGATGGAAGGCAATGACGGACCGACTCTGCAAGCATTGCTCGATACCGAAATTCATGTGTTCGAACATGAACACCATGATGCTGTTTCAGCGCTGACACGCACGGCTGACGGGTTGCCGGGGTTCGGTATTGTCGCCGCCGTGCTTGGGATCGTCGTCACAATGGGCGCAATTGGCGGTCCGGTCGAAGAAATTGGCCAAAAAGTTGGAGCAGCCCTGGTTGGGACGTTCCTTGGGATTTTGATGTCATACGGGATTATCGGCCCTCTGGCGGGAGCGATGGATGGTCTGGGGCACGCGGAAGCTGCGTTACGAAAGACGATCGTTGCTGGTGTCGTCGGCTTTGCAGGCGGCGGATCACCGAGAGCCGTGATGGACAATGTTCGACGAGGCTGCGGGACGGCCGTTCGCCCCTCCAGCAAACAGTTGGACGAGATGCTTAAAGAAGTGGACGCTCAGAAGTAAGGGATTTTTGATTTTTGATTTTTGAATTCGGTTTTTGGGATAGTTTGACAGTGCCAGTATTTGCGAAAACTAAGTGACTTATAGCACTGGCAGGCAGCGGCAGCATCCATCTACGACTTACCGTTTTCGGTTTTCGACACAGGAGAGATCATCATGGCTGGCGGCGGTGGTGCATGGAAAGTCGCTTACGCGGACTTCGTAACGGCGATGATGGCATTCTTCATGGTGATGTGGCTGGTGTCACAGGACCAAAAGGTAAAAGATTCCGTGGCAAAGTATTTCGTAGATCCTGTAGGTTTCAGCCTGTCAGGTTCGAATTCTCGCCCCGCAGATTCAGGGGGGGGTGTTTGAATCTGAATTTCAGGGACAGGTTCCTGGCGCAAAGAGTCGCTCATCTGGAAAAGGTCGCGGTTCAATGCGATCGCGGGAAAACTCTGAGAGCGAAACTTCGCTCGTGGCGGATTCCATTATGGAAGAACCAAGCCAATCCCAACGCTGGCAGGCGGAAGCTAAGAAGCAACTTGAATCCGCCAAGAACGTTCCCGCAGTTCGCGAAGGCACAGTTTCCGAACGTGAAGCTGCCAAATTCCTGCTTGCTCGCAAGATGCGTGAACAAGTCACAGCGGAAGCCATGGGCAGCACAACCGGCGTGTATCAGGATCTGGTTTCGACATCACTGAACCGCGTCGATTTCGAAGAACTGGCCGAAGAAGTCATCCGCAGCAGCGTTGAATCGGATTGATGACCAAAGTGTTGAGTTAATCTTTAGATTTCTCTGGCAGTCTCCAGCCGGTTGCTTCGATGCGTTTCAATTCTGGGTCGATATCCTTACCCTGATAAAATGACAGCCAGCCTCGCAATTGCTGAGTTTCACCGGGCCCACAGTCCGGAAATTTCGGATCGGAATGCAAACAGGGACATGGCGCATTCCCCCAAGCGCGGTGGATTGGATCCCAGCCACTGATGATCCAGCGAGTTCCGTCTGCGGATCTTGCCACCGCATAGCCATCGACGAATTTCTTGTTCTCGTTGGTCTGTTGATCGAATCCCTCGGCGGCTTTGAGCATCACGCAATTCTGGACTCGCAGATCGCTCAGCAACTGATCAGTTCCGTTCTTCAGAAACATGGTCATTGCGATGTGATCCGACATTGCTTTCGCGGTCGAGCCGAATTCAATCCCGTTAGGCAAACGGCGCCGCATCGTAAGACTGCCATCCGCTCCCTGCTGCCATTCCTGTTGTTCCAGTGACGTCCCCTGAAGATCCCAAATCGTCTTCACGTGCGTGTGTGCTAAATAGGTCAGTCCCAGATTAGACCAGATCGCTTCGGGGATATCCATGACGACGTAACTGTGATCGTCCCACGGACAAAAGACGCTCAACTTGGTCTCGCGTTGAGGATCAACAGCACCATCAAGAAATCCGATGCGCGGATGCCTCCCGCCTGGATATGGCAGCATCAACAATTGATTTGGATCGCGCGGCGGGCGAGTCTTTTCCGATATCCCGAATTCCGTCAGTCGCATCTTCAGTTGCGATTCGTCAAGACCTGTGACTTGTTCTGTCTCATCCATTGAATACTGATGATGCCAGACCATGTTCTGCAGCCATGCACGCAGATCTGCGTCATCTTTTGCCACACGAAGCTGACCGTCGCCAGCATAACTCGGTCCGATATTGGCGATGATCATAAACAATGCGAGCACCGATTGACTTCGAATAAAATGTAACATCGAATTTCCTTCCGTTCCATAATTGGCAGAGAGAATGCTGATATATCGCCATCAACGATTCTTTGCTCCGCTTAATGGATGGCAGTTTACGCATATCTCTGGTCCGACGAACAGGGCCAGAGCGTCGATAAAGTGCAACAACACGGGCTGACTTGCCAGGACTGGCAGTATGTCTTCGCGTTAAAGGAAAAGACATGAGAAAGAAGTCAACGACATCAAACGAGGCTTCCGTCAGACTGGTGCCCACGCTGACGCCCGCGATGCGGGAAAGACAGAAAGGCGATTGCCGAAGAGGAGCGTCCGGAAGTGATTGCTGCCACAAAACAGCAAGCTCGTGAAGCATTCGTGCGGCTGGATGCGGAAGAATCGCAGATTGCTGATATTGTGGCAGCGATCAGCGCGGAACGTGACAGACAGAATCTGTCGTTGGAAAACATTAAAGCCGGAACTGGCATCGACCGTGCAAACCTGTCGCGACTCTTCAGCGGTGTGGAGCACAACACGTCTCCGGCGATCATTGTGCGTGACCTGAAACATGCGGCCGATCAGCTTCCGAAATCGAGTCTGATCGATGAGGGAACAATGCTTCAGGAGGCCGCATTGAAGGCACAACGCAGTCGCCGAAAAGAGCCTCAGGAACTGGGGACTTTGCTGGTGGCCGTGCTGGCTCGACTTGGCATTGCCGCAAAGGACGATGACGCTTTAGAATCGACATAGCTCAGGGTTCTGAAGTTGTGAACGACAGCAGGCTCGATAACGTCGTCGTCCCCATGGCCGTAGCAGTAAGCGTGTTGACTTCGTGTCCACGTGAGATGCGTAAGGTCGTTTCAAAAGCATGGCGCTCTGGCGAGAGTTGAACGTCGGATATAGCAGCTCAGAGCCCTGAGCGTTCTTCGCATCGCGTTTATCGCGTGCCGAATCTGCGCTGAGGTAGCTCTACGTAAACCAGGTTGGCGAGAACAACTCATCTATTCGTCAGAGATGAGCCAGCTGCGTTCACCGCTTCTTTTCCTCGAACCATTTTTTTTAAACCGCTAAATCGGTCGCGCTACCGGTGCGCGCTGTTGCTAAAATCATCGCTCCCATATAGCAGCTTTTGTGTTCCATCTCTAATTCGCTCGATTACTTGTGTTTTGCTCGTGAACAAATTGGTGCATCCTATTTCGTAAAAACTCACTCGACTCAGTAGGGTATTTCGATGAGCAAACCGTCGTTCGTAATCGCGTGCGCGTAGTCAAGCCTCGACCATCGCATCTCGGTGCCCGGCGGAGTATCTCGCCACCGATCTCTGCCGACGACGACATACTCTCGGGGCGTCGGGATGGAAGTCGGAAATCCGGTCACATGACAATTCATGCCATCCGGTAATTCAGCATTGCAACCAAGGGTTTTGCCCTTCGAGCGCATGAGACCAGTCATCTCCTGCTCAGCTTGGAACGAGATAACTTGCAACGCCATACTGTCTGGTGGTCCGCCGAACAGGCAACAAGAGATCGTCGCAGGCTGAAAGCTACGCGGTAGCACCCACTCAACGAATTCGTCCGGACGGACCGGTTTTCTTACCAGCTTACTTTCTGAGGTCACGAAGTACTCTTTCGTAATTTCATCATTTGGCATCGAGACACAGTCGAAGCGATCGGCGTTCTCTGCAAAGCGACTCGCAAAGTGGTAGGCTTGGTAATCTATGCTCACGAGTGAACATAACTTTTCAAACTGGTCAAGCACATCGAGGTCTCTTGTAAGAATCGACGTGGACTGGCCGGTGTAAATGCAGATCAGGAGGGCGGCGGTAACCAGCACCTCGTCTGTCCACCAGTTCGTATCAAGACCTCGCTTAACGGCTTTCAACACCATCTTAAGTTCGCGCTCGGAACACTTTTGCTGGAGCAGGCGACGAGACTCGTCGGCTGTCAGCGGTCCGCCTTTTCGGTCTTGGGCATCGCTGATCAGGTCGAAAGCCCGATCCTTTCGTGAGGACAGCAATGTCGAGTAATAGCACCGAGCCAAAGTTGCATAGCGCCCCCATGCCTCAGGATCGTCAGCTGGTATGACAGGCGGACCATCCGAAGCTTGAGACTTTGAGATTAAGGGCGCTATTCGACGGTTACACCTAGGCGCGTTCATCCACGGAACTAACTCGTGAAAGACTGAGGAAGTAATCGCAACTCTCTTTGTGAAGATCGAATCCCAGAACTGGTCAGGGATTTCGTGAGCAGTAAAGAAACACGTGTCTGGGACGAACACGTGGTTTTCGGGGTCAACTTTGATCATTTCGGCAATTTCACAATAGTCGGTTGAAACCTTTTCTCTTGTGACGACAAAGCCAAGGCGTTTAGGTCCTGTGCCGACCTGGACGCGTGCGAACATGTCGCGGATGGTGGGCGAAATCTTCTTTGGATTGATAGGCATGGAATTCTCCCCGATCGAAACGAAAATGGGCCGACACCACTCACGACAGTCCGCAGCGACCAAATGTTCGCAGATTCGCGGCTATGGCCATATCGCCGCTCGCGCGTTCGTGCCGTCGTAAAGCATTTGATCAAACGATCCCGCCGACAGGCCGTTCTCTTTCGCACCCTAAACCGTCATTCCGAACGCGCTCCGGGTATTCCTACAGATAGGCGCGGCTGTTGTGGCTGCGAACGTCTGGCTCAAAGTAGCCAATTATAGCGGCGATGAACATGGAGGTGCGAGTTGCTCTCGACTGTTACCCCTTCTTCGTTGTCCGCGCCGGCTAGGCGATCGGAAATCGCTGCGATTTTGGCTCCGGCATAGTTCGGATGAAAGTGCGTGTGGCGATTCCCGATTCAGAATTCGCCGACGATCCGCAGGAATTGCCAGCAGCTTGCCTTAGAGGCTAACAAAAAACCTGTGTTTTGAAAAAACGTTTTAGTTGGTCAAAATTCGAAAACAGATGCCAACCGCAGCAAGTTTTGCCCATGCTTCGATCATGTTGACGTTGAAAAGGGGACGGGGGCAATACTGTTCGGCACGGCGATAGCAGAGCGAGGCACGTAGCGGCTCGGAGGGTGTCAGAGACAGCGGAGATAGCCGCGAGCGAATGCGCCGTGACATTCGCGGGCGTGCAGGTGGCGTACGACGTAAGATGCGCGCAGCGTTAAGGGCGGCAGACGAGATGTCGAACGCACCCCGCGAATTATTGTTTCTTCTTTTTCAGTTTTTCAATGTGAGCCATCAGTTCCGCTTCACTGGCAAGGCCGCAGAAGTAGAAACAGATCATTTCAAACGTGCGCTTCGTCGGCTTGCGGCCCGTCCACAGTGCAATCAGCATGCAGGCGATGATCGCGCAGTAGGTCTGAATCTCGATGCCGTTCTGTTTGTGGCTCAGCAGGTGTTTGCATCCCAGCATCTGCTTGAAAAATCTGAAAAAGATTTCAATCGCCCATCGATAAGCAAACATTAAAGCAATCACATCCGCTGGCACATCCAGCAGGTTTGTGGCGATGCGAAGAATTCCGTCGCTGTCCACTCTACTGGAACCACCGATAGACTTGCCACGTGTTGTATGAGGATTCATGCGCACACAGATCACACGCACCGTGTGATCGAGCTTGCGATCACCGGTGCCTTTGAACTCGACAATTTCGTCGCTGATGACTTCGTTGAGTCCCGCGTTGTCGTTGCGATAATTCTCTGTGACCGTTTTCCACACGCTGTTGTCTCGCAGCCGACAGACATAGCTGCTGCCCACCGCCACGATTTTGTTGAACAACAGTAAGCGTCCGGGGAAACCATTCTTGCCAGGGTCGGTAGTCTTGGGGCCGGTGTAATTCCGGACTCTGGACTTTTTCTGGCGAGGTGAGGTATGAGCGAGCGTGAGCAGGTATGGCGTGAGCGGAT
>Ga0335396_10005588_pt1 | contig 12916 bp, 9 predicted proteins | sample FRY02_FD_205743 | JGI IMG/M metagenome (GOLD analysis project Ga0335396, IMG submission 205743) | Freshwater microbial communities from Lake Fryxell liftoff mats and glacier meltwater in Antarctica - FRY-02 (spades assembly) (version 2) | ecosystem: Environmental > Aquatic > Freshwater > Ice >... | reverse complement strand
GTCGTTGTGTCCTGCCTCCAGAAAAAGCGGGGGGTACATGCTCTGGCGCGACGCCCGATTCTGCAGGTCGTTGGCGTTGCGCACGTTGACTATCGAGTCCTCGAGGCCGTGTATGATGAATATCGGCCTCTTGATCAGGGATATCATCTGGATTGAGGGACAGAACACTGTGTCCATGGCATTCGATATGGAATCGTAGACGCCGCTGGCGTCGAATAGCACCCGGAAGCCCGAAGCGAGCGGAGAAACCAATATGAGTCCGCAGAATTCCGTGTACGGGCGGCTGCAGAGGTAGACGCTCGGGGCCGAGCCCAGCGACTTGCCCATGATGTAGAGGCGGTCGACGGGGATGTTGAGGTCAGCGGTCACGTGCTGGTATACCGCCTCGATAACTGTCTTCATGTTGCTCTGTGACGTGGTGCCTTGGCTAGAGTGTCCGTAGTTGACATAGTCGTATGTGAGCATGTCACACTTCAGACGGTCGCACAGCCACTGGCAGTACTTGGCACATTGACCAATATCGTCGGCGTTGCCGTGGCTGAACAGGATGAAGTTGCGCTGGCTGTGCTCGGCGTAGAGACTGTCTGAATTGGCGGGCGAGAAAGACTTGACGGCGATGGTCTGTCCGTCGATCGTGGTCACGTAGTTGGCCTCGGCCATGCGGTACGTTGGCTCGGGGGGGGGCTGAAAGGCGGCACTCTGTATCGAGTAGTCGAACATGGTGGAGACTGTTGTGCCCATTGCACCTGCGCGGTCCCTATGTAAATACCACACTGGCGCTAATTTAATATTGTGGGCGTGTGGCGCATCAGAGGCCGTCAGGGTTTCGGGCGAACTTCTTCTGCGGCCGTCGGCGCACCCAGCTGATTGGTAGCGTGGAGGACATATTATTTTTGGGGCTATGATAAGGAAACGGCAGCCGAATTGGCAGACGCACTGGTGTATGTTGCACCGAGGTGTTGTTCGTGGAGTTCTGGTATAGGATCGACGGCCGGATTGGCATCTGCACCGGTCGTTGCTGCACCCAGCTGGGTGGTATCGTGGTGGATATGTTGTTCATGGGGTTATGATACGGGATCAGCAGCCGGAATGGCAGGCGCACCGCGTCAGCCTGCAGCAGCCGGCGGGCCACGGGGGCGGGCGGGGCGCTCGCCGCTACGCCCAGCGACCAGGAGAAGCTGATGAACGTGCGGTCGCGAAGGCCGATGGGTGACATGTCGGGCCATGCATAGACGGGCCACACAAAATACGCCACCGAGGTGGCGTCTGTCATGAGCAGCTGCAGGCGCAGCCGCAAGCTGCTCGCCGCGGCCAGACCCTGCGTCGACGAGCCGTATATGTTGCTCTGGAGCCAAGCCAGGTCTGCGTCTGTCTGTGTCACCTGCACGACAAACATACTGTTCATATTGGAGTGCGGGCGCACCGACGGCCCCTGTAGTCCGTAGTCCTGCGTCGTGACGCAATCGAAGCCGGACTGGTAGTTGAAGGCGACGGTCTCCACCGCACAGAGGCTGGTGAGCATAGGGTCCAGCGCGATGACTGAGCGCCCGTACGTGCCTGTCACGCCAAGCGTGCCGCTGATACTGTTGCTGATCGCAGGGAACACGACACTGGGTACCGCGTGTGACATGTAGAGCTCGTCCAGCGTGATGGCGGCATCCGTGGACTCGAAATATCGTGTGGACTCCAGACTGTCGCTGCGCTTGAAGAGAATAACAACCAGCGAGTCGGTCAGACTCATCGACTCCTGCAGCTCGGGCACGCTGGCGTTCGTCAGCATGTGCAGATTCCCGTCCACTACAGTCGGGGTGAGGGCGTCGGACTGCAGCAGTGTCACTGTGACGTACTGCATCGGGTTGAAGTTGATGTGCACCACGTCGGCACACACTGTCATGGGTGACTGTGAGGTCTCGAAGTTGAGGGTCGACAGCACCGGGCGTCGCGACCCCGTGTCGGTGGTGTCGGTGGTGTTGAGCAGCGTGTTGACCTTCAGTTTTTCTCCGGTGTGCCGACCGGGAATGGGAACAGTGTACGTGACCCATGTCAGCCCGTTTGACACCCGTGCCTCTACAGTGCACAGGACAGAGTGCTCGAGGCAGGAGGCGTCGCTCAAGCTGTTTATCGCCGCTTGCATGTCTGCACAGTCCTGTGCCGTGACCGCGTCGCCGTTCAGGGCGGCGTCGATGGAGTAAATTTCCTGGCCGAGGTCGAGCACGTACTCCACGGTCAGAATTCGGATGCTGGGAAAGTCGTGCACCACCTGGCTGAAGAACGAGACGTGCTTTGCCACGGCGTACGAGTTGAACTTGGAGATCGCGACCTGCTCCATCGTGTTCTCATAGAGGTTGAAGGTGTCGAACATTATGACATTGCTTGCCGTCGTGCTGTCCTCAAACACAAAGAGCATCCCAATTCCGAACGTGTACACGGTGCGCGGGGCGCCCCACTCGGGCGTCTCTACGGCCGATCTCGCCAGGATGTCTCGCATTGTCGTGTGTTTTATGGTGATGTTGATGATCTCGACCAGACTGTGCGGCAGGCGGCTCGCTCTGGACGTGATGGACGCCCCGGCCGAGGAGGGGAATTCCACGTAGTCGTATCCGATAGTGTAGTCTACTGGAAGCGGACTTATGTAGTTGTCCCTCAAGTCGTCGAAACACACACCGTGCGAGTCGTCGAGGCACGAGTTGCCGCGGTCAAATGCGCTGAAGCCCCCTAGATAGCTCATGTAAAGCACACGACTGAACTTGTTGACGGCCAGGTCGTCGGCGGACGCCATGCTGCGGTAGCTGAGCGTCCATGTCTGTGTGGTCTGATTAAAGTCAATGGCGTCCAGGATTGTCAGCGTTGGGACAGACAGCGGAACCGTGACCAGATAGTCGCTGTCCACGTCAACCACCCTGCTCATGGTAGCCTCAATCGCCCCGAGCGTGCTGCGACCGGGACCGCCCTCTGGTGACATCTGCACTGCGAGCGTCAGAGCGTCCATCGCCTCTTGCGTCTGCGACTGCACTGTTACTAACACAGAACCTACAACACAAAACAACATCATCTCGAGGACCAGCCAGAGCGTCTTTGTGTGTCGCATTGCACACCGCTCCTGTAACCTTATATATACGATTATTTATTATATATAAGACATGCATATCTGAGATATACGAGACGAATCGAAATGAGCTTGGAAGCGGGTTCATCCCAACCTGTAGATGTCGTTGGTGGCCTTGACATGAATACAAGCGAATCTTACAACAGTGCTGAGAGACATCTCGCACCAGTACCAGCTGTACTACAGCATGTAGTGGCTTTTGGTGCAAGTGCATTCCCCGCAACTGCAATAGAACTTACTGTCATTAATGATGAAAAGGCTACAAAATTACAGAAAATGAAACTCGAGATAGATGCTCTCGCGAAGTCAGTGGCAGATCAGAAAATAGCGAAAGCTATTGTTGAGGAATCATACAAACAAGCACTTGCGGAAACCAAGATTTTTCAAGATCTTCAAACAACAAAATGTTCAGACACAGACATTCAGCCAGCTAACACAAATAACAATGACACTGTTGTTAATGTGGCGAGTCACTTCCAGGGGGGTCTTGAACTCATTCGTGAAAAGCTTGTAATAGATACAGATTGTGCAAAAGTTCCACTTGTGCTCGGCGTATTTCATGGTGTTCTGTACATGTTCATCCCCGTTGGGCTTGTCGTAGTGTTAAACTATCTATACTTCGTTACCAGATTAGCAGTAGCACACCGTTCAGAGGAGAATTGGGCAAAACAATTAATCACACGGACATATAAACATCCACAGACGGCCGCACTCACGGCTGTGTGTACAGTTTTATTGAGCATTGTCGTATGTAAATACTCATTCATGGTGTACACAATGGTAATTTGCGCCGCAACATACTTTTCAAACTATTTGCAAATCAATTGTGAAAATTTTGAAGAGCGTTTATCGGCTTCTTACAATACTGTCAAAAATATGGTGTTTACTGATTTGCCGGAAGGGGGTCATAAATATGCAAGAGTTTCTCAGTCAGATGATTCCAGAACTAAAGGGAAGCGTGTATTATCCCATGAAGAAAAGCTGAGAATAGTGAAAGATCACGACAAAAAACTTGCGGAATCGGAGATATCTCGGGCATAAATTATGTCACACGAAAGCTCCTTTCAATTTCTGAAGTGCATTATATGGAGGATATATTTGTATTGTGTATGTATTGTGTGATAGTAGCGTAGTATTTTGTTTTATTCGTATATTATAAATTTATTTCTCAAAAAAAGACCCGGTGTCCATTGGCAGTGAGTGCTTATGTTTATGTTTTTTTAATTTCCGACACTTTAGACACCACCACCAAAAATACGGCTCTGTCCCTCCCTCAAACGCGCGGGGTGCGATGGGGACCCACTCTGTACACCGACGACACGAAAATCCTACTTCTTTGCCATATTCCACGAGCTTGTTGGCCTGCTTGATTTGCATATCTTCTGGGCGACACTCCAGGAGCCCGTGTGGATTGACGGTGCCGTCGGCGTTCCACGGAGGGATGCCATTCTGCCGAGAACACACCCAGTCAGTCAGGTGTATGTTGACGCGCGCTGTGGCAGGTGCTGGCGCCTTACCACAAAGCGACTGTCGTCGCCCGGGGCCTTGTGCACGTGTATATTTGCAGGAAATAGCTCATGAGAAATACACCACCGCAGCCTCTTGAATATCTCACTGCTGTGGGCGGCCCTGCGCAATTCGTCAATCATGTGTGCTTTATATGTGTTGTGCGGTGCCAGCACCAGGTACATTTTTTTTTTTGCCGGGTGCGGCGGAGGTCAGCAGATCGAGTATCATGATCCCCTTGACTGCCTCGTCATACCCTGTCCGGATACGGACGTCTTTCCTGTAGGCCGTGGCATTGTCGGGGAGCGCCTCGCGCAGGATTGCGTGCCGTGCGAGCGGCCTGATATCGTTGTCAAAGATGGCAACTATGCGGTCCAGTGTATTGCGGTACGCGGGGTCTGTATTGAAGAGCCCGTTGCTTGGAGCGTTGACGACGGTCTGTATGATGAAGTTGTGCAGGATCTTTGGGATGATCCTGTTGTGTGCGTCGCTGCATATCATGTCCACAAACGCACCCACGGCACCATCTGTCTTTATTTCAGCCAAGAGGAAGTTGCTCTCATAGACTCCTGTCGCGTCTAGCCGCCTGTTGTACTTGGCACTGTAGACATAGTTGATCCCGTCGGCCATGCGCAGGTGCTTGCCCGCGATGCATGTCGCGAGAGACTCTTTGAGGATGTGTCCTGTAAGTCGTGCCGCGTCGCCAGGGCTGGCGGTGCCGAAGCGGTCCACGTTCGAGAGGCCAATGGCCTCAGTAATGAGGTCCATGGCCATGTTGTACGATACCTCGTCGAATGCGTTGTGCGTGTCGACGCCGCTGGCTCTGATCTGTCGCAGCTGGAAGGGGTAGCACTGCATCTCGACGTAGCGGGGCTGTGCAATTCCGCATATGGCATGTATGTGTCTGGCAACGACCGCGTCGATGCAATTGAGGACCAGGTATCGGGCGCGCACCGCAGTGCCGTTGTGGAATTCCGACCTGTTTGAGTCGGAGTGTGCGATGTGGTCTATAATGGCGTGGCGTGCCCTTGTCAGCGTGTCAACGCTCCTCGCGAAGTCATGCACGTGCTCCGAAGAGAGCAGCCCGCGCTGTGCAAAGTATTCCAGCGCATCCCCGGCATTATGCAGGACGCTCCGTCGCAAGAGACCCACGGCGTCCGCCAGCGACTGGGTAGACACCGTGACGCGGCGCAAGCATTCCGTCATACGGGCGACGGTGCTCGGCTCGAAATGTAGAACAGTCGATTCACTAAGCTTGAAGACGCTCGGGTCTCCGAACATTTTCAGCACCGCAGACTTTTCCGACACCTGTATCATCTGCAGACAGGCGTCTGTGTCGTGGGTGATCGACGCCATCCCGCAGCCTATGGCCTGCAGATTCAGGTCAAGCTCTTCGGCCGTCACGATGCACGGACGATCAGCGGTGCAGTCCACCCTGACGCGACCAAGCGCGATCGACGCAAGCGTGGCGCCGAGCGAGCCCGCGCTGCGGGCGATGTCAGACCTTAGCTCACGGACCACGTCTACGTCGGAAGCAGCGACGTTGCGCATCGCGTCCCCGCGCCCGACCTCGAAATTCAGCAAGAGTGTGTACACCGTGTGTGCGTCTACTCGATTCGCCAGATGCACGCGTCTGACAGCGCTGTTAACTGTGAAGCAGCGTGCAGCGCTGACCAGGGGAAGGGGGACGCCCGCCGCGTCGAATGCGGTGAAGGTGTAGTCGGTGGTGGTGTCCAGCTCTATCGTCATGTTGTCCTGGGCTGGCAGCGGGATCTGCATCAGGTAGTCGACAGCGTTTGCCGTGGGCTTGCATATGTGCCGGCAAAGGGTTATGTGATTGCCCACGCATACGCTGCTGTGCACGTATTCTTCCCCGTTGCGCGTGCTGTTGCTGATGGAGAGCACGGCCCGCTGCGTGCTCGTGACCGGAGCACCCTGTCCGGTGAGAAGGTGTAGGCGGGTGCAGAGCGCTGAGATATCGAGACTGTGTGCGCACAACGCAGACGTCACAGTGTCAGGGGTGAGCATTACAGCGACCCAGAGCGTTCGTTAATATGTATATTTATTTACTTTCAGGTAGGGTGTCTATCACAGAGACCACAACGTCCATCGGGGCCGAGTCGCACCGCCTGACTTTCAACTTCGTCGTCCTCGCCCTGGGCTTCTTCGCGTCTCCCGATGGATCGGGCGTGGTGTCCGGCGCCGGCACTGCGGGCGTCGGAGCGACTGTGTCATGTGCCACGTTGGACGTGTCGTGCGAGAACGACAGTTTTCCGCCGATGACTGACGCAGGGTCATTCTGTGCCGTCTGAAGAGACACCGTTGGTGGATTCTGTGTTTGTGCAAAATCTAGCTCATAGCGTCTATCTCTCTCAGGTATATTATATATATTATAATATTTTTCCATCTGCTCATGCGTTAATGTCTGTCTTGAACCCTCTTCATTGTGAGGATTATAACTTGTTGGCGATCGCCCATTCCGTAGATTTCGCTCCCCCCCTCTGTCGAGGGACTTGTGTCTATCCATATGTGTATTAGGATTACGACGGTTAAAATAGTTGCCTGCACTATTTTTGCCTGTTACTGTATTATATGTCGAATTAAATACACTGGTGTGTATATCTGTTGTTTTGAGGGTTTCTGGTCTTACTGATTTATTATTCCATTTATTCACACCCTCACCAGCCGCTACTCGTCGCCGTTTGAGTTCTGAATTTGCAGTCAGCATTTTCAAGCCAATCTCAGACGGTGCCTTAATTTTGCGCATGCCGTTAGGGCACGTCCACATCGGAGCGAAGGTGATCTGCAGCAGCTGTCCCCGGAGATACAGTGTGTCGTCAGCATGTCCTCCTGAATCGTTTTCGGTCTTGCCGCGGTGCTGAAATGTCTGCCCGATGCGCCAGTATCCATCGACGCGATAGTCGTAGGAACACGATGGATCTGTTTCTGGTGAACTACTCATGTCGAACTTATCAGCCACCAGTTGCCAGCATTGCGTTGGTTGTGTAAATGTTTGTCTGACCACGCCCTTGTAGTAGTGGTTGAGCGTGTAGTGTTGCGACGGCATATACTTCAACCTGAAAATAAGAGTGTCGCCTGCGCTGAGATTGATGTGGCTCCACAGGTTGACGAGGTCGCGGTTCTGTCCGTCGACAGTCATGGTAGTGACGTAGTTTGCGGCCGCTTGCACGGGGGCCAGACCCGTCTCGTTCTGGCCACCCTGGTGCTCCGAACCAGCGCAGATCCCGAAGGGGAGCAACCTAGTGGACAGCAGTCTGATGATAAAATCCAAGGTATGCGGTTTCGGATCGATTTCCGGGATTTTTTTGTAATCATATCCGAGATGAAATGCCATCGCGGCCCATGTATTAAATTTTGGATCGTTTTGTGTTGTCAGTCTCTGCAGCCCTGCGAGAATGTAGTTCACCGTGGCGAGGTTGGCGAAGGCCGTGGAGTTCGGTATACTCATATTGTGTATCTTGACGTCCCGCATACACACACTGTCGAATAGCATGGCCTGCACCTTCTCGCTGTTGATGGCAAAGGCGATGTCGCCCTGGTCGACCCCGTGCGACACCTTCATCATACTGTTGTTGTGCGCCGAGTCGGCGTACGGCAAGAAGAGGGCCGGGACTATTTTCTGGATGCGGTGTGGGATCTGCTGGTAGTTGCGGTCGGACCCCATCCGTCCGGGGCCGAACGCGTAAGGCGTAATGCCCGAGAGCAGTTCCCCGTTGAAATTGTAGCGGCCGTCGGGGTCTCCGTTGATGCCGGCCGGGCCCGACAGACTCGTCGGGAGCGGCCCGCCCCCGTTGATCCGTGCGTCGGGGAAGCGGATGCCGCCCGACAGTGCAGAGAATATGTCGCTCATTGCACGGCGGAGCGAGGGGCCTTTATATACAAACGGACGCTGTCGTAAAAAAAATAAAGATATTGGACACAGTCCAATCTTGGCGCGAGACACATATGCTGGCCTTCGACATCGAGACCACGGTGCGTCCCACACCCGCTTCTCTCGCGCATGTGTGCATGTGCACACGCCTGCTTTAACACGGTGCAAGCGCAGGGGCTCAATCCGGCGAGCAAGCTGGTCACAGTGGTCTGCACCGAGGACTACTACACCGGCGAGAAGATCGCCTACGAGTTTGCCCGGCTACGGGCGGAGGACCCGGGGCGCGTGGCCGCCACCACGGCCAGCATGGTTGCGGCATTCGACAGCGCGCGCAGCCTGTGTGCCTTCAACGGCGTGCGGTTTGACATCTCGTTCCTGCAGACCTCGCTCGGGATCCCGTCGAGTACGAGCACGCAGTGGGTGCTCAAGACCACGGACATCCTTGAGAGCTGCCGGCTTGTGCACGGCCACACCTTCAGCCTCAACCTTCTGTGCGAGGCCAACTCGATCCCCGTGAAGATCTCTAGCGGGCTGCACGCCATCCACATGGCGGAGGCCAGGGAGTGGGAGCCGCTGCGCGCCTACTGCGCAGACGACGTGTCTATCCTCTGCAAGCTGTACCGGATGCGCCGTCTGACGAACCCCCGCACCAAGGCTGTGATAGACCTCGCAGAATGGGCTCATCCGCTAATGTACGAGCAGGCGGAGGACGCTGTTGATGTAGAGGCCGAGCTCGCCGACGCGCAGGCCGAGCGCGAGTTCGCCTGCGCGCGCCCCTCTGGCTACGTGCACTACATGACCACCGAGGCGGAGAACGACCACCTTTTTGACAGCGGCGACGTCACGGCTCGCGCGACGTCGCCTGCGCCGCCCGGAGCTCGCGAATGAGCTCCGAGGGCTCGGCCGGCGTGCCGCAGCAGGGCGTCGCGCTGCGCTTAGCGGGCGCGAGCAGGTCCATGCCGCACCCTGGGCTTCGCAGCAGGCCCTCGTAGTAGATCCTGGCGTACAGGAAGGCGAAGACGAGCGAACTGCCAAGCAGCACGTAGACCTCGACGAACATCATGTGCAGCGAGACGTGCATGACAGAGAAGGCGAGCGCGTTGCGGTCGATGCCGTCGACAAAGGACACGGAGTAGTAGTGGATCATACACGATACATAGTAGCAGACTGCGCGGCACACGACCTCGGCTGAGGTCGTGTGGCTGCAGGCGAGGATCGCGTGGGCCACCAGACACGCGGACCACGCCATCGAGGCCGTGACGACGTCGACGGGGATGCGCAGGCGCAGGGCGTGCGAGGCCAGGAAGAAGCTGCTCGACACGGCCCAGCACAGGTCGACGGCCCAGTGCATGGCCACGATTTGCAGGCCCGTGCAGTGCGTGCGGGGGGCGCGGGTGCTCACGTACACGCCGAGGGCCACCGGGGCGAGGAAGCCGCACACCCGGTTCAGCTTCTGCGCGCGGAAGAGGTACGCGTCAAAGTACACGACGACCACAACCAGCACGAAGAGCGAGCTCGGCCACGTGACCGCGCGCTGGCACACGTCAACCACGACGACCAGCAGCCCCGACCGCGCCAGCAGCATCAGGACTGGTATGTACGTCGTCACGAGCCGGAAGTCCACGTCGGACGCGCTGTCCTCGTTGCTGGCCATTGCGCCGCAGTCACTGTCTGCTAAATAGCACTACAAACGAATACGCGAAACACAGCAAATTCCACGGGTACGCCAGGAGGTCCAGCGAGCCGGGCCGCGTGGCCGCACGGCGACACAGCCCGAGCGTCGCCGCGAGGAAGCCGCAGCGGACCAGCAGCAGCCGCACGCACGCGCACAGTTCATCCAAGGCGCAGGCCATCCCGCGTGGCGGCGTCTGTGCTAAATACGCTCCTGTGATCGCAACACGACACACACTATATGCTCTTACGCGAATTTATTGAATGGTATTAAAATCTTGGCAAGTACGGGTTGGTGTAAGGACTCATCATAACTTCTTGATCTTCTTCTTTGACAACTTCAACTCTCTCCTCAGCCTTATTCACTGCTGCATCAGCTGCAGTGCTTTTTTGTTGAGCCTTTAGAAGATCCTTTTCTGCTTTCTTTTTTCTATATTCGGCCTTCTTCGCCCTGCGTTTGTCTACACTTGTTTTTTGAGCATCAGTCATGTCTGCGTATTCATTATTTAAAAACGCGTTCCTTTCATCTTTTGTCATTGCAAGAAGTTTTTTTCTTCGCTCCTCTGCTTTGTGTTGTTTATTTGTTTTTGTCCCTATTTTTGTTCCTAATGATTTGACAGTATTTTCTAAATGTGTCAATTTGCCATACACATCTTCTATGGTATGAATTCCATGAGCATGTTTTTTTTGCACATCCAGCATCTGAGACATACACCAGTATATATCCGTGCCTTAAATATCAATAGGAGTCGCCGTTTGTGACAGTACGCAGTCGGCAGCGCGTGCCCGGAAAAAGGAAAAACCGGTTGGTGCGCGCTGGCACCCGGCGCGGCTGCAATGGCGGAGGCGGCGTGGACGAAGCTGCGGCGGCCCTTCACGCTGTGCGCCGGCGGGCAGGGGGGGCACGTGTGCGAGTGGGAGGTGTTTGACGTGGACCGGGCGGGCTGCGTGGTGTGCTCGGCCATCCACAGGTGCTCGCGGGAGTCGTGCCGGGACGTCACGCAGACCGAGGACGCCACGGTCTGCAACGTGACGGGGCTGTGCGTGTCGACCAGCAACCTGGTGCAGAACGAGTACGACGACAACATCGTCAACTACAGCGGCCGTGCCGGGGGGCACCCGGCCGCCCCCGCCGAGAGCGACGACGTGGAGCGGTACGCTCACGAGCTGCTGGCGTCTGCCCGGTGCGAGGCGTCATTCCAGCACGAGAAGCTCAAGCTGAGCGCGAAGCTGAACGCGTGCATCAACTCGCTGACGTACAAGAACATGTCCAGCCAGACGCACATCAACATGGTACAGATCGTGGAGCGAGCCATGCTGGCCATGAAGTCGAGTCGAGTCACCGACACGGAGTTCGGGCACGCCGCGAGACGCAGGCTGGCGGCGCTGTGTGCGAGGCAGCTCGCGTTGATTGTCGCGGTGTGCGAGAAATACATGCCCGGCAAATTCAAGAAAAGCGAGATGCGCATCGTAGTGTTTGGCCTCATGTACCTCATGCGAACAGGGGTTGTCATTGAATACATCACAGTGATTCCACGGGTGCCGATGCTGAGTCACCTTCTGCCGGTCGAGAGCAACCTGCAGCGATTCTTCGACTTCAAGGCCAAATATATTACAGAGGTCGAGAATAAATTCAAATTTCTTTTCAGAAATCTAGACAAAAATAAACTAAGATCCATGGGCTTCCACGAAATAATGTAAATCCCATGTATATAGAATCGAATTACATACTTAAGACGGGTATGGCTCTTGTCATCGAGAGAACATGCCACAAGAAACCAGTTCTACTGTGGGGAGGGCGAAAAAGCGGGGTGCCACTGGGCATGTACAAGTAAACGACAGTAAAAAAACACGTGATGAAGAAGAAAGCAACCTTTCGGATTTTTTTACCACTAGTAATATATCTTCAGAAGTCGAAACTTTAATTAATGCGCAGCCTTCATGCTCAAAAAAAGAAGAACCCATTCAGGACAAATTATTAGTCGAAACGTGCATTAAGCAGTATGTCCAAGCATTTAAATCAGCAATTGAGCCCGACGACGATGTGAAAAAAAATTATTATGAACAGTGTGTGTCAAAATCAGCATCCTCCGTTAACAAAAAACTTAATGATTTCAAGAACTCACATAATGCTCTTTGGGTTGATATGTGGCAGACAGCGTGGAAAGATTTCAAGGTAACACTATTAATAGAGGAATCTTCCGAATCACTTAAAATTGAAGGCGGTTCAGGAAGTAAGAGGTCTAAAACTACAGACGGTAAAGCACAGAAGACGTTAAAAGATAGAAAACCTGTGAATTCAGAAGTTAAATCTTCAGCTCAAACTGAAAACTACCAAGAAATGTATGCAGAACTTCTCCTCAAATATGAAAGTCTTTATAAGGTGAATAAAGAACTCTTGAGTGTATGGAACAAAACTCATGAAGACGTGACTAAGATTTCAAAAACTCTTGACATAAAATCATCAGCGCAAGAAACGAAACCATCTCGTGTGGGACCCGGAGCAGACACTTTATAGGATGAAGATATCTGCACATACGTGCAAGACGATATTTTTATGGAGACCTTCCTCAACGTCAAGCATGAGACGCATTGACACGTGTTCAATCGTGTTGCTGTGTCTCTACGTCTGGTACACAAGGCTCTATCGGTGCACGTGTTTATATTTTATTATACCTGATCTGTGGCAAGACTTGTGTATGTAATCCGTGCGTTACATTGTCGTATATGCTCATACACGA
>Ga0335396_10005587_pt1 | contig 12916 bp, 15 predicted proteins | sample FRY02_FD_205743 | JGI IMG/M metagenome (GOLD analysis project Ga0335396, IMG submission 205743) | Freshwater microbial communities from Lake Fryxell liftoff mats and glacier meltwater in Antarctica - FRY-02 (spades assembly) (version 2) | ecosystem: Environmental > Aquatic > Freshwater > Ice >... | reverse complement strand
AGCCGAGCGCATTGAGCGAAGAAAGCATGATGGCAAAATCTCTTCCGCGCTGTTTTACGGGCGATTTAAGCAAGCGATCTACATTCTCCAACATGAGATACTTTGGGGCGTTTGCTCCTTTCTTTCTCAGAATGGCTTCAATGCTCCACCAGAGAATGCCTTTTTTTCCACGTAAACCTTTAGAGTTTTTGAGGCTTGTGGCAACGGAATAATCTTGACAAGGAAAACCACCCACCAACAAATCATGATCTGGGATTAGTTCAAAATCGTTCTCAATAACCTCTTCTATGTTTCGGTTACAGTGATTTGAATTTGGCCAACGGTTCTCATAAACGCGACTGGCGTGTTGCTTTTTGGTGCTTGGCTCCCATTGATTGCTCCAAACCACGTTGTAGGCAGAATCCTTTGCTTTCGGATAGTCTTCCAGCCCAATTCTGAATCCGCCAACACCTGCAAAAAGCTCAACTACTCGGAGTTCCATGTGTTCAAAGGTAGGATTGAGGAGCGCGTGATCCAAATGGTGCAACTGTAGTTCTACACATGCGTTTGTCAATCTATCGGCCTACTCTAAATTTTAATCGGAGCACCGCGCTAGGGGTGGAAGCGGCATCCTTTTCTGAGGAACGAAGAAAAGATATAGCGGACGACCTCCTTCGACAAGCTCAGGACAGGCTGTAGCGCCCAAAAATCAATTCAACAGATCTCCGCGTAGGCTTCGATATCGCTTACGGGCCTCTACCGTGAACAGACTTCCTGGGTAATTGAGCAGCAGTTCTTGGTAGTATTCCATGGCCTCGGAGCTGCTTTTGAGCTGGTTTTCGTAGAGCTGTGCCATCTTGTAAACGGCATCATCGGCCAGCAGGTCGGTCGGATATTCCTTCCACACGCGGTGGTAGTTTTCTTGCGCCAGTTGGTAGTTGCCTTCTTGCTCGGCAATTTGTGCGCGTTTGTAGAGAATATCGTCCTGCAAGCTGTGGCCGGGATAGAACTCTTCGATGCTATCGAGCGCAATTTTGGCGCTATCGAGCTTGTTTTGATAGAGCAAAAGGTCGGCCCGCGCGAAGGTGCTGAGGGCGGCATAGGTGGTGTCCATGATGGAATTGTCGCCAATGAGCATGGCAAGGTAAAGCGCATCGTTGGCAATGAAATCGCTGGTGGCGGCCTTGAGGATGTTGAGCTGCGCCTGCGCCCAATCGAACTGACCCGTGTAGTAGGACAATTTGGCGTTCTTGAGCTTGGCAATGCGACCAATATCATCGGTCTTGAACATCTTTTCGGCCTGAGAATAAAGCAGCGTGGTTTCCCAAATCTCACCTGTAAAAAGCAGGGCATCGGCCAATTGAATTTTGGCCATAGCGAGGTCTTTTTTCTGAATTCCAGGCAATTCTAAAACCTCATACAAAAGGTCGATTCCCTTTTCGGAATTGTGAATGTAGAAAGTGTAAAGTTCCGCCAGGTTCATCATCATCTGCGCCACGTTTCCGTTGCGTCCGAATTCATCCAACGTGGCAAGAAACGTCTTTTCTAGCTCAAGTAATTCCTGTTCGGTATACGTTCCGCCCGTCACCGCCTTTTCGTAAAGCGTGTTCACCAAATCCTTCTTGCAACTCATGTAATAGTAGCTGTCGCGGCCTTTTTTGATGACATACTCATACGACTCGATTGCCAAATCAAACGATTCGTTGGCGCGACAGATGTGCGCAAATTGAACGATACGTCCGCCATCTTCCTTGTTTCTTCTGTCCAGCGCTTTCGCTTGCGCAAACGCCTGACTGAATTTCTTCTGTTGTTCAAAATGCCAGATTAGCAGTTCAGGATAAATGTCCTTTTGTGGTTGTTTCTGAATGCGCCCGATTACCGCTTCCTCAAAATATTCCTGCTTAGCATTTGTCTGATCCACCACAAAAAGATCCAACAGCTCGGTTCGGACTCTAGTAATCTGCGATTCATCCTCCGCCAAGGCATTCATGTATTCCTCCAAGGCCAGATCAAACTTGCCAAGCTTGTTATACACTGCAGCCAACTCAAACTGATAATTATAAACGCCATTCAGCAGTTTGCGACCCTTTTCGTACGTCCGAACCACCTGCTCAAACTCACCTTTATCCGAAAAAGCATCTGCCAGCGCATCAATCTGCCGCTGAAAAGGTGGCAACTCAGCAATCGCCTTGGCATAATCCTGCTCCGCCTTTTTAGCATCGCCTGCTGCCTTGTGCACATATCCCAAATACACGTAAAGCACAGGATTCCCTTCCTTCTTTATCCGCTTCTCAACCGTCTTCTCCGCTTCCGAAAAATTCTCCAGTTTCAGCAGACAATCCACGTAATACTGAAAGAAAAACTCGTCATTATATTTCTTGTAAAGCCGCTGATAATAAACCTCCGCCTTCTCATATTCGCCATTCTTGAAATACTGCGCAGCCAATTGCTCATCCGTATCCGTCTGCGCCAAAAGCATCAACGGAGCAACCAGAAGCGCAACAATCGATATGTATTTTTTCAATTTCATTTCATCATTTGGGCCTGTCCTGAGCTTAGTCGTAGGGCGTGCCCCCAAAAGCTCCGTAAACTACGCTTTTGCGGTCGGGCTTTCCGCTGTATCCACGCCCAAAAGCGTGGGATGCCGCTCCAATCCCTCACGCGCGCAGTCTGCAAAGTTAGTGCAGACCGAAAGCAGAGGTTTTATCTATCAAATCCCCCGACCCAATCTGCTCCGCAATCGACCCACCCCCTTTGAAAAGGGGGAACTCCGCTCCGAGCCAACTGCTCATAAGCCTGATAGCGCGGATTCTCCTTAACAAAGGAGGTGTCACGCTTTTGGGCGTGACGGAGGATTTTTTCATTACAAATCCCAAACTCCATCAACCTATAAACTTTATCAACTATTCAACCCCATCAACTTCCTTACTCGGCAATGCGATCAATAAACGGTCAATTTCGTCTTTTAGTTCAGCGTAGGTTTCAAAACAACCGTTCAGTTCTACTACCACCTGCTCTGTGCCTTCATTCAAACTTTCCACAAAAAGAAATTCCTGCTCAATATAGAGGTTTGCGCTGTCCTTATCGGCACGTCTTTCTTTGAGATCCGTTTTAAGGTTGAAAATTTGATTCCGCGTTTGGACAACCTCGGCATCAATCAATTCTTTTCTATCCAAACAACTTTGAAGATGTTCTTGTATCGCACAGAAATTCACCAACATTTGTGCTTGTTCCAGTTCGAGCGTATCCGTCAATTCATTCTGAATCTTCTGACATTTCTCAGCTACATCTTTCACATATTGTTTGATAAGGCGCGCGTCCACCTCACTGGAAGATTGCTCCACGCTATTTAGTACGCCAAGGAGGCTTTCGGCTGCGTTCAGCTCTGCTGTGAAATCCGTTCTACAACCGCTTAATGCCAGCACAAAAACCACAACTAGCGTCATTGCGAGGGAGGAACGACCGCGGCAATCTGTTCGTTGTAATGAACAGATTGCTTCGTTCCTCGCAACGATGTGTGCGATTTTCATTTAATCAATGGTTGTAAACCCCGTGTACTGATGCAACACCGCAGGAATTTCAATTCCGTTTTCGGTCTGGTTATTCTCAATAAGTGCCGCCATAATGCGAGGCAAGGCCAACGCACTTCCATTCAATGTATGCGCCAATTGCGGTTTGTCTTGTCCCTTGCGGTAACGCAACTTCAATCGGTTTGCTTGGAAAGTTTCGAAATTGGATACAGAACTCACTTCCAACCAACGGTCTTGCCCGCCTGACCAAACTTCCATATCAAACGTAAGCGCAGATGTAAAACCTAAATCACCGCCACACAGGCGCAACACGCGATAATGTAATCCAAGTTTATCCAACAGACCAGTTACGTGAGCCACCATCGTGCCGAGCACTTCGTAGCTTGTTTCTGGCTCAACCACTTGTACCACTTCCACCTTGTCAAACTGATGTAATCGGTTCAATCCTTTCACATCCTTTCCATAAGAACCCGCTTCTCTCCTAAAACATGGAGAGTAGGCCGTAAGCTTCTTTGGCAGTTCATCCGTGGTCAGAATTACATCTCTGAAGATGTTTGTCAACGGCACTTCAGCCGTTGGAATCATATACAAGTTGTCTTCCGGCATGTGGTACATCTGTCCTTCCTTATCAGGCAGTTGTCCTGTTCCGAAGCCAGAAGCAGCATTCACCACAAATGGCGGAATGTATTCCTTGTAACCAGCATCTCTGGCCTCATCTAAAAAGTAATTGATGAGCGCACGCTGCAAACGTGCTCCTTTCCCAACATAAACAGGAAATCCAGCACCAGTAATCTTCACTCCAAGTTCAAAATCAACGAGGTCATACTTCTTTACCAAATCCCAATGTGGGGCAGGTTCAAAGGAAAATTTTGGTTTAGCTCCATGCGTAGAAACCACTTCATTGTCGGTATCCGCTTTTCCTTTCGGAACACTTACATGCGGAAGATTAGGAAGTTGATACAGCAACTGATTCAAATTTTCCTGAACAGTATTAAGTGTCTCTTGTAGTGAATTAGATTGCTCTTTCAGTTCCGCTGCTTTAGCTTTAGCCGCATTGGCTTCTTCCGCTTTTCCTTGTTTGAGTAACCCACCTATCTCCTTCGCCAATTGATTGGCCTCGGCCAATGTAGCATCCAACTCTGTTTGTGTGGCTTTTCGTTTATCATCTAAGATAATTACCTCATCAATTTTTGCTGCAGCATCAATTCCTCTCACAGCTAAACGCTCAATAACGTCTTGCTTGTTCTCCTTTATGTATGTGGTTTGTAACATGTGTTGGTTAAATATTCTTGAAACCGTTTGTTTACCAAAACTGTTTTTAGGTAGCGTCTCCCTGAACTTGTTTCAGGGTCTATTATAGATGCTGAATCCGCCTGAGGCGGACAGCATGACACCTTCTGCGAGTTTTAGCTATAAATTATTCTTCATCTTTATTAAAAACAAAAAATCCCTTGAACCGAAGCACAAGGGACTTTCCTTACAAAAATCTTGTCGGTTCAATTAGCTCACAGGAACTACCGATACGAATGAACGATTGTCTTTTCTCTTTCTGAAAGCAACAACTCCATCAACCAATGCAAAAAGTGTGTGGTCTTTTCCAATACCTACATTCTCTCCTGGATGGTGAGGTGTTCCTCGTTGTCTTACAATGATGTTACCAGCAATAGCAGCTTGACCTCCGAAGATTTTTACTCCGAGTCGTTTGCTTTCTGATTCTCTTCCGTTTTTGGAACTACCGGCTCCTTTCTTATGTGCCATGGTTGTGTGCTTTTAAAACTGAATTATGCGTTATCTTCTGACTTCTCTTCTGCTTTAGGAGCAGCCTCTTTTTTCTCTGTCTTTGGAGCAGATTCGGCTTTAGGTGCAGCTTCTTTCTTTTCAGCTTTTGCAGCACCACCTGTTGCAGAAATACCTTCAATCAACAATTCGGTCAACGATTGTCTGTGACCGTTCTGCTTCTGGTATCCTTTTCTTCTCTTCTTCTTGAAAACGATAACCTTTCCGTCCTTTAGGTGAGACACAATCTTCGCAGAAACCGTAGCTCCGCTGACCGTTGGCGCACCAATAGATATTTTACCATTATCATCCAAAAGTAGAACCTTATCGAAGGTCACTTTAGAACCTTCTTTTCCTTCCAAACGGTGAGCGAACACTTTTGTGTCTTTCTCAACCTTAAACTGTTGGCCAGCTATATCAACAATTGCGTACATCTTAAAACAGAATTGTATTTAACTCCCTAAAACGGGGGTGCAAATTTAGAAAAAGAAGTGTTGCTCACAACTTCCGTAAATAATTATTTGTTCAACGGTTCAAATGAAGCAATCTGTCCGAGTAAACTTTGCCGTCAACAATAAGCTGAATCAGGTACAAACCGTTTGGATCTGAACCAGCAGAGGCATCAAACTCAAAGCTTGCCTGACCAGCGGCCATAGAGCCTGCATAAACCTGATTTACTTCTTGCCCAAGGCTATTGAACACCGTCAATTGAACATTTGCGCTTTCTTTCAAGCTAAATTTAATGAACGAAGCACCATTGGTAGGGTTCGGGTAGATAGACATGAATGAAGAGGCTTTGCTACTTTCAGAAATCCCGTTCGGTTCAACAGGAGCCGATGGCACTCGTTGACGTGTGAATTGAAGGAATGACAGCATCATTTCATCATCCGTGGTGAGTCCGAAACTAATAAACGGAGCAGTTTCGTTTGCACTTCCAGGAATTTGAAACTTGGCAACCTGAATTATCCCGTCTTTCTCTGCAATCGGAATCAATTCTCCGTAAACTTGGTCTAAATAAAGGTTGCCTGGGTGTTCCCAGTCGTAATATCCTTGGTTAAAGTCGTATGTCGTATTGTAATAACCCTCATACAACTGTTCTCCTTGGCTTCCGTCAGAATTACGCTTATAAATATCATAATCTGTTCCGTATTTGTGAGTGTGTGATGAAAGAAACCAGATGTAAAGGGAGTCTTGTGAACTCGCATCTCTGTAAACGTTGGTGAAACTAACCTCCTGTCCGTTGTTAGGAATGAAAATCTGGACATTAATCGCCAGCTCACTCTCCATCTCAATTAAATCAGGTGTGGTATTATCGCTGTAATAGTTAATATATGCTTCGGCAGCAAGAACAGAATCTCCGTTAGACGCATAATTGATAATATGATAGTTGAGATCAATAACTGCATCCTCATTGATTTTATACGCAGTTCCGTACGGAAGCTCCGTTATGTCAGGATCAACCCAACCAACCATATAAGGGTTTTGAAATGCGTTCTGAACAGTAACGGGTCTCAACCCTTCGGCCTCAGACTGAGATGTTCCGGGCTCAAATTCAAACAGCAGAAAGTGATGAGATTCATCGTTGAAAATAGCCTCAAACTTGGTGATGTTCTCAACATCTGCGTTACCTACAACCTCTTTCTTATAAAACTCAATCTCTTCGCCCGGATTTAGGAAAAACGGACCCATGTGCATTTGAAAACCTTCGCTAGGAGCCGGAGCTGTAGGCTTCTCAATTCTCGCCATTCCGTTTACATTGTAATAATCGAATAGTTTTTGTGGACTAACCTGCGTGCCTGATTGTTTGGCACCGTAGAGAATCCATTGGCGCATCAGTTCAACTTCTTCTTTCTCCAACAATGGCTGATTGACTGGCATAACGCCACCTTCAGCAATTTCGCGCTCAAACTGATTGTCCCAAGCATTATACCCACACTTGTAAAGCAAGAAGCTGTTGTGAGGATAACCGGGATCCACCAGCTTTCTTCCTTTTGCAGCAGCAGCAGGATTTATTGGAGTGACACCAACAAGGGCAGTAATTAGTGCGGCAGGATTTCCGCTAAGATCCAAATTGGCACTTGGGCTTCCGCCACTATGGCAACCTACGGTGCAATTTGCCTGAAAGATGTTACTAACTGATTGAAGTGTGGACTGAGCAGAAACGATTGTTGGCAATGAAGCCACCAAGAGGGCTGAAAGAATTTTTTTCATCATCTATTTATGTGATTGGAAACAAAAGTAGCATAAACAGACACCTTAAAACGGTCAACTTACGGACGGTTTGTTCACTAGGTAAACGCCAGCGAGAATAACAACTACTCCGCTAATGGACCAAAGGCTTATGGTTTCACCGTCCAACACTCCCCAAACAATGGCTATTATCGGAACAATATATGTTACCATAGAAGCGAAAAGTGCTCCGCCCGACTGAATCAATTTGTTAAACATCACAACCGCCAATGTGGTACCTACAATAGCCAAAATGGCAATGGCAGAAAAAGAGACCCATGCGAATTCGTGGTCAAAACGGGATGTGAAATCGGTGGAGAAGAGATAAATGAGACACAACGGGCCAACCCAAAGAAAGGAGCCTGCGGTAATGAGGATGGATGGCATTTTGGAAAGGTATTTCCGAACCATGTTAAGATTGAAAGCGTAGCACATGCTTGCCAAAACTACGAGCAATGCCTGCGGTTTGAAACCGTCAATTCCATCTGGCATTACGATAAGCAGAAGTGCGCCACAAAATCCGATTATTAGACCAACGACCTGCAAAAACCACGTTCGGAGACCGAAAAACAGCAATCCGAAAATCATAGTGAGTAGCGGAACGAGAGAATTGAGCATTCCGGTAAGAGAGCTATCAATTTTGGTTTGGGCGGTGGCGAAAAGAAATGCTGGGATGGCACTTCCTAGCAGTCCAACTGAGAGAAGGATAAGCCATTCATGCTTGGTAATCTCCTTAAATCGACCGATGAGAAAAGGCAAGGTAACGAGCCACGCCATTCCCATGCGGAGGGCGGCAATCTGAGTATCTGCAAAAACGATTAGACCCTTTTTCATCAAGATGAACGAGCTTCCCCAAATCATTCCAATAAGAAGGAGAAGCAGCCAATTGCGCAGGGGATTTTGCATGGCGCAAAGAAAGACCTTTGCTCGGTTCGATGAAGATCTATCTTCGTTACCCCAAAACAGAATTCCATGGTAAAAAAAAGCATCCTCCTACTGATAGTCCTTCTGTGTGGATATTTTCTTTGGATTGCCTTCTGGCCTAGTAACGAGGCCGAATACATGAGGCGTTTTGTTGCTTGGAACGAGTCAGACATTCTGGACCATGAGAAATTCCCATTTATAGAAATTGAAAATGAAGGGCCCGTTTGGACACTTCCGGTTGCTGAAACTGAAGTCGAACTCAACCCAATTTCTTACACCATCAAAGGCAAGAAGCTGACACAGGATATCAATCAGCTGAACGATACGTTGCAAACCACAAGCTTCATAATCATCAGAAACGACACGGTCATTTTTGAGAAGTATTACAACGGATACGAACGCAACACCATCAGCACCTCGTTTTCTGATTCCAAATCGTTCACCTCGGTGTTGGTGGGACTGGCACTCGACAAAGGTTTTATCGGAAGTTTAGAGGATAAAGTGACCGATTATCTGCCAGAATATCGGCCCAATGGATTTCATCATCTCACTATAAGAGACCTTTTGGTTATGGCCTCTGGAATTGATTATCGCACCACCAAAAAGCCGCTTATTGGCAATCAGGCCCTTTGGTGGGACCACAATCCAAGGGTTTACTATTATCCAGACCTACGGGAACTCATTAAAAATGAGGCCATTGCTGATACCACCATCATTAACGACTATTATTTCTATAACGATTATCACCCCGTTCTGCTCGGCCTCATTTTAGAAAAGGCAACAGGAAAAAGCCCCGCCAAACTGATGGAAGAATGGGTCTGGAAACCTTCTGGAATGGAATTTCCCGCATCATGGAGCATTGACAGCGAAAAATCTGGTGTAGTAAAAATGGAAAGCGGACTGAACGCACGTTCCATCGATTTTGCACGATTCGGATTGATGGTGCTACATGATGGGTATCGCGATAGCACAGAAATTATCTCAACAGATTGGCTCAAACTTTCCACGCTGGAAGACCCTAACGATAATCGTCCGTGGGGTTCTACACCTGAGAAGAAGGCGATGGGTGTTTACTATAAGTACATGTGGTGGGGCGAAAATCGTGCTGATGCACCCGATTACTTCATGGCTTCTGGGCACTTGGGACAGTATATAGTCATCTTTCCAGAAAAAAATCTTGTCATAGTACGAAACGGCAAAAGCCGAAGCGGAGTAGATTGGTGGCCAGACATTTTTGTACAGATTGCGCAGCAACTTTAAGTGTTAATGTTTGTTTCACATACGACTTAAGGCATAAGCTTGGATTTTAGAAGTTGTAATTTCGTGGTCGAAATGGAAAAGGCAATATTTGAAATAGAAGGAATGAGCTGCGGGCATTGCTCGAACGCAGTGAAGAACCTCATTGAAGAAGTAAAAGGCGTTGAGACGGCTGAGGTGAATCTTGGGGAGAAGAAAGCGAGCGTGTTGTTTGACCCCGACACGACCAATAAGCAAGCAATAATCGATAATATCAATAGTTCAAACTCATATAAAGCAACACAGAAATGAAAACGAGAATCCTATCTATCGCCATAATGGCTTCAGCAGCATTATTTATTGGCTGCGGACAAACATCAACAGAAACAGCATCGGAAGAAGTAACGATGATGAGCGTTGATGAAATGAAAACGCCTGTTACCCTAGCGGTAAAGATTGAGGGAATGAGCTGCCCTGCTGGTTGCGCGGCCAAAATCCAAGAAGATTGTGGCAAACTGGCAGGTGTTGGCAAAAGCGAAGTAAATTTTGATGAAAGCATGGGCTATTTCACATTCGATGCAAGCCTTCTTTCTCAGGAAGATATTCTTAAGTGCATCTCAAACACAAATGGTGGCGGAATTTACACAGGAACAGTGGTAGAAGATGATGCTGCGGTTGAAACAGACGAAGCAACTACAGAAGAAGCACTTCTTGAGGTGAAGAACGAGAACGAGGCGCACAGCTGATTTGAGAAAAATGGAAAAACGAGTAAGGAGAAAGGTCGCTGAGAAGCGGCCTTTTTTTGTTGGCGAACTAGACAATCGTCCGCAAAATTAAACCAGTATATAGTCGGTTATTTTTGCACCTTAGCATTTAACCTTACGCTGTTTAACCATAATATTTAGTTTGAATGGAAACTTTTGCGCAATGAGTTGCGTAAATCCGCTCACCTAACAGAAAACGCGCAAAAACCAATCTCATGCGAATTCAGAAATTACTGGCCGTTGGCCTGATAACAATGGCCTCTACGGGTTTATTCGCCCAAGGCTTTGAAGGTTCTATTTACTTCACCAAGTCAAATATGGTTGACGTTACCCAATACGCTTATCACGTAAAAGGAAACATGGTTCGTGTTGACGAAATGATTGAAGGAAGCGACAAGCTGGTGGCAACCCTGCTCGTAAACTTGGAAAGCGGAGTTATGACCGCGTTGAGCCACGAACGGAACCTATACATGAATCGTCCGAACAAGGACGATAAAGGAGGTGCGATTGAAGGGGCAGAAATCATTGACGGCTCATTGAAACGTTCCATCCACGGAGTTAATTGTTCACAAATTAGGGTGAAGAATAAGACTGCCGACCGCGAAGTAATGTACTGGGTTTCTGATGATGCCAGCTATGGCTTCTTCCCTAAGCTGTTGGATATTCTTAAGCGAAAAGACAACTTCTCAACCTATTACATGAGTATCCCAAATGTTGGAAACAAGCTGCCGATGATGGCTCAGGAAAACACGCTTTTGAGAGAAAAGAAAGGCTTCCTTCAAGTAGACAAATTGGAGAAGAAAAAATTGGATGATTCACTTTTCAAGATTCCAGCAGGGTTTGAAAAAGTAGAACGATAATTACGATACGTATTGGAACTGCGAGCCGCTGTTCAGCCTAAGGCTGACAGCGGTTTTTTTGCCTAGAATAAGTGCACGATTATCATCAATATGCCCTGCGGGGAAGTTGAAACAAACAGGGTAATCGTATTCTTCCACTGCTTCGCGAATTATCTCTTCTGCCGTTTTTCCGAACGGAATGGCGTTATCATTCATATCGCTCATTCCACCAACAATCAGACCTTTCAGTTTGGCCAATTTTCCGTTACGTTTCAAGTTCATCATCATGCGGTCGATGTGGTAGAGGTATTCATCCAAATCTTCCAGAAACAGAATTTTTCCATCTGTATTTATGTCAGATTTTGAGCCAAGAATAGAATACAGCACAGAAAGGTTCCCTCCTACTACTTCACCTTCCATTTGGCCCGTTCTATTGAGCGGATGTGAGGCGAAGTCGTAATTCGGGAGCTCGCCTTTCAGTGAATTGATGAGCGTGGTGATCTGTACATGATCTTCTGGCAGATCTTTCATGCTCAATGGCATAGAACTATGTAGCGTGGCAACACCATAATTCTGATTGATATGAGCGTGCAGCACCGTTATATCGCTAAAACCACACAGCCATTTCGGATGCTTTTGAAATTCCGTAAAGTCGAGTTTGTCAATTATACGAACGGTGCCATAACCTCCGCGAGCGCATAGTATGGCATTTACGGTCTCATCATCTAACATGCGTTGCATATCGGCAGCGCGGTCATCATCGCTTCCCGAAAACTGGTTTTCAGCGCCAAACATTCGCTGCCCAGTGCGAACAGTGAAACCTGCATCGGCCAACACGCCAATGATAGGTTCAACTTCTTCCCATGTAAGTTTTCGTGCGGTGGCTACAATGCCAATGGTACTGCCTGGTTTGAGGAAAGGTGGTTCGATCATTTGATGATTAACTGTTACAAATGGTTAGAAGTGCTTTGGTAAATCGCGGCTGCCGTGCAAAACTCGGACAATTCTAATATGTTTTGTAAGGATACGATAGAACACCACGTGTGCTCCTTTGGGAAAACTCCGCAGGTATTTCTTGATCTCATTCCTTTCTCTACCGAGTTCAGGGTTTTCAACCAACTGCTCAAAGACATGTTCCAGTTCGGTCAGGTACTTTATAGCCTGATCCAATCCATATTCCTCATCGGTATAGTTGAATATGTCTTCCAAGTCTTCATCGGCAGGAGGTGCAAGCTCAAAATGGTTTATTCTATTTGACATGAGATGAACCAGACTCACGAGTCTTAGCCTGAATGATGTCCTTTACGGTGCGCTTGCTTGTTGGGCCAGACCACCCCTTTTCAATCTCCATCCTCAGATCATCGATTATGCGGTTTCGTAGCGTTTCATGCAACCTCAGTGCATCGCGCACCACTTCACTGGCGTTCTGAAAATCGCCAGACTTTATCTGGGTGGCTATGTATTTCTCTTGCTTTTCTGTGAAACTGACATTCATGGTTCGGATTCTTTTGAAATTTATCTCAAAGATAAGACGTATGTCCATATTTGACAAATATGGACATATCCAAATACTATACTACTTCTTCCCAAGTAAATTAGGATTGAAAGAGATCTTCTAAATCCTATCGTATCAACCATA
>Ga0335396_10005585_pt1 | contig 12922 bp, 12 predicted proteins | sample FRY02_FD_205743 | JGI IMG/M metagenome (GOLD analysis project Ga0335396, IMG submission 205743) | Freshwater microbial communities from Lake Fryxell liftoff mats and glacier meltwater in Antarctica - FRY-02 (spades assembly) (version 2) | ecosystem: Environmental > Aquatic > Freshwater > Ice >... | reverse complement strand
CTGTGCTGACGTTTGCCGTGGATGGCTACGTGAGCAAACGCCAGACCGCCATGCTGACAGCCCGCGCCGTGCCCTACCGCCCCAAGCCCTCGCGCGCTTACGATGCGGCCATGACGATCTATTGCTGCGCTATTGCATTCCTGGTACTGGCCATGCTGGGTATGGCGGTGTTTGCCTCATTTGCCAGTTTTTGGCCCTACAACCTCACGCCCAGCTTGCGCCACTACACGATGGGTTTGGTCGATGCAGAGGTTGGCGTGGGTTTCGTCAACAGCCTGAAAATGGCAGCGGGCACCGCAGTATTCGGCACAGCGCTGGTTTTTTGCGGTGCGTACCTGCTTGAAAAAACCAAGGGTATGGACGGTCTGCGCGGCGTGGTGCGCATGCTGGCCATGCTGCCGATGGCCGTGCCGGGCCTGGTGCTCGGCTTGGGTTATATTTTCTTTTTCAATGCACCAGACAATCCGTTAGGTGGGCTGTACCACACGATGACCCTGCTCACTGTCTGCACCATCGTGCATTTCTACACCACCGGGCATCTTACGGCTGTAACGGCTCTCAAGAGCCTGGATGGCGAGTTTGAAGCGGTCAGCGCATCGCTGAAAGTACCGTTTTTCAAAACCTTCTGGCGCGTGACCCTCCCGATCTGCACGCCTGCACTGATCGACATTGCCCGCTACTTTTTCATCAACGCCATGACCACCATATCTGCAGTGGTTTTTTTATACTCGCCAGAAACCAAGGTCGCTTCGATTGCGATTTTGAACCTGGATGAGGCCGGTGAAATGGGCGCGGCGGCGGCGATGGCGGTGTTGATTGGAATGGTATCGACGGTCGCAACGCTTTTATTTATGCTACTGGCGTGGTGGGTCAACCGCAGCACGCAGCAGTGGCGGCATACTTCGATTTAAATTAAAAATATGGACAGAGACAAAATATTACTAACACCCGGCCCGCTGACAACCACGCTGCGCACCAAGCTCGCCATGCTCAAAGACTGGGGCTCATGGGATGCCGACTTCAATGCCGTGACAGCCAGCGTGCGCAGCAGCCTGCTCAGCATCATTCACGGCCATGACTCCTGTGTGGTGATACCGCTTCAAGGCAGTGGCACCTTCAGTGTCGAAGCCGCCGTGGCAACTGTCGTGCCGCAAGACGGCCATGTGCTGGTGCTCGACAACGGTGCTTATTGCAAGCGTGCAGCCAGGCTCACCACACTGATGGGCCGCAAATGCACCTTGATGGCGTTTGATGAGGCGGCACAGGTGTCAGCCGCCGCGCTGGCAGACAAGCTTGCGCAAGACCGCAGCATCACCCATGTGGTGCTGATTCACTGCGAGACCGGCGCTGGTGTGCTCAACCCGTTGCAAGAGATTGCCGATGTTTGCAAAGCCCATGGCAAAGGGCTGATCGTTGACGCGATGAGCTCTTTTGCGGCACTTGAAATAGATGCACGCAAAGTGCAGTTTGATGCCCTGATCGCAGCCAGCGGCAAATGCCTTGAAGGCGTACCCGGCATCGGCTTTGTGTTCATCCGCAAGGCGATTCTTGAAGGCTGCGCAGGCCGCAGCCAGTCCCTGGCGATGGACTTGTACGACCAGTACGCCTATATGGAAAAAACCACGCAATGGCGCTTTACCCCGCCCACGCATGTGGTGGTGGCACTGGCCGAAGCCATCGCACAATTTGAAGAAGAAGGCGGCCAGCCCGCACGCCTGGCGCGCTACACCAGCAACTACACCACGCTGATTGAAGGCATGGCAAAACTGGGCTTCAAACCTTTTCTTGAGTCCGCCATTCAGGCACCCATCATCGTCACGTTTCACGCGCCCGCTGACAGCCGCTACGACTTCAAAACGTTTTACGCGGCAGCGCGCGCGCGGGGCTTTGTCTTGTATCCTGGCAAACTGACGCAGGTAGAAACTTTCCGGGTTGGCTGCATTGGCGCTATCGGCCCGCATGAAATCGAACAAGCCGTGCAGGCCATCGCTGGAGCGCTGGCCGACATGGGAATCGACTCCGCAGCACCGGCACTCGGCTAAAAATCAAGGACACACCTCATGGCGAGCAAAATCCACCCCACTGTTGCAGCCATCAAAAAATCAGGTGCTGCCAAAGTAAAAGTCGCCGTGAGTGACATCGACGGCGTGCTACGCGGCAAGTACCTGCACAAAGACAAGTTTTTTGGTGCCGCCGAGCCTTACCCCGCAGGCGGCTTTGGCTTTTGCGATGTGGTGCTGGGCTGGGACATGATGGACAGCTGTTATGACAACACGTCAGTGACAGGCTGGCAGCACGGCTTTCCTGATGCCCTGGCGCGGCTCGACCTGACTACCTTGCGCCATGTGCCGTGGGACGATGGTGTACCTTTCTTACTCGGCGAGTTCGTCAATGCCGACAGCACGCCACACGCCGTGTGTCCGCGCCAGACGCTCAAGCGCGTGCTCAAGCGAGCTGAAAAGATGGGCTTCATGCCCATGACCGGGATGGAATTTGAGTGGTTCAATTTTCTTGAGACGCCGCAAAGCTGGGCCGCCAAAAAAGGCGTGGGGCCTGAGCAGCTGACACCAGGCATGTTCGGTTATTCATTGCTGCGCATGAACCAGAACCGCGATTTTTTCAAAGCCATCATGGACGAGATGCTGGCCTTTGGCGTACCGATTGAAGGCCTGCATACCGAAACCGGCCCCGGCGTTTATGAAGTTGCCATCAGCTTCAGTGAGGCGCTTGAGCAGGCCGACCGCGCCATTTTGTTCAAGACTGGTGCGAAAGAAATCGCCTCGCGCTTCGGCATCATGCCGAGCTTTATGGCCAAGCCCAATCAGCATTTGCCAGGCTGTAGCGGGCACATTCACCAGAGCCTGTCTGACGGCAAGAATAATCTGTTTTATGACGCCAAAAACCCGCGCAAAATGAGCAAACTGTTTGAAAGCTACGTCGCCGGGCAAGTCGCCTGCATGATGGACTTCGGGCCCATGATCTGGCCCACCATCAACAGTTACAAGCGTCTGGTCGATGGCTTTTGGGCGCCCGTCAAACCGACCTGGGGCATGGACAACCGCACCGCCAGCTTTCGCGTGATTGCCGGCAGCCCCAAAGCCACCCGGTTAGAGACACGCTGCCCCGGCGCAGACGTGAACCCCTACCTGGCGATGGCAGCGGTGATTGCGGCCGGGCTGGATGGCGTTGAAAAAGGCCTCAAGCTCACAGCACCGCCCATCACCGGTACCAACGGTGGTGCAGAACACATCGCTAGAGCTCCACGGACACTGATTGAAACCACACGCATTTTTCAGCAGTCAGACATTGCCCGTGACTGGCTTGGCGACGCCTTTGTTGACCACTTTGCCGCCACCCGTGACTGGGAATGGCGTCAGTGGCTGGATGGCGTGACCGACTGGGAACTGAAGCGCTATTTTGAAATTATTTAATGCCTGACCGAACACATAGGTATTTTTCAATCAAGAATAACTGACCCAACCACCATGAGCATTACCCATTTTTCATTCCCTACCGCCATCAAATTCGGGGCGGGTGCGCGCAAACTGGTTGCCGCACATTTGCTGGACGCCGGTTGTCAGCGGCCGCTGATCGTGACCGACAAGGCGCTGGGCGCGCTGCCCGTGCTGGTGGAATTTCAAACCCATCTGGCGGGCCTGGATGTCGCAGTGTTTTCCGGTGTTTTTGGCAACCCGACCTGCAGCCAGGTGATGGATGGCGCGGCCGCATACAAGGCACACAATGCCGATTGCGTGATTGGCTTTGGCGGCGGCGCAGCACTTGATGTGGCCAAGGTGGTCGGCGTTGCCGCGACGCATGAAGGCGACATTCTGGAATATGTTTGGGACCACCCGCAGGTGCGTCCCATCGTCAATGAGCTGCCTTATTTTGTTGCCTTGCCAACGACATCGGGCACGGGCTCTGAAGTTGGCCGCTCCAGTGTGGTGAGCGAAAACGACACCCACCTCAAGCGCGTGGTGTTCAGCACCAAAATTTTGGCCAAAATGGTCTTTGCTGACCCGGAACTCACGCTCGGTTTACCGCCTCATATCACCGCAGCAACTGGCATGGACGCGCTGACCCACAACATTGAAAGCTACCTGTCGCCTGCCTACCATCCGCTGTGCGATGGCATTGCGCTGGAGGGCACGCGGATTGCCGCAGCCGCCCTGCGCACGGCTTACGAAGAGCCCGGCAACCTGCAGGCACGCAGCGACATGATGATGGCATCCATGATGGGTGCGATTGCTTTTCAGAAAGACCTGGGGGCTGTGCATTCATGCGCCCATGCGCTGGGCGCCGTGTGCAACTTGCACCACGGCCTGGCCAATGCGCTGATGATTGATACCGTGCTGGCCTGGAACTACTCTGCCGTGCCAGCCAAGTTTGAGGAGCTGGCGCATGTGTGCGGTGTAGCTGGTGGCGGCAAGGCATTTGTGGGCTGGCTACAGGAGCTCAAACAAAGCCTTGGAATTGTTGGCCCACTGTCAAAGCACGGCGTGAAAGCAGAGCATCTGCCGCGACTGGTGGAAATTGCAACGCTGGATATTTGCCATCAAACCAATCCGCGCCCTTGCACAGCCCATGATTTTGAGGTGTTGTTCAAGGCAGCCCTGTAACCGTGTTTAGCCATGTATAGCCATGAATAACAAACTCAAAATCGGTATCAGCGCCTGCTTCATGCACCCTGACAACAGCCGCGCCAGCTTTGCCTTTAAAACCCTGCAATACGTCGAGCAGTCCATGGCGCACTGGATCATGTCGGGCGGTGCGCTGCCTGTCATGGTGCCTTCGCCGATGGGCAGCACGGCACGCGGCGATATTCACGTCGACGACTACGCCCAGTGGCTGGACGGCCTGGTACTGCACGGCGGTGCCGACGTGTGGCCTGGCAGCTATGGTGAAGAGCCTATGCAAGACGCGTGGCAAGGCGACCGTATTCGGGACGAGTATGAAAAAGCTTTGGTACATGCTTTTGTCAAAGCGGGCAAGCCGGTGTTTGGCGTTTGCCGCGGCTTGCAGCTGATCAACGTTGCTTTTGGCGGCACGCTTTACCAGGACATCGCTACGCAGTTGCCTGCTTCGCGCTTGCACCGCCACGCTGAAACCTACGACAAGCACTTTCACACCCTTGAAATAGTTCCAGAAACACGGCTTAGCTGCCTGTTCTCGCGCGCAAGCAGCTATAAAATAAATAGCATTCATCATCAAGGCATCAAACAGCTTGCATCAGGCTTTGTGGCCGAAGCGCATTGCCCTGACGACGGCGTGATTGAAGCCATCCGCCACACCGGGCCCAGCTATATCGCAGCCGTGCAGTGGCACCCGGAGTTTCACAGCGCCGAGCTGGGCACGCTGGATGATGCGCCGCTGCTGGCCGATTTTCTAGCGGCTGCAACCACCGCGCGACTCTTACCAACCCCATCATCATGACCGCCCCGACCTTGCTATCTGTTTACAACCCGGCGACCGGCCAATTGATTGCCGAGCTGCCACAAGACAATACTGCGTCGGTAGCAGCCAAAGCGGGCCGGGCACGAACTGCCCAAGCAGCTTGGGCAAAAGTGCCTCTGGCCGAACGCAAAGTGCATCAGCCGTTTTCGTTCAGGCATCTCGGCTGAGCTGGATGCACTTGTAGCCATCATGACGCGCGAGACCGGCAAGCCCATCAGCATGTCGCGCAATGAGCTCAATGGTTTGCTCACCCGGATTGATTTTTTTCTCGCCGAGGTTGACGCCAGCACCGCCACACAGACCGTGTTGGACGACAGCGGCATGACTGAACAGATTGAGCACACCCCACTTGGCGTGGTGGCCAATATTTCAGCCTGGAACTACCCCTGGTTCGTTGGCGGCAATGTGTTTATTCCCGCACTGCTGACGGGCAATGCCGTGCTGTACAAGCCATCTGAATTTGCGGCGATGACAGGCCTGGCGATAGCTCGGCTGCTGCATGAAGCGGGAGTTCCAAGAGATATTTTTGCTCCGCTGATCGGCGGCGCAGAAGTTGGCGCTGCCTTGCTGGCGCAAAGAATCGACGGCTTGTTTTTTACCGGCTCTTACGCTACGGGTGCCAGGATCGCACAAACCATGGGCTCCCGCATGGTCAAGCTGCAGCTGGAGCTGGGCGGCAAAGACCCAACCTATGTTTGTGACGATGCCAATGTACAAAACGCCGCAGCATCACTGGCTGATGGCGCGATGTACAACACCGGGCAAAGCTGCTGCTCGGTGGAGCGCATTTACGTGCATGAGACTATTTACGATGCGTTTGTAGCTGCATTTGTAGAGACAGTTAAAACCTTCAAAGTCGGCGACCCGATGATTGAAGCCACCTATATCGGCGCTATCACCCGCGCAGCGCAGCTTGATGTGCTGGATGCACAGGTTCTTGACGCCAAAGCCAAAGGCGCTACGCTGCTGCTGGGCGGCAGGCGCCTGCCAGGCCCAGGCAGCGGGTACGCGCCGACGGTGTTTTCAAACGTCAATCACACCATGGCGCTGATGCGCGAGGAAAGCTTTGGCCCCATCATCGGCATTCAAAAAGTTGACGCCGATGCTGAGGCTGTGATGCTGATGAACGACACCCGCTACGGCCTCACTGCGGGCGTCTTCACACCTGATGAGGCACGCGCCAAAGCACTGCTGGCCCGTGTCAACGCAGGCAGCGTTTACTGGAACTGCTGCGACCGCGTCAGCCCGCGCCTACCGTGGAGCGGGCATGGTGATTCAGGTGTTGGACTGACGTTATCAAGCTATGGCATTCAAACATTTACACGACCTAAAGCCTGGCATTTACGCAGCGCACTATAATATTCATAGCGGCATACTTCCGAATCTATTCGGCTAAAGGCAGATTTGACACCTGAGAACACCCTGAAGTGAGCTAAAAACTATGAAAATCGACAAAAACACCGCCGTCACCCTGCAATTCAAGGTGACTGACCTGCAAGGCAAGCTGCTTGAAGACGGCAAAGAGCCCAGCGTGTATTTGCACGGTGGCTACGGCAACACGCTGCCAAAAATTGAACAAGCGCTTGGCGGGCAAACCAGCGGCTACCAGGTCACGCTGGAACTGCAAGCTGAAGACGCCTTTGGCCTGCGCGATGACAGCCTGCTGCGCAGCCTGCCCAAAAAACAATTCCCGCCCGGCGTGAAAGTTGGCGGCCAGCTGGAAGGCCGTGGCGATGATGGCCAGATGGTGGTTTTCAACGTCATGAAAATCAAGGGCGACACCGTGCTGCTCGACGGCAACCATCTGCTGGCTGGCAAGGCACTGCGCTTTCAGATCAAAGTCATCAGCGTGCGCGAGGCGAGTGAAGAAGAAATTGCTCATCAGCATGTGCATGGTGAGCATGGGCACCATCATTGATGGAACTGTATTGCTATAAGTTACATAGCTACTTGCACCGGCAATCCATGGGCCAAAAGCCTTTTTCTCATTGAAATAACATCCCTGTCCTTGCTTAGCAACAGACATTTGTGCTGTACGGCGAGGTCAATGAACATCTGGTCGTCGGCATCGCTGCAGGTCACGCTGGCTTTTGGGGCGACATTGACCAAACGGGCGTGTTGGTCAAACTTGGTGAGAACGTCCTGGGCGCTCAACGTGTAAAACGCCAGACGAGCTGCGATTTTAGGATAGGCCAGTACCCTGGCCAGTTCCTCGCGCATGGACTGCGTGGCCAGCCAGTCGAGTTCCTGGTTGGCCAGCGCTTGCCGCACGGGGTCGGCTGTAGGGTCGTTGAAGACGAATACGTCGAGGACGATGTTTGTGTCCAGAATAATCTTGGTGGTCTGGACAGTGGGTTTGGCTGTCACGAGCCGGTTTTTCCGCGAGCCGATCCGGCCACCATGTCAAACCTGAACAGACGGCATTCAATCGGGCCGTTCCACATCGGTACCCGACGTGATTCTTTCAGGCGCATTTTGCTGGGTAATTTGAGGTCGGGTGTCAGCACGTGGGCTGTCCAGCCAGCGTAGTGTTTTTTCCAGTGGGTGGCGAGTTTGGGGAAGAAGTCGCTGACTTCTTCGCCAGTATCGGTTTGCGCCAGTTCGCGGCCTCTGGCATGTTCACGCGTGTTGCTGTTGTTACTGGCCGGGGCAGGTTGGCCAAATTCGTCAATCACCTGGCCTTGAAATTGAGCGCGTTTTGGCGCACCCGCCGCACCTGCCACATCAATCCGCTCGCCATACGGCGGGTTGACCAGCATCACGCCTGAAGCGACGGGCGGCATGCGCTCCAGCGCATCCCCGCCCCTGAACTGCACCGCGCCCGCAACGCCCGCGCGCTCGGCATTGCGTTCGGCAAAATCGACCATCCTGAAGGATACATCGCTGCCAAAAATCTCGGCTGTCGGCTCGGTGATCAATGCTTCCGCTTGATCCAGCAGGCCTTCCCAGACGTGCGATTGAAACGGCAAATACTTTTGAAAGGCAAACTTGCGGTTGCTACCCGGCGCGATATTGCAGGCGATTTGCGCTGCTTCAATCGCAATCGTGCCCGAGCCGCAACAGGGGTCATACAGCGCCACACCTTGCCTGGCCAATACATCCCAACCACTGGCGGCAATCATGGCGGCGGCCAGCGTTTCCTTGAGCGGCGCATCGCCCACGTCTTCACGCCAGCCGCGTTTGAACAGCGGCTCGCCAGAGGTGTCAATGTACACAGTGACGGTATCGACCGTCAGGTGGACATACACCCGCACATCGGGCCAGCGGGTATCGACATCGGGGCGTACGTCGTATTTGTCCCTGAAACGATCAGCAATCGCGTCTTTGATTTTCAGCGCGGCAAAGTTCAGGCTATTCAATGGGCTGTGCTGGGCGGTGATCTCAACCTTGAAGGTTTGCTTGGACGTAAACCAGATTTCCCACGCCACGCTGGCTGCTGCGTTGTACAGGTCTTGCTCGCTTCGGTATTGGTTGTGCGCCAGTTCAATCAACACACGCTGGGCCAGGCGGCTGTGCAAATTCAGCTGCAAGGCATCACGCCATGAACCTGGCAACTGCACGCCCGCACGCCAGGCTTTAATCGCAGTGCCGGTGATGCGCTGCACTTCAGTCGCCAGCAGCGCCTCCACGCCAGCCGCGCAGGGGAGAAATAGTTGTAACTGATTCATAAAGATTTACGCAGGTTAGCGGGCGCTATACGGAGCGCCTCGCGGTATTTGGCCACCGTGCGGCGGGCGCATTCAATACCTTGTTCTTTGAGCATTTCTGAAATCTGGTTATCGCTCAGGGGTTTTTTCAAATTCTCACCAGCGACGAATTGTTTGATCAATGCCCGCACCGCCGTGCTGGATGCGTTACCACCCGTCTCAGTGCCAAGTGCAGAGCCAAAAAAGTATTTCAGCTCAAACGTGCCGAACGGCGTGTTCATGTATTTTGCCGTCGTCACGCGCGAGATGGTGGACTCATGCAGGCCCAGTTCGTCGGCAATCTCGCGCAGCACCAGTGGCCGCATGGCCAGCTCGCCATGGGTAAAAAAGCTTTTCTGTCTCTCGACGATGGCGGTGCTGACGCGCAAGATGGTGTCAAAACGCTGCTGGATATTTTTAATGAACCAGCGCGCTTCTTGCAGGCGCTGTTGCATGGCTTGCCCGCTCGCGCCCTTGTGCTGCTTCATGGCGTTGGCGTAAATGTCATGTACTTTCAGGCGCGGCATCACGTCGCTGTTCAGCGTGACCTTAAAGCCCCGCCCGGCCTTGACGACAATCACATCGGGCACCACCACATGACGCTCGACATTGACAAAACGCCTGCCAGGTTTGGGGTCGAGCCGACCAATCACGCCAATGGCGCTTTTGATCACGCTCTCGGCAAAACCGCACAGCTGCGACAGGCGCCTGACATCGCGCTTGGCCAGCAGCTCCATCGGTTGCTGGCACATGGCCATGGCGGCGCGCGTCGCCTCGCAGTCCTTGCAGTCAAGCAGCTGCAAAGACAAGCACTCGGCCATGTTGCGCGCGCCCACGCCCGCAGGCTCCATGTGGTGCAGCAGCTTCAGGGCGATGACAAAGTGTTGCTCCAGCTCTTCGGTTTGAGCCAGGTCGTCCCCAGCCAGGCCAGCGGCCAGCGCAGCCAAACTATCCTCCAGATAGCCATCGTCGTTGAGCGACTCAATCAGAAAATGCAGCGTAGCGCGATCCATATCAGACAGCCGCAGGCTCAGTGACTGGCGGTGCAAGTGCGCTTGCAAGGTAAGGTGCTCACTGGCCAGGTCAGATGCCTCGGTATCGCTGTCATCAATGTTGTTTTTGCGCGCTCCGGCATCGTTGCCCCATTCGCCGTCGTCAGGCGCTGACTCGACTGTGCCGTCGCCCTCCCAGCTTTCTTCCAGTTTCGGCTCGCTAGACTCTTCAGGGCTTTTCTCAGGCGTATTTTCACTGGTACTTTGAGCATCTTTTGATGCTGCGCCCGTTTCATATGCAGAAGCAGCTATAAATTCAGGAGCATTCTCAAACTCCTGAATATCCTGCCTGACTGGCGCATCAGTCTGCTCCAGGCCAAACTCTTCACGCGGTGCGGCGTCTTCATTGACCTCCAGAAACGGGTTTTCATCGAGCATTTGCTCAACTTCCTGGGTCAGCTCAAGCGTGGACAGCTGGAGCAGGCGAATCGACTGCTGCAACTGTGGCGTGAGCGCCAAATGCTGCGAAAACCGTAACGATAGACCCTGCTTCATCTTTCGGAGGATACGAACGAAGCAGCGCAATTTTCCGACGGGCAGCCCCTAGGAAAATTAACCCCCGCGGGGCTGGAGCCTGCGGCTCCAAACGTGCTTGAGCAGGTTTGGACAGGCGACAGAAGCGAAGCCTCCGGCGAGCGGCGGCCTGCAAGGTGCAGAGAGTTACACGAAGTGAACGAACGTGGGGGCCACATACCTACATTCGAAAGTGTTCGCCTAAATATACGCGGCGTACATCGGCATTGTTCACAATCTCCGAGGGCGTGCCTTTGGCCAGCACATGCCCGTCGCTGATGATGTAAGCATGGTCGCAAATGCCCAGGGTTTCACGCACGTTGTGGTCGGTGATCAGCACGCCAATGCCGCGCGACTTTAAAAAGCCGATGATGCGCTGAATCTCGATCACGGCAATCGGGTCTATGCCGGCAAATGGCTCGTCAAGCAAAATAAACCGCGGCTGGGTGGCCAGAGCCCGCGCAATCTCAACACGGCGGCGCTCACCGCCAGAAAGCGACAGTGCTGACGAGTCCCGCAGGTGGTCTACCCGCAGGTCTTTGAGGAGTGCGTCCAGGCGCTGGGCAATGACGTCCTTGCCCAGCGGCTTGCCTGCATCGTCCAATTGCAACTCCAGCACGGCACGTACGTTTTCCTCGACGTTGAGTTTGCGAAAAATCGACGCCTCTTGCGGCAGGTAGCTCAGGCCCAGACGCGCGCGGCGATGAATCGGCATGTGCTCAACGGAATTGCCGTCAATCGTGATTTCGCCCGCATCGGCGCGCACCAGGCCGACGATGATGTAGAACGAGGTGGTTTTACCCGCGCCGTTCGGCCCCAGCAAGCCGACCACTTCGCCGCTTTGCACAGCCAACGAAACGTCCTGCACCACCTTGCGGCTGCCATATGATTTTCGCAGGCCAGCAGCTACCAGGCGGCTAACAGGTACGTCATGCGGCGCTACTGCAGCGCGCAGCGTGAAGGGCTCGCTCATGACATCATTTGGTGAATCACCCATTTCCATCCTGGTTACTTTTTATCTACACCCAGCGCTGGGCTGGGGCGCAGTACGGCGGGCGGCGCCAAAGGTGAAGGTAGCGGGCCGCCGGCTGCCGGTGCCGCCACACGTGGCGACAGCATTGCACGGATACGGCCACTCGGGTTGGTGGCCGAGCGGTTTTGCGCGCCGCCATCGACAGTAAACACATCAGTCTTGTTGTCGTAGTTGATTTGTGAACCGGTAGTTTCATCGGCCAGCACTGCGCCGTTGTAGCGCCGCAGCACGGCGTTGCGTATAAACCTGACCACGTCCTGGCGGCTGTCGTATTCAATCCGCTCTCCCTCACCTTCAATGAATTCATCCAGCCCATCGCGCTTTTTGCGGTAATAGGCCAGCTTGCCTGGGGCAGCCACCACGATGGCCTGCTGGTAGCCTTCGGGATCCTGCTTTACATCCACCCGTTCGCCACGGATGATGGTGCTGCCTTTGGTAATCACCACGTTACCGGTAAAAACGCTGGTTTGCTTCAGGTCGTCATAGCGCAGGGCATCTGCCTCGGCATTCATCGGCTTGCCGCGGTCTGCGTTTTCAGCCGACACGGGGCTCAGAGCCAACGCGGCGAGGAGGAAGACCAAAAATAGAGGCTTTTTCATAAAGGCACGAATCTTGCTGCTTGTTTGACAGGCATTGTAGCCACGCGAACCTTGACTTGAGTCTGGGGGCTTTTACTTTGCGGGGACTTTGCGCATTAAAAAACCCGCCAGATGACGGGTTTTTTAATGCGCGGCGGCAACAGTCACTGCGCCTTGGCGGGTGCTGGTGTTGCTTACGAGGCTTTTGCAGCGGGTTTGGCCGCTGGCATCGATGCGCGAACCAAGCCCACCAAATGGTTGGTCACGACTAATGCACGCTCCATGGTTTGCGCCAATAAAGCTGACGTGTAGTACTTGCCGGCCACACCCAGTGCGGGGACGCCATCGACCCTGTAGGCGTCTTGCAACAGCGTAGCCTTGCGGGTCTTGGTAGCCACCGGAAAGGAGTTATAGGCCTCAGTAAATTTAGCTTTGTCAATGCCCTGCTTCTCAACCCATTCGGCGATCACCGGCAGCGTGTTCAACACCTGCTTTTCAACGTGGATGGCGTAGAACACTTTTTTGTGCAGCTCTTCAACCTTGTTCATGGCTTCAAGCACAAAGTACAAGCGTTGTTGCGGCTCAAAATCAGGTCTGAAAGCGATA
>Ga0335396_10005584_pt1 | contig 12923 bp, 5 predicted proteins | sample FRY02_FD_205743 | JGI IMG/M metagenome (GOLD analysis project Ga0335396, IMG submission 205743) | Freshwater microbial communities from Lake Fryxell liftoff mats and glacier meltwater in Antarctica - FRY-02 (spades assembly) (version 2) | ecosystem: Environmental > Aquatic > Freshwater > Ice >... | reverse complement strand
GCCATGTCGTTGCTCATGTTGCTCCTCATCGCACCTGGCATTACCACCGACTCGAAGCCGGTTGGTGATCGTCATAGGGCCAGGGCCCTCAGATCGTCGTGATGAATGTCTGAAAGCATCGTATCGCGAGCGTGTAACAAAGTCAATGAATCGGACACCACGAACGTGTTTTAAAAGGGCGGCCGGCAACTTGAGATTGTGATCGCCGAATGGATCGACTGGTGCAATCACCGACGACTTCACTCAGAGATCGGTGACATCCCACCCGCCGAACAAGAAAGCAATTGGTATGGTCAACAAGATCTGGTGACCAGGACCGGAAACCTACATACCGACGTTGCACCAAACCCGGGACGCTTCAAGATCTGCGATAGTTGATGGGCGAAATGTGGGCTCACACCCCACCAGTACTCTTGACTTATGGCCAGCCTCGAACAAAAGGTTCTGGCGCTACTACGGCAACTGACAGGTCGACCTGACGCGTTATTCCACGAGGACCAACTCGAGTCCATCCGAGCGCTTGTAGGCGACCGCCGACGGGTTCTTGTCGTCCAACGCACAGGATGGGGAAAGAGCGCCGTTTACTTTTTGGCGACCCATTTGCTCCGCAAATCAGGGTTTGGGCCAACGATGATCATCTCGCCACTTCTTGTATTAATGGCGAACCAAATTGATGCTGCTCACAGGCTTGGTCTTCGTGCAATTTCCATTAACTCTGCTAATGAAGTCACAGTTGATGATCTGGTCGCAGAATTAGTCACTGATTCAATTGATGTTCTTCTAATTTCACCAGAACGCCTATCTAATACCGACTTTCGTAACAGGGTTATGCCATTGATCGGCCGACGGCCAGGTCTGATTGTGATTGACGAGGTTCATTGCATTTCTGATTGGGGCCATGATTTCAGGCCCGATTACAGACGAATTGGACAGTACATTAATTTGCTTCCATCAGGTATACCTGTTCTCGGTTGCACTGCAACTGCAAATGATCGTGTTATAGCTGATGTTGCGGTCCAACTCGGTCAAGGTGTGCGAGTCATTAGGGGGTCATTGCGCAGAGACAGTCTCGATCTTAAGGTTTTAGATTTACCGGATAGGGCGAGCCGTTTGGTGTGGTTAGACAAAAATATCGACACGTTTCCCGGGACAGGCATTGTTTATTGTTTAACGATTCGGGATGTCGACCTCGTAGCGGATTATTTAAAATCGCGAGGTCATGAAGTATTGGCCTATCACGGTGACATGGCGACGGAAGAACGTGAAAAAACTGTCACTCTCTTTCTCGAAAATAGAATTAAGGCGGTTATTGCGACGAGCGCATTAGGTATGGGCTACGACAAACCTGATGTAAGTTTCGTGGTCCATTATCAATCGCCAGGATCTATTGTCAGCTACTACCAACAAGTCGGTCGGGCAGGGAGGGCGGTTGATTCAGCGCCAGCGATATTGATGAGGGGGGCTGAAGACGTTAGAATTCAGGACTACTTCATTAAGAGCTCCTTCCCGAATGAAGAGACAATGAGCAAAATTCTAAATGTGATTGATCACGCGACTCAAGAAGTTTCAATTTTGAATATCGAGAGTGAAGTGAATCTGAGACATTCTCAGATTGTGGCAGTGATGAAGCAATTGGACGTTGAGGGTATTGTCGACCAACTTCCGTCCAGAAAATACGTGAGAACTTTAAAACCGTGGAAGTATCCAGCCGAGCGGGTTGCACGAGTAGATGCAGTTCGGCGGCGCGAGCAAGAACAAATGGTTGTGTACTTTAATCTGGATAAGTGTCGAATGACATTTATTGTAAATAGCCTCAATGACCCTGATCTAAAGGCCTGTGGCCGGTGCGATAATTGCAGAGGCGAGCGGTTGACCGGCAAGTTTGAGCCAGCCGAAATAGACGAAGCCCATAATTTTCTTCACAGGAGCACGTTAGCGATTAAGCCGAGGAAGTATACGGCTGAGCTAAAGCGGATTCCAAAGAATGAAATGTCAGAGGTGGGTGAGTATCTGTGCAATTGGCGAGACGATGGATATGGAGACTTGGTAGCTCAAGGGAAGCAGACGGACAAACACTTTGCTGACGAACTGGTTGATGCGATGGCTGCAATAGTAAGCGGTATGGCGGTAACCGTTAAGCCCACATGGGTCACCTGCGTTCCGTCTTCTAGGTCAGGCGAGTTGGTGCCCAACTTCGCTAATCGACTCGCGACGAAACTCGGCTTACCTTTTTGTCCTGTCGTAACCAAAACGAGGAAGACTGAACAACAAAAACAGATGCAAAACTCAGTGTTTCAATCAGCAAATATTGAAGGAGCGTTCTCGGTTTCATCACTATCAGAAGTTGGCCCGGTTCTTTTAGTTGACGATCTAGTTGACTCAGGGTGGACACTCACGGAAGTGGGAAGAGTATTACGGCGAGCCGGTGTAGAAGCGGTGATTCCAGTAGTCTTGTCGTCGTCGCGGCCCAGGAAGAGTTAAAATGTCTGATGCATCTCAAATAGCGTTATTGCTCACCAATCGAATAGTTGAGGTGGGTGTGAAACCGCTTACGGCACGTGAATTTTGGAGCATCTATGAGGCGTACCCGAAGTTAGAAAATCTCCTAAATTTTGACGATTTGGCGTTAGCTAATGTTCTCGGGTGCAATCAAGATGACGCGATTAGATACCGTTCATTACTTGATGCTGGCACGGCTTTTGCATTTGAACAAGAGCGCCTGCAGGAATCGGGAATCAAAGTAGTCTCATTTTTGGATGAGGAATATCCGCAGAGGCTATTGAGGGTTTTGGGAAATAAGTCATCGGTGTTTCTTTTGATCGCTGGTACGCATGATCTAGATAATGCTGTTGGGCGAGGCATCGTTGGCTCCCGGAACGTAGGGTCAGAATCAGTTGAAATTGCGCAGTTGGCTGCCGGCAGAGCGGCACGTCGTGGTGACGTTGTTATCAGTGGGCTTGCTCGTGGAATTGACCAGATTGCCATGACGAGTGCACTTGAATTTGACGGTCGAGTCATTGGTGTCCCTACAGAAGGGATTCGGAGAATTGCTCGGACGGGCGAAATCCGAAACCTGGTTCACGAAGGCAAGGTTTGCTTAGTAAGCCCCTATGGTCCCGATGCCCCGTTTAGCGTCGGTGCGGCGATGGGTAGAAATAAGATGGTTTATGCGTTGGCCGAATCGACACTTGTCGTCGCGTCCGATTTAAAAAAGGGAGGGACTTGGGAGGGCGCGAAAGAAGCGTTAAAGGGACGATTTGCACAAGTTGATGTTTGGACAGGAAATGGATGTACGGAAGGTAACCTTGGCCTCGTGAAGTTGGGTGCGAGACCAGTGTCAACAGAAGATGACCTGTGGAAATCTCGGTTTGAACCACCACCGGTAGTCGAAAAGCAAGAAACTCTGTTCTAAAACACTGGCCTGTATTTAGCAAGTCGCTTATAATTGCATGTTTTCTAGAGATACCCGAAAGCGATTCCGCCACAGTCAAATTGTATTTATCGGGTCGCCATATGACCTTGGATAGCAACCCGCGGAGTTGTCTACAACCAGATCCGAAGGCCACGCCGGATACGAGTCTGGCGTCCCGTATCCAATCTAGAAGTCCTTGGACTGACTTCTTCCATGAGCACCGCGGCTTCGGAAACCAATAAACCAGCACTGCACCAAACCCGGGGCGGCTCAGTTACTACCTTTGGTTCTGGTAACGGGTTGTAGTCAAGGGACAAATAGTGTTAGCTACTGATTTGAATTCCGTCGCCGTTACGCCGCAACACGTTCGCGCGAATCAATGTGGCGATTCCGTGTGCAACCGTTTTTTGAATATCAAAGCCTGTCCGTGACCATCCGTACAGGCGGGAAAATCGTCGTGTGAGTTCATCGCTACTGACGCGACCGGCGTCACGAACTAGGTTAGTAAGTGCTAATTCTATTTCTTTTGAAGAAATGTGTTCGATTGCACGAATCGTGTCAGTGTCACCTTCCTTTGGAACGCGAACACGATTTTTGGTTTCTAGTCCAGAAATGAATCCTTTAGGGGTTTTTGTGTATCCGTCTCGAATCACCTTTCGAACAGCGGTTTCAAATGCCTCACGAACGAGATTTCCAGATCTATGAATTCCGTAAAACTCGCGAATCAGCTTAAGGAGACGGTCTTCATGAATTGGAGCTTCGATATCGATCAATACTTTTAAAAAGCCAACTATTTCAGTAACTGCTTGAGTCTCGGTGAAGTCATGCCTAAAAGTTTTTGTGCCGAGTGTTCCCGGCACAAAATCCTGTGCCCATGAGGGGCGACCATCAACCGCTACCTCATCAACAACAACATCGATCGACTTAGTTAAAACCCTTGGATTTCGTTGGATGGGCAACTTTGAAAGCGAAGACTCAAGAATTTCTTGAAGGCGAAGTTCTTCGTTCTTGCGATCTCTAAACCAGGCGGTACTCCAAATCCGGTGAATTTTCCAACCTAGTCCCTCCAACACTGCTTGACGGAGACGGTCGCGGTCGCGTGCAACAAATGTGCGGTGATACGTCGCGCCATCGGCTTCAACGCCAAGCAAGAATCCTCGTGTTGGATCGGGGTGCAAGACACCAATATCGATTCGATAACCAGCTGCACCCACCTGCGGAACGACCTCATATCCCATTTCTCGGATTGCGTTAGCAACATCCACTTCAAACGGACTATCAGCATCACCTTCGGACTCCAAAGAACCTTGGAAAAGCACTTCGCTACCGCGTTCGGCGAACTCTAAGTAATCGTGAAGATTCTTGGAACCGCCAGTGATGCCACTAGTGAACTGCCCGGGACGAATTGAAGTGACAATTTCAATGCGGCGCTTTGCACGAGTAATGGCCACGTTCAAGCGACGATTTCCGTTCTGTTGAGACAATGGACCGAAATTCATTGTGATCCGACCCGTCTCATCAGGCCCATAGCCGATACTGAAAATGATGATGTCTCGATCATCGCCTTGTACGTTCTCAAGATTCTTGACAAAAAACCCGTCAAGACGATCGTCAGAATTAATGTCCGCAAGGTCAGGAATGGTCCTAGCCCTGTGCTCTAAAGCTGCCATAATCGCATCCTGCTGGGCAGAAGAAAATGCGACGACACCCATGCTCAAATGTGGATGGTTCCTTCTATGGAAAATGACTCTATCTACAACGGTTTCGGCTTCAATTGGGTTATCGCGTTGGCTTCCACGACGATAACGGCCGTCTTCTACGTAGAAAAGTGCGATACCTAAATCGTCGGCCGCAATTTGGGCACTAGGGAACGTCTTGAGTTTGCCTGCATAGAAGCGATAATTGGAAAACGTGATTAAATCCTCGTGTTGGCTGCGGTAGTGCCACAGCAACGACAAGGATTCGATGCCGCCAGTCCCATTACACAAGTCGAGTATCGACTCAAACTCGTCTAGCTGCTCTTCATCGGACGCTCCATCGCCATCGGCGATTGTATGATCAAAAAATGATGTTGGAGGAAGCTGTTTCTGGTCACCTGCAATAATCAACTGCTTACCGCGATAAATAGCATTTATTGCGTCGGCTGGTTTGACCTGAGATGCTTCGTCAAAAATGATTGCATCGAAGGTCATGTCGTGGGGCAAATATTGAGAAACCGACATTGGGCTCATCATGAAACATGGCTTGAGCTGCAATGCGACTTCCATGGTTTCTGAAAACAGATCGCGAGTTGGTTTATGTTTCCTTTTTAGTTGGCCTTGACGTTGAATTAAGCCTGCAGCGCCAATGCCTGATGTGGGGCGACGAGAACTACAGAAATTTATAATTTTTGCCGACGTTGAATCGACAAGATCTTTATCAAGTTTTGTAAACTGCTCAACTAAAGTGTCCTTATCCACGGCGCTAAGAGGCATCAGTCGTTTGTCGGTGTGCAATACAATGTCGATCCAGCCTTCCAGCAGCGATTTTCGCATTGCTGGGACGAGAGCGTTCGGGTCCTTGATGTCTAGAAGGCTTGGCAAAATATCAACAAGACCATTGCGTTCTAGTCCGGATAAGGCAGCTTGAAAATCACACCATGTCGTGATTTGTTGGACTGACACCAAAAAAGTATCAAGGATGTCGGTCGCGTCATTAATCATTCCGGATAGATCGGCATCCAATAATTCAGCTCGTGATGCAACAAACTCCTTTAAAAACTCTATTTTATTAACATCCCAGTTGATCAGCGCATCAGCAAGAAGGGTGCTTGTCCATGATGTTTCCCATAGGGCGTCAGCATGAGAAAGTTCCGAAACCGAAATCAGGTCAGCTAGATCTCGTAACCATTGACCCGCATCAACGATCTGCTCCCAGTTCGAACCCTCGGCCTGATAAAGAGATCCAAAAAGAGGCTCGAGGAGATCATCGTCCCTATGTAAATGCGCGTTAGCTTCAGTAATCCGATAATGCAGCGAGGCCAAACGGAATGCTTCCGACCACGTAAGATCACGATTGGCAAGTAGTGAAGCACGGCTGAGATTGTTTGCAAACTCTTTGGCGACCTGACTTTCTTCAATCAATAGTTTGACTAAATCCGAAATATTCCGACGCAAGAACCGGTCGTCTGATGGTTCTTGTATCCTGATCAACAAGCCTTTGAATTCATCGAGCTGACTGGTCAGTTGACTTGCAAGTATCGCGAGAGGTCCTGTTAACCCAATTCTGCGTATTAACAGGTCACGCATACCTGTTGTGATGAATCTTCTACAATCGGGATCCAAAATGTTGTGGGTTACGTCAATGGCAATACGGAAAATTCGGAAATCAGTTTGACGTCCTTTTAGATGTTCGCCGACAAGTGGTCCATGTTCAGTAGTTAGCGACTCCAGTTGTCTCAATTGCTCCCGCAGGGTGACTACGACGTCCAAGTGGGCAAGAAGGTTCTTGTGGTATTTTCCAGTCGCCGAATGTTTTTTTAACAATTTCTTGTCTTTTCTTGCCGCTGACGAGAATTTACGTAAACCTTTATGGACTTCGGTAAATCGTTTCTTTAGTGCTGATGCATCGATCTCGACGACATTTTCAGCGAAGCCTGTATTGATTTGTGTAAAATTGCTGTTCACCGAATTGATTAATGTTGAAAGTTCACCGAATGCTGTTTCTAGGCGATCCAACGAAGCAAGGTTTAGCCATTGCTCCATAACTAATGCCTGCTCTGACACCGCCGCAAGAAGTCGGTTTACCGACTTGACGTCGTGGAGCGTAATTTGAGCTGCAGTTATACCGAGCTCCGCAAAAATACTTTTAGATGAGTCATTTATGGATATCACGAGACTTTGGAGAAGTTCAAACACGTCAGCTGTGCTAATAAAGGCTGATGCGGTAGCGGAATCTGCTGCGAGCGCCAGTGGGGCAAGTGAGACGATGGTGTCAATCTCGGATTCAAGCTGTCGTATTTCGTCCGAATTTAACGAATCCCAAGCCAGTCCTACCTCAATAGCGATGCTTTCAATGTTTCTGTTACGTTCATCTGAAATGTCCTTAAGTTCACGTAGTCGCATGACATCTACCCGTTGAACCATTGTGATTGAAGCCGGTGGGATGTCTGGTCGTTTGTCAAGTAGCCGAAGTACCGCCAAAAATTGTTCCAAGTCGTCAAAAGTCGGGTTTTCGAAAAGTAATTCGTCTTCTAACGCAAGTCGAATTGAATTAACGACTGCTAATTTGTCTTGTGCTCGACGAACTTTATTGGTGCTCTCATTAATCCGAACTTGACTATCATCTTTAACAGCTAAGTCACTCCAGTGAAACCTTGAAGGATCAGCTACTGGAGCCCAAACAGCCTCTAATTCTTGAGTTACCTCCAAGATTGCGTTATATGTATCCTGATCAAGATCCTCAATCACCGCAATTGCCGCGGTGTTTAAACTCGGGAAATCCCTCAGTCCGCTGACAATACCAATCGCGTCGTGCGCGCTTAGATTTAGAGGTTGGCGAATCTCATTGATTGCGCTCGAATACTTCGTCAGTTTTAGACGAGAAGTTTTAAGTTTGCGAACATCGACATCGCTCCGTATTGTTGCGCGTGGCCTAGTTACCAACGCGCGACCCAATTCTTCTGCAACTGCTTTACGGGACGTCTTGTGGGAGTGGAGTTCTAATACGAATTCGTGTAAACCGGCTTCTTTGAGACGTTTATAAACCACGTCAAGAGCGGCTGCTTTCTCGGACACAAATAAAACTGTTTTACCAGTGCCGATCAGTTCAGCGATGATGTTGCTTATTGTCTGGCTTTTGCCAGTGCCTGGCGGGCCATCCATCACAAAACTTTTGCCTTCGCGCGCAGCAATTATGCAGCGTCGCTGTGTGGAATCAGCGTCACGTATAGTAAACATCTCTTCTGGCGAAATTGTGGAATCAATGACAGCGTCGTCTAAAGGTACAAACGTATATTTGTCGACTTCTGAATCAGGACCAAGACCCAACAATTGAATCATTGGATGACCGAGAATGTCTTCGGCATTGTCGCCCAAGTCGCGATAAATGGATTCTTTCTGGAACGAGAATGGAGCAATAACAGATCGGTTCTCAACTACCCAACCCGCTTGTCTTCCAATAAGCAGTCTTACCGATTGCAAGATATCTTCAACCGTAGGATCCTCGAAAGAATCAATATTGGGAAGCGTGATACCGAAATCTTGGATTAGTTTCTCGGTAAGAACAGGATTAATCGCAGCATCATCTTCACGTCTAGTCAAACGAAAGCGCTTGTCCGGACCAAATGGAGTGAGTTCCACAGGCACCAACAACAGGGGGGAGTTAATTGCGGATCTTTCGCTGTCTTCGGGATCAATCCATTTCAAAAAACCCAATGCCAGATACATGGTCCACAAACCTGTATCAACAAACCGCTCACGAACGCGACGGTCCAAGGACTTTAGCGCTGGTATTAACTCATCGTTTAATAACTTATTTGTCAACAGTTGTGTGACGGGACACTTCTCGATCGCAATTTTGCGTATTGTGTCCCGGATTTCTTCAACATCAATATGTTCTGGCGGAGCGACCGACGAAAACTCCCAAAACCTTGTGTTGTCTGGACCATCAAGTCTGGAAAGTATCGTGTCAGGATCTGGCACAATTATTTCCAAGGAGCTTGTCTTAGTGTGCTTGAAATGCAGTAGGTTGTTGCGCTTTGTCAGATTGATCAAATCTGCACGCCAGCGCTCCAATTGATCACGAAGCTTCTTTGGTGGTCGTGCTGCCAAGATATCCCCCTCTAACTCAACGTGGATCCATACAACTGTGCTGAATCCCCAAGTAAAGGTATCCCAAGGGTGCCACAACGCTTCCAAGGAGCATTCTCAGTTGGGTAAAACAGATCAATTTGATCCTAGTTAGTATTTCCCTATGTCAGAGCTCAAGGATTTAATCAAGAGTTTTTTGGAGTTAAAACCTCAAAGCTCAGCACGACTAATCGGACGCGAACTTCAGATCGATAAGTCGGAGATCAACAGTTGCCTCTACACAAATATCAGGACCATGTTTACTAAAATAGGTGAATCACCGCCACTGTGGAGCAACAGTGATGACACAAAAACCACACCGCCTGTCGCCGAGAGAAATGCGCCAATCGTTGAACGACGAATCACAGCGCTAAAAGTAGACAAAACTAAAAAAGAAGACTTCTGGGACCTAGTGGAAAAAGCTCTTGAAGAAGATCCTGAACCCTAGGGTTGAACCGCACCTAGGTTTTTCCATGCCCGTTCGTTTAAGTGCTGGCCTGTCGGTTTGAGTGCTGTTGATGAACGACACAGCTTCGAACTCGGCGGGTGGGATCTGTCCATGAGCTTCCAATAAGCGCCGGTGGTTTGAGGGCTCCAGAAAAGTAGACCCCCTGTGGCATCCCGCCCAACACAGGGGATGATGCGAGCGGGCGCTATGGGGAAAATGGGGTGGTACTGTGCCGTATGCGGCTTCGTTGGGTGTTACTTCCGTTGGTTTTGGTGTCGGGTTGTAGTCAAGGGATAAATAACGTCATGAGCGTGCGGCGACTGTCTTGATAGTGAATGGCTACACGATTGAGGCTGGCGTGGACTTGACTGCCGCGAAATTGGCTGGCGCGGACTTGAGTTTGGCGAACTTAACTGAGGCGAACTTAACTGAGGCGAACTTGACTGGCGCGAACTTGGAAGGCGCAAACTTGGAAGGCGCGAACTTAGCTGGCGCGAACTTGACTGACACGGACTTGACTGGCGCGAACTTGACTGACACGAACTTATTTGGCGCGAACTTGACTGGCACGGACTTGTTTGGCGCGAACTTGGCTAACGCGAACTTGGCTAACGCAGACATGGCTAACGCGGACTTGTTTGGCGCGAACTTGGCTAGCGCGAACTTGGCTAGCGCGAACTTGGCTGGCTTGGACTTGACTGGCGCGAACTTGACTGATGCACACTTGACTGACGCGAACTTGACTGGCGCGAACTTGACTGGCGCGAACTTGACTGACGCGAGTTTGACTGCCGCGAAATTGGCTGGCGCGAACTTGACTAACACGAACTTGACTGGCGCGAACCTGTTTCACGCGAACCTGACTGGCGCGAATTTGGCTGGCGCGAATTTGACTGATACGGACTTGGAAGGCGCGAACTTGGCTAGCGCGAGTTTGACTGGCGCCAACTTGACTGACACGGACTTGACTAACGCCAACTTGACTGGCGCGCGCTTGACTGACGCGGAATTGACTAACGCCAACTTGACTAACGCCAACTTGACTGGTGCGCACTTGACTGACGCGGAATTGACTAACACCAACTTGACTGGCGCGAACTTGAGTTTTGAGGACTTAAGTTTTGAGTACTTTTCTGGCGCGAAATTGTCTGACGCGAACTTGAGTTTTACGAACTTGATTGGCGCGAACTTGAGTTTTGCGAACTTGGCTGGCGCGGACTTGAGTTTTGCGAACTTAGGTTTGGCGAACTTGGGTGGCGCGAACTTGGGTGGCGCGAACTTGACTGACGCGAACTTGCGCGGCGCGAACTTGACTGAGGCGAACTTGACTGACGCGAAATTGGCTAACGCGAAATTGGCTAACGCGAAATTGACTGACGCGAACTTGGGTGGCGCGAACTTGACTGCCGCGAACTTGAGTTTGGCGAACTTGACTAACGCCAACTTGACTGGCGCGGACTTGAGTTTGGCGAACTTGACTGAGGCGAACTTGACTGGGGTGGACTTGTTTGGTGTGGACTTGGGTGGCGCAAACTTGGGTGGCGCAAACTTGACTGCCGCGAAATTGACTGGCGCGAACTTGTCCGACGCGAACTTGTCTGACGCGAACTTGTCTGGAGCGAACTTGGCTGGCGCGAACTTGGCTGGCGCGAATTTGCGCAATGGGAACTTGACTGGCGTCGACTTGACTGGCGTGGACTTGGTTGGCGCGAACTTGTCTGGCGCGAACTTGGTTGGCGCGAACTTGACTGGCACGGACTTGTTTGGCGCGAACTTGGCTAACGCGAACTTGGCTAACGCAGACATGGCTAACGCGGACTTGTTTGGCGCGAACTTGAGTTTGGCGAACCTGACTGACGCGAAATTGGGTGGCGCAGACTTGAGTTTGGCGAACTTTGCTCAAGCGAACTTGACTGACGCAAACTTGACTGCCGCGAACTTGACTGCCGCGAACTTGAGTTTGGCGAACCTGACTGACGCAAACTTGACTCAGGCGAACCTGGAAGGCGCGAACTTGGAAGGCGCGAACTTGTTAGATGCAACAATGCCTGACGGGACAATCCACCCTTAAGACATTTATTTCGCTGAGGAATTACCACGCCAGCAGAAGAACTAAAGCGCGGTGTTTTCGTCGTAGAGTCTGCCGGGCGTCAACAGTCCAGTTAGGTGGGCTCGGTGAACGTGGCGCTATCGACCCTCCTAATCCAGTTGTTGGCTACCTCGCGCCAAATCTGTGTCGCTTCACTGGCCAAGCGTTCGTAATTGAAGGACCAGATGTCGCGATATATGACTCGGCCTGGGTTTCCCGGAGACTCGTTTGATTGGTTTTTTCAGGCCGCATTGACCTGAGGTTTGACAATATAGTCTGCTTCAACCTCATCTGGTGTCAAGTCGTCGAGTTCTCCGTGAATGCGTTCTTCGTTGAACCATGAGACCCATGCACATGTCGCGATCTCGATGTCGTCGAGGCCCTTCCAGTAACCGCCGTAGTGCGCAAGTACGGCAGGGTTGCGAAAGAGTTCAGTCTTGAAGATGGCGAACATCGACTCGGCCATGGCGTTGTCATATGAATCACCGATCGTGCCGATCGAGGGGTCAATGTCGAAGTCACCGAGTCGGTCGGTGTAGGAAATGGACGTGTATTGAGACCCGGCGTCGGTGTGGCACGTGAGATTCGCCAGGCTGGAATGGCGTCTCGTCCACGCCGCCATGTTGAGGGCGTCGATGACGAGTTGAGCGGTCATCGATCTCGCGGCCTTCCAGCCGACGATGCGACGACTAAAAACATCGGTAACGAAGGCTACGTAAACAATGCCCGACCAAGTCGAGCAGTAGGTGAAGTCCGCCACCCATAGTTGGTTAGGACGAGTAGCAGTAAAGTTGCGATTGACGAGATCCGGTGCGCGCACGGCACTCGGATCGGCATGGGTCGTGAATCGTTTCTTGGCCCGGCTGGCGCCTCGTATGCCTTCGCGCTTCATCAGACGGGCCACCTGATCTCTTCCCACGTCAAGCCCTTTCTTCTTGGCGACACGGGTGAGCTTGCGCCGTCCATAAACGGAGTAGTTGTCCTTAAACAGCCTCACCAGTTGTGGCCCGAGTTCCAGATCGCGTTGTTCACGTCGCGACGGTGGCCGCGACTTCGCCTCATAGTAGGTGGAGGGGCGACCTGGAGCTGTTCCAGGATCGGCTCGATTCCCCAGCCAATCCCACCAGTTGATTCCTTCTGGTGGGA
>Ga0335396_10005580_pt1 | contig 12927 bp, 3 predicted proteins | sample FRY02_FD_205743 | JGI IMG/M metagenome (GOLD analysis project Ga0335396, IMG submission 205743) | Freshwater microbial communities from Lake Fryxell liftoff mats and glacier meltwater in Antarctica - FRY-02 (spades assembly) (version 2) | ecosystem: Environmental > Aquatic > Freshwater > Ice >... | reverse complement strand
ATCTAAATGATGAAGAAATTTATCAAACAAGACAGAAGAAATCAAAGCCTATAATAGAGGAGTTGCAGACAAAATTATTGCACTATAAAGATCAAGCGCCACCAACTAGTATATTGGGTAAAGCAATTAATTATCCTTTGAATCAATGGCCAAAATTGATCGCCTATTTAGAAGATGGAAGAATTAGAATTGATAATAATGATTGTGAGCGAGCAATTAAGCCATTCGTAATCGGCCGTAAAAATTGGCTTTTTAGCAAATCCCAAAAAGGAGCCGAAGCAAGTAGCATTATTTACAGCATAATCGAAACCTGCAAAGCAAATAATGTGAACACATATGATTATTTACGATATTTATTTGAAAATATTCATAAAGCCAAAAATAAAGAAGAATTACGTGCAATCCTACCATACAACATAGATGCAAGCGATTTAGCTGAATCATAGAGTGCAGGGAAATTGACGCTTACAGAGAAGTAGTAAGATGGATAGCATGCTTAGGTGGGTTTTTATCCAGAAAAGCTGATGGAGAACCAGGGCCTATAACATTATGGCGTGGATGGAAAAGATTATTTGATTTGACGGAAGGGTGGAATCTTGCACGTATATAAGATAAGAAGCTGTAAAAATATTGAATTTAAAAAAAGGCCTGAAAAGGAGCCTTAAAAAAAAGATTTCATGGTGTTATAAAAATTTGAAGGAATAATAGAAAGATTGTGAAATATATAAATTTATAGGAATGCATGACAATTTATTTTAGTTGTAGTTAAAATTTTGCATAAATTTCACTGGCAAAAAAATAAACTTAGCTTTGTTTAGAAATCAAGCAAACTTCTAAAATACTTATGGGTAATAGTAAGGTTCTTAGGAGAGCTAAATCTAGTAATAGGTTTAGCTTATCCGCTTACAGGCTATGTGATATAAGAGATTTAGGCTTATTGCCCATTTTAACACTTTTTTCGCTAGTTCCCTTATAATGTGTAAAACCATAATTCAGAACATTATTATCCTCTGGAATTACCTAGAATTAACAAAGCTAATTATACGATCAGATAATGACGAGAAAAAGTCGATAATGAGCAATATTTTAAGTGCTTCAATCTTAACTTGGAGGCATGTAAACCTATTGGGGACCTATGATTTTAGTAATTTAATTTATCACAATGATAATGAAATATCACATGCAGATATTCTAAATTACCAAGCGAGTTAGTGCCTGATAATTAGGCAAATAAGGCTTTCCATGGGCGATTTACCCCGTTTCTGTAATTACACCCAATATTACACTTGTCAAACTGCTATATAATAATTAACTTTCACTCAAATATCATGAAATTCTCCGCATTTTAAGCATTGGCGTGCTTTAATAGTTTTTTTGAGATTGCCACAATTAGGACAATAATTCATGAATATTTCATCTTTGAATATATTGATAAATTTTTGTGATTTCATAAATCCGTCTGGCTCATAAAATTCATCGTAAACATTATGGTCATGTAACACTTGTGCATAAAATCTGTTTAGGTAAAACCAGGTTTTATCACGATATGGCCTTACTTTCATCCATTCCTTATCTTCATAAAATTCAATGTCTTTGCTATTTATAAAATGTTTAGCTAGAGAAGGATGGACAACTATAACTCCTTCTTCATAAATTCTAGCGATTAAGTGAGATTGCATATAGCTAACATCTTTTAAATACATATTTTTACAATAAACAATTCCTTGCTTGTAATAACATTGTGATTTTTCTCTATCAATAATATCTACCTGATTTAGAATGTTAATTACCCAAAAATTTTTATTTTCAAAAGCTGGGCTTTTAGGGTCGTAATTTTTTATTATTGTTGGTAAAGCCTGAATATCATCTGGACATAATTCTTTTAATGTATCAACAATCCTTCGATGAGCTATAAAATCAAAACTATCAGCAGAACCTAAAAAGTTAAATTTCTCTAATTGATCACTAGATACTTTGCTACCAAAAATAATATGACTCAGTGATTTCGTGTCTATTTTCTGAGAAATCATTGCATTAGCTGCTTCAAAATCTTTTGGTGCATTAAATCCATAATATTCAAGCTCATATTTATCCGCATGTTCCAAACCAACTTTAGCTAACAATGGCTTAGTTGTTGGCAAATTTTTTAGAGTAATCTTCTTTAAATCCATAAGTGCTTATTTATTTTATTGACCAAGGCCTAGAGTTTTTATTTAGAGCTCTAGTACCATCATATAATAGTTCTCGCTCTTGATTAATTAAATCGTGCAAAGCTGCCTTATATTGAGCTTGAGTGTATCCTTGTGATTTACCGTTTTTAAATACTTTTTCCATACCTTCTCTAAGATCTTTTTCAATTCTTTTATAATGCCTACCTTGATGAATAGAACGCTTAGTAGTAGATACTACGGCTCCTTTACTTGTAGGTAAAAGCATTTTATTCAAAGTATCTTCTACGTCCATTCCTGCTTTTTCCCACAATGGATGCTTTTTTAATTTTTGATGCAGTATATGGTGAATCTGTGTATGTTCTACACCCTTAACCTTACCAACCTTATCACGAAGAATTTTTAAACCTTCAGTTGGTATTTCTGCCTCAGCACCACCCACTCCACTAGGTGTACCCTGCACAGTCTTCACAACTATACTAGATTGCTTAACTCCTTGCTGTGGCACTGCCTTTTTGAACAATACGCTAGCAACTTGTTTGGCTGACTTTATTACTCCAACATCTAGTAAGGTGCTCGCAGCGCTCATTAGCTGCTTGCCGCCGCCTGTTGGGCCGCCTAGTTCACCTTGCAGTGATGCGAGGGCTCTTGCTCCTGTTTCACTTACATATGGAGACATTAAAGCATGATATGCTTCTTCTGTATATAGTGCTGAAAATGTTGTAGCCGTTACTCCTAAGGCTGCTGTTGGTACATTTCCTGTAACAATCGATCCTCCTGTTGATAAAGCCGACAATCCCGTGCCTACCGCACCGGCACCTAGCTGAGTAGCTTGACCTAAACGCGTTGTATAATAATCACCATAATATGATAATTGGTCTAAAGATTTATCAACACTATCATAATCAAAAGTTCTAGCATCTACCGAAGCTACTGCCTGGCTTGGGGTAATAAAACCCGGAGTATATAGCGACAGATCCAGTAGTAGATCTTGTTTATATTGTGCTGCTTTTGTTATTAACAACTTCTGTGCCGCAATTTTAGTACTGCCTCGCTGATATGAAGCTAATAATTCTGGTTGAGTTACAGGGTTATCTTCAGGATTTACTCCCGCATGTACTGCTACTAAATAAGCTGCTGCATCTTCTAGATCTTGACGTTCCTGAGCTGTAGCGGCTTCATCTTTAGCCTCTTGTAAAGCTCGTTGTTCGGAATAATGCAGCTCTCGATTATGCTCAATCGAGCTCAGTGCTACTTTGCTGGCATTACTCACATCCTTTGGACTGCCTCCGGTTAGGAGGACGCTGGTGGCGGCGGTTAGTTGGGTGGCGGCTTTGATGGTGCTAGGAGCAGGTGGGCTGGTGGTGCCGCTGGCGGATTCCATTAGGCTTGGTAGTATTTCGCTGATTGCGCCGCCGATTATGCCGCCGCTGATGCTGCTGCCGGTAGCTGCGCTGTATAAGCCGCCGAGCGTGCTGTGCAGGGCGGTCTTGCTGAGGGAGCCGTTTTCTAGGCCGTGTTTTATTCCAATGTCACCGATCACACTCTGACCTAAAGCCAGGGTGCTAGATAGTAGCTCGCTGCTGAAGATATCGCTTGGGCCCTCGCCGCTAATCCCGCTAAGGCCAGTACGGACTCCTGTGTTGACTAGGCTTTGCGCGCTCAGCGCAGCCACCCGCTGCCCTAAATCCATCTCGGAGCTTAATTGCAGCGCAATGCCCCATTTATCTTGCATAGCGCCGCTAATGCTCTGGCCAACCCCAGCACTAATACCAGCGGTTAGGGCACCAATGCCTAGGCTTTTGAGTGATTCTTTGCTAGTAACATCGCGCGCTAATTGTGCTAGATCTAGCTTGCCATTTAAACCACTATTAACCATGCTAACAGCCGATGTCGAGGCCACGCCAACTAGCGCCGATTCCCAAGCTGCTGTGCCTATAGTACCAACTAAACTGCTGCTAGTTATGGTCGTGGCGCCAGCTGTGGTTGTAGCTGGTGCGGCAAACATACCAAAACCGCCCATCCAAGCAGTGCCGATTGCAGCGCCTATGCTAACAACCATTGACGCTTCTGGTGTTAGGCGAGTCTCGGACTCGTACCACGACTCTGATTGATCTGATAGCGGGTTCCAACTAATCTCCTTGCCTGCTAGCTGCTGCGCCCAAAGCGGCTTATGCTCAGTTATAGTTTTTGGGCCAAAAACGCTGCCGCTGGTGGATTTTGTGTAGTCTATTGACAGTAGCTCGGACTCGATCTCAATTGGTCCTCCGCTCAGAATGCTATGAGCGTGCGTGCTGCTTTTATGGCCGAAACTTTCAGCGTCTTCTAGCAACATCCCCTTCTCGCGGCTGCTACTGGCGCTGTAATTATCTAACCTAGCTGCTAAAATCGAGGTCTTACGCCCCTTTAGATATACTCCCTTGCCGCCATGCATTTCTGCGCCGTATAGTACCTGGTCACGGCTGTTTATTAATGTATTAGTACCGCCAGCTTTAATCGCAGCTGGAACTAGGGTTTCAGCTAGTGACTGGTAAGACTCGCTGCTTGTATTAGTGCCACCCAGCGCGTTGGTCGTCTTGCTCGAACTATAACTGTCAACACTCTCTGACGCCACCTGGCTAAGCAATCGACTATCACCAAGCACGCTAATGCTTGAATCTCCGCTTGCATCAATGCGGCTGCCAATTAAATCGAAATTACCAGCTACAAAACCGTTAATGTCACCAGAGGCGCTAATGCTACTCGGACGGTATGCTACAGAGCTTTTCTTATAATGATAACCCTTACCACTACTTTCCATGCCATCAATTTCTGCTATCGACTCGTTACGTAAACTCCCGCCTACCGCAAAATCCAAGTCGCCACTAGTAATCGATGCGCCTCTATTTACTAAGTCGCCCAAGCTTTGCATAGTCAGCTTGTCAGCAACTTTGATCTTAGCCTGCGGACCGAATTTTGTTAGGTAGTTTCTACTATCGCCGTATTGTTTACTCTCGGTGATGTTCTCAATAGCACCGCCTGCAAACAACGTAGCACTGCCGCTGCTACTAATTTCTGCACCAATATTGCGGATATCCCGAGCGGATTCTAGCTGCAAATGTTCTCTAGCATGCACTTGGCCGCCTTGGCTATTAGTGATGTCTCCCTTGGTGGCCGTGAGCTTGACTGTGTTACCTATGATGCTAGAGCTGTTACTAATAGCACCAGCCGTAAGGTCGATTTCCTTCGCCAGAATCCCGCTAGCTTTCTCCCCACGACGACTGGCTGCAGCATACAGTTTTGGCACAATGATTTTAGTGCCAGAAAGCTCGATCTCTTCTGCCCAGACTATGTCCTCGCGTAGCTGTGCTACTTGTTCTTTCGAAAGCGATACTCCAGGCGTTAAACGCAGCTCCTTGCCAAAATCTACACCGGAATCATATAGCTTCTTCATCTGCTGTATATAGCCCGGACCATTATCAAAACTCGCCAGACCAGTTAATTCTACCATCTGCCTGCGTACTAAATCCATCTGCTTAACAGGGTCGCCATAATGTATATAGCTTTGCTTTGGGTTATAATCTGGTATGCGCTTTATGAAATTATCAGTAGAAAAATATTTCTCTACATCAGTAAATACCGGTGATGTCTCTTTTATAAAATAATTACCAGGCGCAGACGGCTTGTCCCAATCCGACCCCTGTAATGCCGCCATGATCTCTGCATCGTCAATATCCCACGCAACGCTAGATTCTGGCGCAATATGTACCGATGATGGATGCTCATATTGACTCGCCATCTCTGCAACTAACTGGCTAAGCTCTGGTAGATCCATCGATGCTTTTGCAGATCTTGGTTGCTTGTCACGCTGTAACGACAATTTAATCGCTGATGGGCTTTTCACTGGCGGCGCTGGAACTGTAGATAATGACTGCGCCGGTGCTATTAACCCTTGCGCCGGTGCCTTTTTAAATGCCCCATTATAAGCAGCACTAGACCCACTAAGTGCTGCTGGCTCTGCCGCTGCTGCCGCATAATTGCTCACACCAGCTGTAGATATGCCAGACTGAGCCATAGCGACAGGTTTACCACCACCACTATTAGCTGAGCCATTAGTTACCAAACCCGACAAATTACCAGTAATAATCCCACCAGCCTGAATAAGCGACGGCGTACGGTGGAGTATTTCTTCTGGAGCAAAATATAATGGCCTTGCTGTAACAACTGGAACATTTACATCTTTAGTACCGTACCCACTGCTACAATCTATTTCTACACTGCGTGCAGTGTGGTGAGTCTCTGCTACTAAAGTATGTTTTTTTAATACTATATCGGCATTTACTAAATTTGCTCCGTCGATGTTAATATTATTACGAGCGCTAACTATTCCCGTGCTATTATTTATAGTTCCGTTATTACTTCTTAGACTAATATTACCACCAGAAGATATTTGCGGTTGAACTCCGCTAATTTCTGATAGTTGTTTATCGTAATATTCAAATTTATGTTTTTGTTCGTGATGACCTAATGGTATTCCAAAGAAGCTTTGACCATTTGGAATAAAAATTAATCCACCTTTTTCGATTTTATCCGCCCTATATTCACCAATAGTGCCATCAAACCAATCCCAATCATCAAGCAAACTATATACCCCCCAAGAATGATCTGGTTTTTGTCTAAATGTAGGGCTTTGTGCTTCTAATATGCCTACATCAACTATGTTATAATGTTGTTGATACTTTCTATCATTATAAATATTCCTACCGCTAATTGCTAAGTTTCCATTGCCTAATAGGCTGATTTCTTGCTTGTTGGTAACATCCCCGCTGGCGGTTAGGCTGAGAGTGTTATTGGCTATGATGCGGGCATTGTTGGTAATAGAACCGCCTGTATTCAGGTTAATTACACCGCCATAGATGGAATAATCGTTAGTTATATTGCTACTTTGGTGGCTACTTAATGTGCCCACTGCTTGTAAAACGCCGCGATTACTTAATGTGCTACTATTTAAAGTAACGTTACCATGTGAAGTAATATTACCTGCGTTATCAATAGCACTACCACCAGCATTCACAGCAACATTACTATTGGATATTACTGTGCCGCTATTATTTAAGTAACCGTTTATTGTCAATGCATTCCTACCAGCTAGCGTGCCGGTATTTGTGGTGCTACCTGCCGTGCTAGATACAGAACCAGCTGATTTTAACTCACCGCTATTGGTGAAGGTTGCAGAATTTGTTGTAACGCTATTTGCCCCATAGATCCCCTTGCTATTGATTAACGCACCGCTTGTTGTCAGAGTAGTTGTACCGCCAGAAATTATATAATGGCTGTTATTGATACTAGCTGGAGCATTAACCGCAACCGAATTCGAGCCAAATACCATTCCAGAATTATTAAATGCACCAGTAACAGTAGCGCTAAAATTACGCGCTTTAAACTCGCCAGTATTATTAATGGATTTAGCTTTTAAGGTTAAATCGTTACCAATAATATGTAGTTTGTTATTATTAATGAAATCGCCAGCTATAGTAATATCAGTCTTGCCTTTAGATAATAAAACGTTGGAAATTAAGTTCTCTACATCTAACTTTAAAGCTCCCGCAACTTCCGTAGCACCGTGATTGAGGAAATCTTTAGCTTTTATAGTTAAATCTCTACCTTTTAAAATGCCAGTTTTCTTATTATCAACAACTACAATATCTGCCTTCATTGCACCAAAATCTAGCAAACCGTGATTTTCTAATAATGTAGTATTATTTACAATCAAGTTTGCATCAGCTTTGATTTGCTTGTGATTAATTAATTTATCACTCTCTGTAACTAATTCTGCAACTTCAATATCACCATTATTAATAATGTCTTGCTTGGCTTTTAAAGTCAGCATACCAGGAGAACTAATATATTGTGCATTATGTATGTTACCAGCTTCTGAAGTCAGGCTGGCCTTATCAACTTCGATATTACCTGTATTGTTAATATCGTTCTGCGCGGTAAATACTCCACTTTTTGCAAGTAATATACCAGCATTATCAAGCTTGTTTGTTGCAGCTAATCTAATATTGTCAGCTTGTATGTGCCCAACTTTACTATTATATATATCTGGAGCATTAATTTGTACTCTATCAGGAGTAATAACCTTACCACCATCATTGTCAAATTTTATCCCAGCCTTAATAGTTAAAGCATTCGCTGCTTGAAATAATCCTAAATTCTTAACTAACTTGTCGGCATCTACTATAACATCGCCAGTAAGAGATACGATATGAGTTGGACCGGCATTATTAATAACATCTCCTTTAGACGAATTGACAGTCACATTATCCTTGGCAATAATACTACCTTTATTTTGTACGTCATTCTCTGCTTGTACGTTTATTGCACCATATGCCGAAAATACTCGCCCCGCATTATCAATTTGTCCCTTATTACTTATTAAAGCAACATTGCCTAAAGCATCAATAATGCCTTGCTTTTGATTTAAAAGATCACCTTCTGTTGCTATAGTAACTCCTTGTGATTGAGACAAAACAGTGCCTTTATTAACAAAAGCACCTGAACTAACTGCTAAAAGCACAGCTTGCTTTGCCTGCAATACACTATTATTTTGTGAGTTTTTTGCTAATTTGACATCCAGCTTCCCCGATGACGAGATATACCCAGTATTAGCTAGGCTTGCAGTATCATCTCCTGTTACTGAATTAATGAGCATGTCATTTTGCGATTGAATTATTCCACTATTATTGATTTCTCCATCTACCAACAATCTAAGCCCAGCTTTTGACAACAAAGTAGCATCAATATTATTGAGATTTCCATTTGTTACTATTGCTAAGTCGTTCTTTGCTTCAATATAAGCACCTAAATTATCAACACCATTAGCAGCTTTGATAGACAAGCTAGCTAGAGCAATAATACCGCTATCATTATAAGTAACAGGGTCATTATTAATATTTACCACTTTGCCATGCGTGCTAATCAGTGTTAAATCTCCTAGCGCTTCTATTTTACCTGCATCTATATTGTTTATCCCCTTAACAGCTTGTAATGTTGTAACTTTTTCTCCTAAAATTAGGCCTTGATTGACTATTGCATCTTTACTGTTAATAACTAGTTCTTCACTAGCTGCTATGCCGCCAATATTTAAAAAACCTAACCTATCAACACTAGTAAATGCTTTTCCTGTAACAACTGTACCCTGATTAATCACTTTACCAGCAGAATCAATAGATAAATTTGCATCAGAGGATATAATCTTGCTATTAACAAAATCACCTGCTGATTTATAAACAGAATCATGCGTTGCAAGTAACTGTCCAGTATTATTAATACCCCCTTGATTGCTAACAACAAATAAGCCCTTTAAAGCTTCAATACGACCTTCATTGGTTATATCTTTAGTAAAAACTAGACTAACGTCGTCATCTGCAATTATTACACCTTTGTTAAGTAGCACTCCAGCAGATTGTAAACGCAAATTTGCATCTGATTCTATAATTGCTTGTGCCTGGTTATCAATACCAATATCCGCATCCAAAGTTAGGTCTTGATGCGCTAATATTACCCCCGTATTAACAATAGCTTTGCTGCTCTTGCCAATTAAATCTAATGCAGATTCCATATGACCAGCATTGCGCACATTACCTGCAACGATAAAGTCAATTTTAGCTCTTTTAGATAATATTAATGACTTATCATCATTTAACAGATCATTGCTAGCAACTAATTTTAAAGTATCACCAGAAAGTAACGTGCCAGAGCGGTTATTAATATCCACTCCAACTGTAATTGTGCTAGTGTTATGGGCGTCGATTATGCCAGTATTATTTAAAGATGCCTCTATATCTAAAATAATATCTGTAGCTTTTATTAAATTATTATTATCAATATTAGTTTTTGTAGCTAAAGTTACAGTTGGAGCAATAATTACCCCAGAATTATTTAATCCTCCTTGACTAGATCGTAAAATAATATCTGTATCTAAAGCAGATATCTTTCCAGAATTATTAGTATCCTTCGCAATAACTAATTTTACAGATTTTTCTGCTATTATATTTTGGCTGTTCAGTAATCCACCCGCCGTAGATTTGATACTTATTTTTGGAGCATTAATTTGGCCAGAATTACTTATATCTGCCACTGACGCCATATTCATGTTAGTAGCAGAGATTATTTTTCCTGTATTTTCGATAGTAGCGGCAGAGCTTATTTGTAAATCAGCAAGTGACTCTAAACTCCCAGAGTTTTTAAGCTCAGTACCAGCAATAAACTCACCTGAACTTGTGCCGAAGTAAACTCCTTGATTATCTAAAGCCCCAGCAGCTTCAATCTTTAAGCTTGTTAAACTAGTGATCGTTCCAGTTTGATGGTTAATAACATCAGTGTCGCTTCTCACGTCTATTTCTTTTGTCGCTGAAACTAACCCCTCATTATTAATGTCATTAGTCGAAGCAAGCTCAACCTTGCCACGACTAATCATCTCTCCTTTATTAGCTATGCCATCAGCTTTCGTAATCTCAATATAGTCTGCTTCAATTTTGCCAGTATTATTTATCCCTTTGCCAGGCTGAAAATCCGCCCCGCCGGCAATGATGATTTCACCTAAATTATCAATATCACCAACAAGACTACTATAAAAACTACCCTTACTTCGCACGGTCGCTGCTTTGGTATTTTCAAAACTACCATCGCCCATTATAAACATAGGACCAAAAGAACTAACTACAGAGTTATTCTGGAATTTACCAGCAATATTAACTCGTAACGCTTGCTGACTGGTTATCTGAGCTTTGTTAGTAATATCACCAGTAGCATCTATCGCAAGATTACCATTTTTTGCATATATATCTCCTGTATTATCAAGAGATTTGGTATTAATAGTCAAACCACCACTGCCTTCGGATATAATCTTACCTTGATTTCTGAGTAAACCAGTATTAGATCTAACATTAACTTTATTACCAGCACTCACTATAGCTGTGCCTACAATATCAATATCACCTTGTGCTAAATAATTTAACTCCAGCTTAGCATTAGCCTTAACATTTGCAGATGCGTGCACAGAACTATCGCGTGATTCAATTTTTACCTTGGCTGCAGAATCAATGTTCTTATGCACTAGCTTACCGCTAGCACTAATCTCAATGTCTCCAGAATGACTCTTCATATTAGGTAAATTAACACCCACGCCATTCTCATTACTAACTATAGATATCCTACCAGCGTACAAACCACCCAAATGACCTGAATCTATAGATATACTAGGAGCCGCAGGATTACTAGCTGGAGCAAACGTTTCATCTTTTACACTTAATGTACCTTTGCCAGTAATAACCCTCGCTTCTCTACCAGCATGAATTTCTGCATTGATCTTTACAGTCCTTGCAATAATGTCAAAATAATCCAAATTCTCTACATTTAAATCTCTTCCTAAGATTTCTATATTGCCCTTTTCTACTATCAACTTGTCTAAATTACCTTGTGCATCTAATACAACCCTACCAGTAGTAAATGCCGCCCTATTAGCATTTATAAAACCGCCACCATTTATCGATATGCCATTTGGATTAGCTAAAATATAATCAGCCTTCATACCTACTATTTCTTGCGTGCCATTAATGTAAGAGCGACCAGAACCAGTCACTTCATTAATAATTGCACGCGCAGAATTATGTAAATTCGTGTTACCCTGCACAATGCCGCCAAGCGTCGAATTGACTAAATCTTTGCTGTTATTAATTACAATTCCAGCATTATCAACGTTAAAGTCAATAAATTTATTATGCGATACCCCAGCACTATTAGGATTATTAATATTAACAACGGGCCTACCATTGGCAGCCTTGTCCATATATACATTATGACCAGCTACAGAATTATCCGGCCTAATACTACCCATAGAACTAGGAGGTAACTGAGATTTGGCAGCTTGCCCTTGTATTACCGCAGGCGTAGCTACTAAAACATCAGCATAAGCTGAATGTAGATTCATACTAACAAACGTTAGCATTAAAAAATGTAACCAAATAAATCGTATAATTTTTGTCAGGCTACTCATAAATTATTACCTACACATCCAACGCTAAACTAAAATATAAAATATTTTTATGCTTAAATAATACTGGTGCCTGCATCGGCCTTGCATAAGTTAAACTAAAATTTATATGCCCATCCTTATTTTTAATACCAGTCGCAATACCAGAAAGCACTCCAGACCTAGAACCAATTTCTTCATGATTACGAAAAGCACCAAAATCAATAGCACCAAAAATACTCACCTCTCCAAATAAAGACTTTATTTTGGGATTATTACCTATAGATATTGGCAAACTTAATTCATTACGAGCTAAAATCATATTATCCGTATTTTCGCTATAATCCTTAAAACCACGAATACTCGATAAACCACCAAGCGTACTTTTCTCACTACCTACTAGTAAATTCGTGCTATATTGCCCCTCTAACTGTAACTGATATTGCAACTTTCTATCCGCTATTATAATCGGTAATGGTACTAACCAACTAGCATTTGCATTTACTTTATTAAAATATTTTTCTGGTACTCGCAAATTAGAATAATTTGATACAAAACCTTTATTTACCCCATACGTAAAGCTTATACCAGTGCCAAGAACCCCAGCACCAAACCTTCGCTGATGCGAAAGACCAAAGTCAAATTTCCTAACTTTGTATGTAGAAATATCAAGCTTATAATTAGCAATATAGTTTGTATATTCCTCCCAAGCAGCACCAACTAATAATACAGTCTTGCCCACCC
>Ga0335396_10005559_pt1 | contig 12960 bp, 12 predicted proteins | sample FRY02_FD_205743 | JGI IMG/M metagenome (GOLD analysis project Ga0335396, IMG submission 205743) | Freshwater microbial communities from Lake Fryxell liftoff mats and glacier meltwater in Antarctica - FRY-02 (spades assembly) (version 2) | ecosystem: Environmental > Aquatic > Freshwater > Ice >... | reverse complement strand
AGAGCTACAAAAGACGCACCTTGAAACACAGCAAAACCTTTAGAAAGTACTTTTCACCACTAAATTGCACTTTCTCCCACTTTATCAGGAAAGATTTCGCACGCAAGTCATTTGAAACAAATTTTTTTCAATGAAATCAATGACTTAGAAGCACATTTAGACGCATTCGAATATCAAAATACGTTCTAAATTAAGCACTTAGCACACGCAGTGAAAGTATTGCTTTAAGAAAACGAGGGGTTATTGGGGTCAGACACCAATTTCGCAGCGGTGCGAAGCACCGCCCCCCCCAGAGGGCGCGCCGTAGGCTCGGCGAATTTGGGCTCTGACCCCAAAAACCCCTCAATCCACCCGAGTAACGACCCGGGCGCATTCAGTGATGCCCATCACATTGAAAAACGCAGCCACCAGACGGTTGACATCCGAAAACTGTACAGAGCGGCCCTCAGCCTGGCGCGCCGACACCCAGTTGAGCAGCATACCGGCAGCAGAAAAATCAACCCTGATGAGCTTGGCACACGAAATATGCATGCTGTCAGCCCCCATGAGCTTGACCTCCGGCTGGTCCAGCACCGCAATCGCATCGCCCTGTATCTGGCCAGAAAGCTCAATGGAGACAAGGTTGTTGCCCATTTGCAAGCTCATGCTAAACATCTGGGTATCGCCCTCCTGGGCGCTAAGACTTGACGGTATTGAGTCACGGTACACGTCACCGTGTCCGCCCACCGCGTCGCCGTCCTGGTCAAGGGGTTTGTAGTCGCATCGCGCGCTTTCCCATGCGGGTGGCGAGACTTCGTAGGTGACGCAAAAATCAAGCGCTACCAGCTCGAATTCATCGGGCCGGTGCGTGACGCGCAAGGCCTCCATTCTTAATTGCCACCAGGCCTGCGATGTCTCCAGCTGGCTGGAAGGCGTGGCGTTCTGTAGCACCTGATGCAGTTGGGCGGCGCCCATAAAACGCAGTTGCACGGGTTGCGCAGACCAGCTGTTAAAGACCTTGCGCAAGGGCTCAACCGCAGCCGTATCCATGGTCTTGAGGTTGCGCCAGTCCAGGCGCCATGGCATGGGCGTTTTCGCCAGTGCGGCCTTGAGTGCGGCGATGCTCTGAACCCCGACTGCGGAGGGGCAGATCCAGTCAGCTACAGAACCGTTGTCAGAGCCTTTTTCCTGCGTCGCCAATTGCCTGACTAGGTCGGGCATCGAAAACCACTGTGGCGCAGAACGGTTGAAGCGTTCAACAAACCGGATCGCTGCAGTTTCAAATTTATCCTGTTGTCCGGTGGCACGGTACAAATCAAAAAGAGTCATCCAGGTCTCCGAATGCCCGGCCCGCGACCCCTTGGGTGCCAGCATCTCGATCAACCCGGCTTCTGCGCCGGCATCGTCACCATTGGCAAAGCGGATAGAGGCCTCCTCTAGCCCGGCATCGTGAGCGACTTCGGAGACATCCATGGCCACCATGCGGGACGGCGAGAAACCTGAAGGCGTGTTGTCATCGCTGACACCAACCCCTGACAGCCCGCCAATCCTGGCTGGCTGCACCGGCGCGTTGACGACCATGGGCCTATGCATGGCTACACCTGAAGGCACGGTAAACGCCAGCATGTCGCCGCTTGCAGGACGTGCAGCCGATGCCTTTTTTACCTCTAGCTCTGCCCTTGCCTGCAAGCTGACGGGCTCGGTTGCGACGCGGTCGACTGGCAAGGCCTGACCTAATGGAGGCGACGCAGGCGGCGATCCCAGAGGCGGCTGGGTGATCGCAGGATTGACACTGAGCGGGTAGGCAGAGCTATTGATCGAGTCGGTGTTGGAGGCTCCCAGCTTGGTTTTTCCCCACTGCATGGACATCTGGGCTTCGATCTCGTTAATTTTCTTGAGCGTGTTGGCACGGTCATCCAACTGGGATGTCATGCTGCTCTGGGAAAAGGATGGCCTTGCAGACGAGTCTTGCCCGACCATGGCATCACGCTGGCGCATCTTGCGCAGCATGTCGAACTCGCGCTTGCGCACGAAGTCGTTGCGCCGCTTGCGCTCTATCATTTCTTTGAGCAACTGCTTGCTCAAAGCCTCATCGCGATCGGGTTCCTTGTTGTCCAGCTCAGACCAGTTGGTCGCCGGATTGCGGACAAACTTCACCACCTTGGCAAGCAAGCCCGATGGTGTGTCCGGCTTTGACATGTCGCGAGTCGTGGAAGATCTTGAGGCTACCGCCGGAGATCAGTCGCCAAACATTTTCTGCTTGAGCTCGCGACGTTGCTGCGCTTCCAGCGACAGATTCGCTGTCGGGCGGGCAATCAGCCGGCCCACGCCTATGGGTTCGCCGGTTTCATCGCAATAGCCGTAGTCGCCGGAATCGATGCGGGCAATCGACTGCTCGATCTTTTTCAGCAGCTTGCGCTCACGGTCACGGGTACGCAACTCCAGCGCGTGCTCTTCCTCGATGGTGGCGCGGTCTGCCGGGTCTGGCACCACCACCGTGTCTTCGCGCAGATGCTCGGTGGTTTCACCGGCACTGTTGTGGATGTCTTGCTTGAGTATCGACAGCTTGTGGCGGAAAAAAGCCATCTGCTTGTCGTTCATGTACTCGGCATCAGGCATGGCCTTGACTTCTTCATCGGTCAAGCCCTCAGCCGCCTTGGTTTTCCAGTTGTTGGCCAGTTTGGGGTCTTTTTTGGCGGCAACATGCGGCGGCGGTGCGATCACTCGTTCGGTTATGGCTGAATAACTGGCTTTGGCTGCGTCAGGCGCATGGGTAGGCACCATCGGTGCGGGTGGAGGCATGTGTGCGAGGGCGCGCGCCGAACTTCTTCGACCCGGCTTGAGCGCTGGTGGCGCGGGAATGAGCATTGATTTTTCTACAGGGCGGGGGGTAATGACGGTGGCCGGGACCACCACGGGAGCTGCGGGTTTTACCGGTTTTTTGATCGCTTTCTCAAGCAGCGGCTTGACGGCCTTGATCACTTTTTTCGCTGCTTTTTTTACCGCTGGTTTAACGGTTGATTTTGCGGCTGGTTTGGTGGCTGGTTTAACGACAGGCTTAACCAGCTTTGGTGATGGTTTTACACCTTTTTTAGCGCTGGTTTTGAGCCCCGGTTTAGCTACAGGTTTAGCAACTTTCACACTTTTAGCGGCCTTGATGACTTTCGCGGCTTTTGCAACAGGCTTGGGCGCAGTTTTTGTTTTCACGGCTGATTTATTCGCTGGCTTGGCACTGGATTTGGCCGCCATCTTGGCAAGCGCCTTTGCAGGCATCTTGGCTTTTTTTACTGGAACTTTCACTGTGTGTCTCCTTTAAGGGCTCGTTCAGAAATAACTTGCACATTTGGCTCGCCAGCTTCGGGTGCCCTGCGTTGTTGCGAATCGCTTGTGTGGCAGAGCCACACGGCACGCTTCACGCCTAGCATTGCATCCCGAATCCGACGTGCCCAATGCACAACTTATTCCAGAGCGAACCCTAAATGCCGCCGCTGGAAAATCCCAGGGCTGAACGCTGTGGGCTATTGGGGTCAGAGCCCAATAACCCACTTGGCGCGCGATTGTAGCGGTACATCAGCAGCCCGGAAGAGCCTTCTCGCAAAGCGTTGGGGAATCGATACAAGCACAAGGCGGGTTTTTGGTGCAGCAGCGAACAACCTAACTCAAACCAGACACTGCTCGAGTCCCTGCATGAAAATATCTTTCGGCAGGTCGATGCCAATAAAAACCATTTTGCTGTTTTTCTTTTCACCATCCGCCCAAGCCGGGCCAAGGTCGCTGCCCATCAACTGGTGTACGCCCTGGAAGATCACCTTGCGCTCGGTGCCTTCCATGTTCAGCACACCTTTGTAGCGCAACATGCGCGGGCCATAAATATTCACAATCGCGCCCAAAAAGTCTTCCAGCTTGGCCGGGCTGAAGGCCTTGTCAGAGCGGAACACAAAACTTTTCACGTCATCATCATGCGCATGGTGGTGGCCACCTTCATGCTGATTTTCGGCTGCATGGGAGGGGTGGTCGCAATGCTCACCTTCCGCATGGTTGTGACCTTCGTGATCGTGGTCATGCGAATCCGCCTTGAGGAAGTCCGGGTCAATGTCCAGCTTGGCGTTCAGGTTAAAGCCGCGCAGGTCAAATACATCGGCAATCGCCACCTCGCCAAAATGCACCGCTTTTTGCGGCGCACGAGGGTTCATCTTCGTTAGGCGGTGCATCAGCGCTGTTATTTCGGCTTCGGCCACCAAATCTGTTTTGCTGATGAATATTTGATCCGCAAAACCGATCTGGCGACGCGCTTCTTGCCTGTCATTCAGCTGGGTGTCGGCGTGTTTGGCATCAACCAGCGTCAAGATGGAGTCCAGCAGGTACTGCTCGGCGATTTCTTCGTCCATAAAAAACGTTTGCGCCACTGGGCCGGGGTCGGCCAGGCCGGTGGTTTCGATCACCACCCGGTCAAAAGTCAGCTCCCCTTTGCGCTTTTTCTCAGCCAAGCTTTGCAGTGTTTCGCGCAGGTCTTCGCGAATCGAGCAACAGATGCAGCCGTTGTTCATCTGGATGATGTTTTCCTGGGTGTCGTTGACCAGGATCTCGTTATCGATGTTTTCTTCGCCAAACTCGTTTTCGATGACGGCGATTTTCTGGCCGTGGGCTTCGGTCAGGATGCGCTTGAGCAAGGTGGTTTTGCCCGAGCCCAAAAAGCCAGTAAGGATGGTGACGGGAATCAAGCTCATGGTGTGTGCCTAGAAAAGGGGGGAATGCGCGGCAAGCCAACGCGGCTTAACTTTACAAGGTGGGGAGTTTAAGGGTTTTTGATCAACACAAGGCCCTTGAGGTACTCACCCTCGGGGAAAGTCACCGTCATCGGGTGATCGGGGGCGCCGCCCATGCGTTCGGTGATGAAGGCATCCACCCCTGCGTCCAGCCCGGCCGAGGCAACGATTTTATGGAACAGGTCGGCACTGATGCCGCCTGAGCACGAGTAGGTAAACAGCACACCGCCCGGCTCCAGAATCGTCAATGCCAGGCGGTTGATGTCTTTGTAGGCTCTGGCCGCACGCTCGGCATGGGCCGCTGTAGGTGCAAACTTGGGTGGATCGAGCACGATGGCATCAAAGGTTTTACCAGCCGCGATGTACTGGCGCAGCGAAGCGTTGACATCGGCGTCAAACATGCTGCTGCGTGCTACATCAAAACCATTCAGCGCCACGTTGGCAACAGCGCGTTCAAGCGCCGGGCCAGACGAGTCAATCGACGTGACGTGCTGCGCACCACCACTAAGGGCCGCCACCGTGAAACCGCCGGTGTAGCAATAGCAGTTGAGCACGCGCTTGAAGTGCATACGGCGCGCGTAGGCGGCGAACTTCTGGCGACTGTCGCGCTGATCCAGGTAAAAGCCGGTCTTGTGACCTTCGGCAATGTCCAGGCTTAACTTCCAGTCGTGCTCTGTCAGCGTGATGGCCGTATTTCCTGAGCCTTTGAGCCATCCACAAGCTTCAGGCAAGCCTTCAAGCGATCTAACACTGGCATCTGAACGTTCGTAAAGCCGCGTCAAACCGGTTTGCGCCAGCAGGCCATCTGCGATCACGTCTTTCCATTTTTCGCTGCCGCAGCTCGAAAACTGCGCCACCAGCGTGTCGGCGTAGCGGTCTACCACCAGCCCCGGCAGGCCGTCGGACTCGCCATGGATCAGGCGCAGGCCATCACTTTTGATGTCAAACAGCTGGCGTGCCGCGATAGCGCTGACTATGCGCGCAGCAAAAAAATCAGCATCGATGTGCTCGGTCTCGTCAAAGCTCCATACGCGAGCCCGGATTTTTGAGGTCGGACTGAACGCGGCCCAAGCGAGAAACCCTCCTTCGTGACTTTCGATGCGCACCGTCTCGCCAGCATCGGCCCCGCCTTTGGCAATGGCACCATCAAAAATCCAGGGATGACGGCGCAACAATGAACGCTCCTTGCCGGGCTTGAGTCGAATTATTTTCATGGGGTTTTGGGGTCAGACACCAATTTCGCAGCGGTGCGAAGCACCGCCCCCGGAGGGCGAACCGAAGGTTCGGCGAATTTGGGCTCTGACCCCAAAAACCCTCCGGCCCGTGGATGCGCAGCGTCATAGACCGCCGCCAGGTGCTGAAAATCAAGCTTGGTATAGACCTGCGTGGTGGTGATGTTGGCATGGCCCAGCAGCTCCTGCACGGCACGCAGGTCACCGCTGGATTGCAGCAGATGGCTGGCAAACGAATGCCGCAGCATGTGTGGGTGTACCGGCGTTGCCAAGCCTGCCTGCAATGAGCGCTGCCTGAGCCGCACGCGAATGTGCTGCGGCGTGAGGCGGCCTCCGCGTGCGTTGATAAACAGCGCTGCGCTCTCGGTGGCGGTCGTGGATAAGCTGGCCCAGCTGGCTCGCGCCTGCAGCCATTTATCCAGCGCACGCAGCGCCTTGTCGCCCACCGGTAGGCTGCGCTTTTTGTCACCCTTACCTGTCACATGGGCTTCGCCGGCCTGCGCATCAATCCAGCATCTGGCCTGCGCGCTGGCACGCACATCCAAGCCTTGCAGTTCGCCGATACGCAGGCCGCAACCGTAAAGCAGTTCAGTGATGCAGTGGTCACGCGCTTCAATGACCGGATCGTGCCTAGCATGGCTCTTGTCATCATTCGACTCATAACTGGCTAGTTGCACCGCCTCATCCACACTGAGTGCTTTGGGCAATGGCTTGGGCGCTTTCGGCGAGCGCACCCCCAGCACCGGGTTACTGGTCACCAGCCCTTCCCGGCCCAGCCAGGTGTAAAACCCGCGCCAGCCCGAAAGAATCAGGGCGATGCCGCGCGCGCTACGACCACCGCTGTGCATTTGCGCCACCCAGCGGCGCATGTGGGTGTTGTTGACATCACGCAGGGCAACATTGGCCTCATGCGCGTTGGCTGCCAGCTTGTACAAGTCGAGTGAATAGAGCTCAACCGTGCGCTCTGCCAGGCGCTTTTCGACACGCACATGCTCCAGGTAGCGCTCTACAAGCGGGTCAGCCAGTGGGTCGTCTGTATTTTTCCTGACCGCGCCGTGTGCCATGTGGCGGACTACTTTGTGACTGCCTGCGGCAACAAACGCGTCAAGGCAGCAGCAGCAAGGTCACCGATCTGCGCCAAAAATTCAGTCCCCATGTCGCTCTGAAAGCGCTGTGCATCAGGCGATGCCATGACCAGCATTCCGAAGGTATCAGCACCTAGGGTTGTGCGCAGCGGCAGCAGCGCCAGCGACAGGGCCAGCGCCGGTTCAGGCAGCCAGCTGGAGGCCTCAAAGCCAGAGTTAACGCCGCAATAGGGAGCGCTGAGCGACGAGGCAAAAGCCTGCGCGTCGCTGCTGACACCGGTGCAAAAACCTTCGTCTGAAAAAATGCCATTAACCCGCCAGACCTTGATGGCTGCCTGCGGAATCGAAAACTGGGTTTTTACCTCGCGCACGATGGTGGCAGGCAGATCCCTGGCGTGGGCTGTCAGCAGCAGATTGCGCGTGCAGCGTTGCAGCTTGTCGGCAATGCCCACGTTCTCCTGGCCGTGGCGAATCATATCCACCACACGCGCTTCAAGCGTTTTGATTTTGTCGCGCAACAAACCGGCTTGGCGCTCTTGCAAGCTGACAGCCCGGCTGCCATGGCCGCTAGACAATTGCACGCTAGCCAGCAGCTCGGCGTGGCGCTCAAAAAAATCGGGCGTGTTGGCCAGAAAGTTAGCGATATCGTCTTCGGTGATGGAGTTGTCGGTTGGGTTCATTTTCTGGATTGTCGTTAATTATTCAGGAATGTCTATTTCAGATTCAAACACAGTCACGGCTGGGCCAGTCATCATGACCGGAGCATCCAGCGCACCCGACCATTCAATGGTCAATGATCCGCCGCGGGTTTGCACATCGACCCGCGTATCCAGCAGACCAAGCCTTATGCCAGCGACCACCGCCGCACAGGCCCCGCTGCCGCAGGCCAGCGTTTCGCCAGCGCCGCGCTCATAGACCCGAAGGCGAATCTGGCTGCGCGAGACGACCTGCATAAACCCGGCGTTCACACGCCGCGCAAAGCGAGAATGGTTTTCAATCAGCGGGCCTACTTCAAGCACCGGCGCGGCATCCACGTCGTCCACAAGCTGCACCGCATGGGGATTACCCATCGACAACACTGCTATTAAAACAGCAGCTGGTTGTTCCCGTATATAAAGGGCTAGAGGCCATTTTTGCCACCCATTTTGGATATTTTCAAGCAACCCAGAAGCATCAAACGGCACTTTAGCCAAATCAAATACCGGCGTGCCCATATCCACGCTGATGCGGCCATCAAGCTGCATGCGTGGCTCAATCACACCACTCAGGGTTTTGACTTTGACCGCGTCCTTGTCCGTCAGGCCCTGCTCGCGGACAAAGCGCAAAAAGCAGCGCGCGCCGTTGCCGCACTGCTCGACCTCGCCACCGTCGGCGTTGTGAATCACATACTCAAAGTCAATGCCAGGCTCTAGCGAAGGCCGCACCGACAGAATCTGGTCGGCCCCCACGCCAAAGTGCCGGTCCGCCAGAAAGCGGTACTGACCCGGCGTCAGGTTCAGGCGCTCCTGCGTCTCGTCAAGCATGACAAAATCATTGCCTGCACCCTGCATTTTGGTAAATCGGATTAGCATCCGGGCATTATCCGCTGAGGCTGCCCCCCGCCTGCTTCTACACCCTCACCCCAGAAAGACAAACACATGCGCATTCCCGACTGGACGCCCGCCCTCAAACCCCAACCGCAGGAGCTGGTGGATGCCATCCTGGCGCGCCGGGGCGGTAGCCTGATCAATCTGGACAAGGCCCTGCTCTGGAGCGAGCCCTTAGCACGCGGCTGGAATGTGTACCTCAAGGCCGTACGCACCGAGCTACCCACCAGCCGCAAGCTGCGCGAGCTCGGCATTTGCACCGTGGCACTGCTGACCGGCGCGGCTTACGAGTACCACCATCACGCCCCGGACTTCCTGGCTGCCGGCGGTAGGCAGGCGGAGCTGGATGCCCTGAATGTCCTCGTGAAGGCCGATGCACGCGCATCGGCTGCGCACGCGGCGCTGGGACCGGTCGAGCAACTCGTGATCCGCTACGCGGCGCAGATGACACTGGACGTGAAGGTCAGCAATGACGTGTTTGAAGCGCTGCGCCAGCACTTCGACACCACCGAGCTGGTCGAGCTGACCAGCGCGATTGCAACCTACAACATGGTCGCGCGTTTTCTGGTGGCGCTGGGCGTGTCACCGGAAGAGTAAAGACATCAATGCAGAAACACGATGGCTTGTGGGTTTATTGGGCGGCGCGCTTTTGCGCCGTCCCGCTTGAGCCTAAGGTTAGACTGGACGATCACTCAACAAGGCGCCCAGCCACAAACTGGTGAAGTACGCTGGCAATCAACGTTTTGTGGCATGGGGAAATGATGTCAGCGGTTTTAGGAATTAGATTGGAATGAGAAAATGGGAAACGGGAGACTTGACCCTTGACTTCTCTTGACTTCTGCGCGCAACCTCAATCGGCGTAAGCCAGCGCCTTTTGCTTGCGGTTGATGGTCAGGTAGAGCGCCCCGACGAGGATCAGGTTGATCACTCCGGCCATGGCCGCGTTGGCGTAGGTCTGGGTGTAGTTGCCGGTCAGGTCGAAGAAGTAGCCACCCTGGTAGCCACCGATGCCGTGGCCGATCCAGGCGAACAGCGTGACGATGCCGAGCGCCGAGGCGCGGCGTGCCAGCGGGGTCAGTACGCGCACACAGACCAGCAGCGTGGTCATCACGCCGGCATAGCCGAAGCCGTAGATCACCGCGAACAGGTAGAAAGAATCGAGCGTCTCGATCTGCACAAAGAAGAACACCAGCGTCGTCTGCCAGAGCGAGGCCACCAGATAGGCCCGCACCGCACCGATCATGTCGGCGATCTTGCCGAACGCCACGCGGCCTGCGATGGCCACAACCATCATCAGAAACACCACACTGCCCGCATCCTCGAGCGGGATGCCATGATCCTGAATCAGCGGTACCAGATGCATCAGCGGCACCGACATGGTGATGCAGCAAAACAGCACGGCAATCCCGAGCCACGGCACCACAACGTTGGTCGGCAGCGGCAGGGCGGCCTCATCATCCATGTTGCTCTGCGCGGAGGCGGGAGCCTTTGCCGGCGGCTGGCGGATCAGCATCGCCAGCGGGATGAGCACCAGCAGCGTAATCGCGCCCATACTGGTCAGCGCGCCGCGCCAACCCATCGAGCCGATCAGCGTGGCAACACCGAACGGCACGGCACCCTGGCCCAACGCCTGGCCTGCGGCCGCGATGCCGATCGCAAGGCCGGCCCCGGTCTTGAACCAGTTGCCGGTGTTGGCGATCAACGGTGAAAACAGCGAACCCGCGCCAAACAGCCCGCCAATAAAGAACAGCACGTAAAACTGCCAGAGCGCATCGGCGCGCGAGGTGGCAAGGATGACCAGCCCGAGTACGGTGGCGCCGAACAAAACAACCTTTCGCGTCGACGTGCGGTCGGCGATGCGGCCCATGACGATGCCGCCGATGGCCAGCCCCACCAAGCCCCAGAAATTGACCAGCGATACCGCGCCGCGCTGCCAGCCGAACTCGTCATGCAGCGGGATCAGAAACACCGAAAATCCGTTGACCATCATCCCCATGCTGACCGCCAGCATGATCGCCGAGGCAAACACGATGACCCAGCGATAGGCGGGTTCGGCAGCGTGATCGGCGGATTGGGTCATGGTGTCACCTCAATGGGTGCGGGGCACGTGCGGGCCAAGCCGATCACATCCAAATAACAATCAACGTTTATCCGCCGCGCCGTAAAGCCAGCACAAGGCGAAGACATCAATCGCGGCAGATAAACCATATTGGACTGAACCGCCTGTAGGGCGGTCATGTTGCGGTAGTTGCACTATAAAGGGGATTTGATTCAATCACCCTAGCGCTACGACAGATTTGCCAGCAACTCCTGCATCAACACCAGCAAGGGCACACGCTCAATGCCCCCGGCCATGGGGAATTTTGCGTTGACGCCGCTTACCACTATGCGACGGGTCGCCGCCACGTCATCGCCCATCGAACCACCCAAAACAAAAGAACGTCTGAACAACATTTAGCTCTCCATGATTTAATTCACCAATGGTACGAACAACCCAACGCCTCCACGCTCCACGAAAACCCGCAGACCTGCGTCCTGCCGCCACGGTACTGTTGCTACGTGACGGCAAGGACGGCATTGAAGTGCTGATGACGCGACGTTCCACGACCGCCAGCTTTGCGCCCGGTGCCTATGTGTTTCCCGGTGGCGGCATTGACGCCGCCGATGCGGCGGCGCATGCGCAATCGACGCGCCGCGCCACCCAAAGCGACTTGCACCTGACGCAGGCCATCGCCGCCATCCGCGAAAGCTTTGAAGAACTAGGCGTGCTGCTGGCCCGGCGGCCTGACGGCAGCCATGCCAACACGCAGGACATTGCGGCACTGGATCGCAAGGCACCCTTTGCCCGGCAATGCGCAGAGCGCGGTTTGGTGCTGGCAGGCGACGACGTATTTGTACTGGCGCACTGGATCACTGACCGCGATTTGCCGCGCCGCTTTGATGTGCCGTTTCTGGTAGCGCGTATGCCCGAAGACCAGGAACCCGTCGCCGACGAAGCCGAGCAGTTTGAACCCGTATGGATACGCCCGGCTGATGCGCTGACCAAGCATAAGGCGGGCCATTTTTTCATCATCTTCCCGACCATTCGCACGCTGGAGCGGTTGCAAGCCTATGCGGATGTTGATGCCGTCCTGCAAGCCTGCGCTCTGGAAAAACCGCTCTGGACATCCTGCCCGCGCGCCGGCTGGCTGGCTGGTGAAGTGGCGCGCTACATGGAGCATGAAACGCCATTCGGCGAACTCGCACTGACCTGCCCCGATGGGCAAATTGTGCATACCCTTGACTGGCAGACAGAGGCCCCCGTGGCACTGCTGAAAAACGTCATGCGCCTGACCGCGCCCAATCCGGGCGTGATGACAGGGCCAGGCACCAACAGCTACCTGGTGGGTGATGCCAGCAGCGGCTATATCGCCATCGACCCCGGCCCCGCCGATCATGAGCACCTGGCGCGTTTGTACCAGGCGGCGGGTGGCGACATCCGCATGATTGTGTGTACCCACTCGCACCCCGACCATTCACCGGGAGCCAGGCCGCTGCAGCAGATGTGTGAGGTGCCCGGTCAAGCAGCAGGCAAAACAAAACCACTGATCTGCGGCCTGCCGTCGCTTGCCACCGCACGCGCAGACAGCTATTTCCAGCCAGACAGGGTGCTACAAAATCAGGAGCTTATAACGCCTGCATCCATTGGCCTGCAGCCTGAAAATATCCATCATTTGAAGGTCATTTACACACCCGGACATGCGGCAAACCATATTTGCCTGGTTCTGGTCGAGGACGGCCTGCTGTTCAGCGGCGACCATATATTGAATGGCAGCACCACGGTGATCAACCCGCCCGACGGCGACATGACGGCTTACCTGGACTCACTCGACACCTTGAGCAGCGCCTGCGACGACCACGGCATCGAATTCATCCTGCCCGCGCATGGCTATGTCATAGGCGAGGTAAAAACCGCCATGGCCCAGCTCAAGGCACACCGCCTCAAACGCGAGGCCAAAATCGCCGCCGTGATGCAGGCCATGCCGAGCGGCACGCTGGACGACTGGGTGCCGCTGGCATATGACGATGTGGATGCGCGCATCTGGCCGATAGCCAAGCGTTCGCTGCTCGCGCATGTGGAGCGCATCGAGTCGCAGGGCCTGTTCAACCTGGGGTTATTGGGGTCAGAGCCCAAAAACCCTGAATAGTGTGAAGCCCGCCGATAAGCCGGATTTTGTGCGCTGCCTCATCTTGCGATGAAGCAGTGTGACCGCCATTAATCTGGGCCGGGGGTCGCCCACCCGGCTCGGTGCTACCTACCCGCACACTCGGG